>AR_comb_assmDRAFT_10189056_pt1 | contig 10740 bp, 7 predicted proteins | sample ArasoioldDNA_FD_10543 | JGI IMG/M metagenome (IMG submission 10543) | reverse complement strand
GGTTCGTGATAGCGGACGAATGTATCATCCCAAAGAAAAACATGACCGCGACGCTTATCACTGCCCTTGCTGGAGGTTGTAGCGCCATTGTTGGAGTAGCCACGCATTGTGGAATGATTCCGAAACCATCGATCGAAACGTTGCCCGGTATAATGTGGAAGAGGGCGCATATCGGTTATGCCGAGCAGCTTCGACATAAGCTGGCGAAGCCAGGGAGAGTCGAGGACGCCATTAGCCAGTGGCGGAGCCAGACAACCTAATTTACCTAACAAGTCAACTGAACTAAGCATTCGTTCGAGCCAGGGGAGACCTTCACGTTGGTGCCGAGCATGGGTTAGTTCTGCTTTGAGCAAAGCGAGATTAACATTCGATGGGCATTCGGTCGTACACGCTTTACAGGAAAGACAGTTGCTTAGCGCAGCCTCGAGTTCTCTTGTTTGCAACAGATCAGCTCCACGAAAACGACGCTCCAACGCGGCCCGAATCGTATTCGCCCTTCCGCGAGTGGACATGTATTCCTCCCCGGTTGCGACAAATGTCGGGCACATTGTGGGAGCATCCTTTCTGCATCCGCCGCATCCGTTACATTGTTCGAGGTTGCCCACGAAGGAGTCATCCTTGAAGGCGAAGGCGAGAACCGGTGCAAAAGGAAGTCGCAACTCGTATCCGGCGCCCCAGCGAAGATTGTTGTCGATCTTAAACCGGCCATCACTGAAAAGCTTTCCTGGATTGAAGAGATTCTTGGGATCAAAGGAAGCCTTGATCTGACGCATCACGTTTAGTAATTCGCCGCCGACCTGTTCCTCAAGGTATTCGGTCCGCGCCATCCCCACACCATGTTCAGCCGAAAGCGATCCCTTAAATTGGCGGATAAGGGCGGAGACTTGATCCGCGACCAGCCGATATTTCCTTAGATCGGCGGCATCATGCAAATCGAGCACTGGCCTAACATGAAGAAGGCCGGTGGCCGCATGACCGTAATAGCATACCTCGAGACCAAGTGGTCGCATGATAGAATCGAGACCCGCAACATAGGCGGGAAGTTGGGCCGGGCGGACGGCCGCATCTTCAATAAAGGCAACAGGTTTCGCAGGCCCTTTCCGGCCGGTAAGAAGAGAGAGACCCGCCTTGCGAACGGACCAAACGGCGTCCATCTCGGCCGCCTTTGTGCAAATCGTTGTCCGCAAGGCGAGCTTCTTTTTTGTTAGGAGAGCCAGCCGTTCCGTTACGTCCTCGTAGAATTCAACGATAAGAATGGACTCACAAGGTTTCGTATCTAGCTCGAGCAATTGTCTTGCTGTTTCGAAAGCTAATTGTCCTTTTGTTTGGTCGAAGACTGGACGATCAATGTGCTCGATCGCAGCTGGTCTTAATTCGAGAAGCTCGACCGTCGCCTGCATCGCTTCCGCGACTGAAGAAAAGAAAATCAGACCCAATCCTTTTTCGCGCGGGAGTGGAACGATTTTTAACTCTGCTGAAAAAATTACCGCGAGCGTTCCTTCGCTCCCACTCAGCATGTTGTTTAGATTGCCCGGATCGCGCAGCCAGCGTTGCAGCCCATAACCGGGCCAACGTTTTTGCAGTCCCGGAGGCATTCGACTCGCAACTTCCGATGCGCGCGAACTAACGAGACTCGCGATCAGTTCTCGTTGCGTAACAAGTGTATCGTGAGCAGGACCGATCTTCTCAATTGTTCCGTCAGCCAAAATCAGCTCCTGCGAGACAACATGATCTGCGGTTGTCCCGTAAACTGGGACGTGTGCACCGGACGAATCATTTGCGATCATTCCCCCAATCGTTGCGCGTGAGCTCGTCGCGACGTCGGGCCCAAAACAAAAACCATGCGGTTTAAGAAAACTGTTCAGCTGATCCAGAACGACGCCGGCGCCGGTTCGGACTGTTCGGGCTTCCAAATTCAAATCCGAAATCTGGCGATTGTAGCGCGAAAATTCGACGACTAGTCCATCACCAATCGCTCCACCCGATAGACCACTTCCGGCACCGCGGGGAGTAATCGGAATGTCGGAATCGGCAGCAGCTTTGATGATTGAACTGACTTGCTTGGCGCTACATGGAAATGCAACTGCAGCTGGCAGAAGCTGATATAACGACGCGTCGGTAGCGTAGAGATGGCGCGTCAGATCATCGAAAACTACCTCACAATCAGCCGCGACCAGGGTAGATCGTTGGAGGGAATTGATCATGACCCTTCAAATTTACTCCTTCGTTTTTCTGCAACAAGCGGTTGATCCTAGCGGTGTTAAAATAAAATTGCCGTCGCGGCCTCCGGCCCCTAGAAAGGGCAGCATATGAAGAAAGCCGCTTTGGTATTAATAACAATTGCATTTTGTTCTGCTCTAACGACTCGGACGTATGGGCAAGAGGGAGATAAGGCTATTGCCGATGCCGTCATCGCACTGACGAAGGCGCAATGGGCCGCGGGAATAAAGGATCCGACGAACGTTGCTGATCAGACCAAGGATATGTCGGACGACTACACCGAGTTCAATGGCGATTATGCCACCCGACTCGAGGGAAAGACGATGAATGCGCATCTGGCCGAGGCCGCTGGCAAAGACTCCAGCAAGAATATCGCGGCCGAGATGGCAAATCCCAAGGTTCAGGTCTACAACGGCAACGTTGCGGTCCTGACTTACAATTACGTCGGGCTCAACATTGATAAGGATGGAAAGACGACTCCGATCCGAGCAAAATCGACTCGCGTTTATGTAAAGAAGGACAACAAATGGATGTTGGTCCACGCGAACTTTGGGTCGGATCCGGTGCCAAAATAACCTTAATAAATCTGGAGCGGCCATCGAGAGCGCGGTGTCGCGCTCTTGGTGGCCGCTTTCCTTGTACCAGCATCAGGTATCCAAGTTGTAAGCGGCATACAACTTCTGTTTGGGATTGTGTGCGATGATTGCTTCCACGACGGCGCGAAACTCATCCGTTAACCAATGTTTGCGTGTCTCCCACCATTCTCTCACGCCGGGGTAAGCGAAATAATCGGTCATCGTTCGCTCGACCTCATCCCAGAGCGCCTTTTCGAGCGCCCCGTCACGGTAGTAAATGAACATGCCTTCACAGTTTCTGGTGTATCGAGTGAAGAAGGCGCTAAAGCTGAGCTTGTCTGGCGCGTCAAGAGCTTGGAAGGAGCGCATGCCACGCAGAAAAAGTGCTGCAAACTCGCGGCTTTCCTGTCCCGTTTTGACCAAGTCGCTCCACTGCGCCGTCAGAAGATTGATACCAGCGCGGCGGCGCTCCTTGTTCTGCTCTCGAATCTGGGCAGCAAGATAAATCAACGAAATAATGACACCAACGGCTGCGACTACTTGACCGATCGCGGAAAGCATCTCCCAGTTCATGGCGCCGTTGACCTAACGAGACACAAGCAGTGCTTTGTTAGGCATGTGTTTTCTCACGGGCGGTCTTAGACAAGTACGGGCGAAGCACATGCTCCCCCTTTATCTGATGCAAATGCTCAAGCAAACAAGTTCCAAAGGCGTTCTCTAACTCGCCCTCCTCTGCAACAGCCTCGCTAATCAATGCCCCAAATGCTCTCAACTGCTCCTGGGAGCAGGAAGCAGCATCGAACAAAAAAGAGAATGCTACGAGAACCGAATGATAACTGGGCGCATCGTCATGAATGGGGCTATAGCGAGCGCGATACTCTGGGAAAATTGCAAATAGGAATTCCAGGAGTTCTTCGGGCGATTGAGGAAGGGCACGTGCTTTCATATGCCTAACATATGATTATGCCGACGACCCTGTTGGCATATCCAGCGTATTAGACGCCAAAAGCCGCAAGTGTTCAATTTCGATACATCTATATAATAAGGGGACGGGTCCGTCGTGATGGAAGGGCTCATCAATATAGAATCCCCGAGTTTCTTCAGGACCGACAAGGAGAGGGCAACAATGGCATTGCCTGGAAAAACATTTCGGTTTTGGATAGAACGCAGTGAGAAATGGCGTTCTTTCGAGGTGGCGCGTCCTGCGCATCGTTTCGCTCGCGCTAGTAGTCGGGGTCGGCTTAGTCAGACCGATGTCGGCAGGCGCCCAAGGCGTCGGTGATGGAAGCGAAGGCGCGGACGGCTGCTCCGAAGGTACAAGGCCGTACCTCGTAGCGGGCGAGTGGAAGGGAACTTTTAAGCTCGTCTACGAACCGATCGTCCCGGGAATGCCGAAGGGTATCAAGACCAAGGTCACGTGGTCTGGCGAGATGTCTTTCGACGTGGCTCGACCGGAGAAGAGCGATGCCCCGCCACCCGAGAAACCCAACCGTCGCCGACCGTTGGCGCCGCCCTTGAAGGAAGGCGAGAAGCCGCCGGTAACTCAGGATCCTGACCGCGCGGCGCCGGGCCAATTCAAGAATGACGACGAACAGCGGGCGGCCGTCATCGCGTGGTACACGGAGCAGGGCCGCAAGGCTGAAGAGGCCGCCAACGAGCGGGCACGGCGCTACGGCACCCAGATCCCACCTCCGGGCTCGACGGCGGACAAGCCCCAGGTTAACGGCGGGGGGAAAGGGAAGATCGCGATGAGCCTCAGCGGTGTTCCCGGGCCCGGAACCCTCGCAAACGCCGACCTGAGGCAGACAGACGAGGTTACCTTCGAACTCTCGGCCGTGGAGGAGAACGCGGAGCAGGGTATCAAGCGCCTCGAGGTCAAGGGCGATTCGGGCGCGAGCTTCACCTACAACATCGCGGCTAGCGGACATGGACTCCACGGCTCCAAATCAGGCAGCACCAACTCCCAGTCCAGCGGGAAGAAGATACGGATCACCTTCTTCGAGATAGAAGACCTCCAGTGCGGCGTCGTCACCGGCCACCTCGACTCGACGATGATACGGGAACTTACACGCAAGAATCTCCCGGGCTACGACATGAGGATCATCGAGAATACGTGGACCGCGACCTACGAGGACCGCGACGAAGCACTCGAACACCGCGTCGAAGACCTCGTCTCCCGGCCACTCCCCGCACAGTTGTCTTGGGGCTACCTCGACCAGTTTACGAGCGAGGCCGCAGAGGTCCGGGCGTCAGTCAAGAACCCGACCGATTATCACCGCTGCGTTCTGAAGGCGCTTGAAGGGAAGTTCGTGAAGATCTGCCGCGCCATGATCAAGGAACTTGGGAAGAACTTCCCGAACGCCGAACTCGAACCCTCCTGCGAGGTACTACGGCAAGCCATGGCTCCGATCTATCAAATCCAACGTTCGCTCGAGCTCTACGGAGCCGGCGGGTGCCCGGAGGTTGTCGAGGCGTGGCAGAACGTGGAGAAGCAGGTGCAGCGCACGGTCAAGTTCGCTCTGCAAAAGAACCCGGGCTTCACGCAACTCACCTGCTACAATGGTCTCGCCACAGCTGGTCTCCTCGGCGACGTCGCCGAGCAATACGATGAGGCGCTGAAGGCGGCGGAATGGGCGGCGCGCGGGAAAAAGTAGGCCGCGCGGGCTGGGCACAAATGATGACGCGCCTTTTGCGATAGACACGTGCAATTGCTATTCTGTCCGAAGTGCCTCGATTGGATTAACCAAAGTGGCCCTGCGGGCGGGAAGAAAACAAGCGATGAGTGCTACTGCGACAAGAGCGATGATCGCAATGGAGAGAGCGGAAAGATCGAGCGCCCCGACACCATAAAGCAGACTGCTCACCGCACGGCTGGCTGCAACCGCTCCGAGCAGGCCCGCTACTACTCCGATAGAAACAAGTGTTACCCCATGTCCAAGGACAAGACGAAAGACGTCGGCACGCGCTGCGCCGAGAGCCATGCGAATCCCAAGCTCACGTGTCCGCTGGGTCACGCTCAACGCCATGACTCCATACAATCCGAGGCTAGCCAAAAGCAGTGCGAGCGTCGCAAAGCATCCCAGCAACGTCATCGTCAATCGTCTAGCAGCCAAGCTACTCCCTATGTTTTGCTCCATCGTCGCAACCTTTCCTAACGGTTGGTCCGGGTCCAAGATTTGTGCTTCTCGCCTTATGCTTCCGGCCAGTGCAAGGGGATCACCGCTTTTTACCCGCACGATCAACATGTTATCCGTCGAAGCATATTGCGACGCGGAATAATAGATCTGATTAAATTTGAGCGCCTCGACATTGTCTTCGCCGGGCGACTCATTCCGCGTTCTTGCCACCAAGCCCACGATGGTCGCTGCTGGCTGATTCTTGTCGAAAGTTTGGTTATCATCTATTTGCCGGCCTATCGGATCAGTCCCCGGAAAATATTTATGTGCGAGCGTCTCGTCGATGATGATCGAACGAGAACGTCCTTTTCCAAACACCTCTTCGGGTCCGAAGGCGCGTCCACGAATAATCGGTATTCCCATCACCCGAAAATAATCGGGCGAAACGACGTTCATTTCGGCTGATGGTTCCTGCCCCGGTGGAATCTCAGGAGTACCGGTAATATGAAAATCGCTATCCCATTCGTTTTCATCAAAAGGAATGTTGGTGCCGATGGCCGCGGCCTCGACATTTGGCAAAGTGCGAATGCGATCCAGTAGCTGCTGATAAAATGCAATTTGCTTCTCATCCTCGGGATAACGAGCCTTGGGTAGAGCCATCCCAACAGTAAGAAGATTTGTGGGATTAAAATTGAGCGGCTCTTGTTGCGCCCGCCAAAAACTTTTCATTGTAAGTCCAGCACCAGCCAAAAGGACCACTGCTAATGCAACCTGAGTAATTACCAGGACCGATCTGGCTCGATGACGCGCCGCTCCACCGCTTCCTCCGCGTGCGCCTGCTTCATGCAGGACTGCCGTGAGCGCTGCGCTCCTCGAAATCCGCCAGGCTGGCCAAATCCCAACCAGAATTCCCGCACCGATTGCAACCAATCCAGTAAAGAAGAGAACCCAAATATCGATGCGAGTTTCTTGAAATCTCGGTACGCGGGCTGGACTCAAAGCGACGATTGCATCCAAGCTCCAGATGGCAAGAAGAAGTCCCGCCAGCGCGCCCATTAGCGCGAGGAGCAAACTCTCGGTGAGCATTTGCCGCATTAGCTGCCAACGACTCGCACCCAGCGCCGCGCGAATCGCGAGTTCCTTGCTTCGAGCAATGGCCCTCGCCAATTGAAGATTCGCAACGTTCGCGCAGGCAATCAACAACACGCAGACAACCGAACCGAGGAGCAAATAAAGGCTGTGACGATAATCGCCAACTGCTGATTCAAGGAGCAATTCCGATTGGACTCGCCGGGTTGTATTTGAATCTGGATAACGCCGTTCAAGCTCAACCGCGATCGTATTTAGATCAGCTTTAGCCTGCGTCAAAGACACACCAGGCTTTAGCCGCCCGACTGAGCTGAATCCAGGATGATTCCCGCGCGCGATTACACCTTCGTCCTTCCTGAGATCGGCCAACGGTGTCCAGACCTCCGTCATCCGCGGAAAACGAAGCGCGTCAGGCAGGACGCCAATGATTTCACGTGCGACCCCGTCTAGCATTACCTTTTGCTCCAGTACCTTTGGGGACGAACCAAATTTTGTTTTCCAGAGGCGTTCGCTGATTAGCATGACAGGAGCGGCCCCGGGGACGTCGTCCGCCTCAGTTAGGTCGCGGCCCATCAGTGGTTTCACTTTCATTATCGAAAGGAAATTGAATGTTATCCGAGCCCCGCCGATTCGATCGGGCGAACCAGTGCTGCCCACAGGTGAAAAGTTGAAGCTTTCCCTCCGGGTTAGAGCAAGGTCAGTAAACGTTCGCTGACCCTCACGCCAATCGAGATAGTTGGGATAACTGACCGATCCACTCGGGAGGGTTGAACTTGTCTCGCGGATCAAAACGAGCTGATCCGGTTCAGGATAAGGCAGCGGACGAAGCAGCACCGCGTTGATCACGCTGAAGATGGCGGTGTTGGCGCCGATACCAAGGGCCAGCGCCATAATTGAGATGACGGTAAATGCTGGTTGCCTAACAAGTTGGCGAAGGGCAAAGCGAAGGCTGCTCATAATATTAGTCAGTTCGTAGAGCGACCATTGGGTCGACCTTGGTCGCGCGACGGGCAGGAATCCAACTGGCCAGCAATGCGGCCACGCTCAACAAGGAGATGACCGCCGCGTAGGTTGTGGGATCGTTTGGTTTCATGTCGTAAAGGAGATGGTGCAAGAGTCCCATGGCGCCAAACGCACCCACTAAACCTGCACCGATGCCGAGCAAAACAATCGTAAAGCTCTGGCGCAAAATCATTCGCAGCACATCACCGCGTTGGGCACCCAGGGCCATTCTGATCCCAATCTCAGTTGTCCGTTCGCTCGCGACAAAAGCCATGATTCCGTACAACCCGACCATTGCCAGGAGGAGGGCGGTGCCTGCAAATATGGCCACGATCACCATGCTGAAACGCCTTTGATCGAGAGACCCGGAGACAACTTGTTTGAGGGTCTGAAATTTCATTGGCACATCTGCATTCACAGCCGCGCCTTCGTGACGCATCGCGGTGATAAGTGTGGCAGGATCACCGTGTGTGCGGGCCACAAATGAGAATTGGGCAGCGCTGGCCGGTCGTTGCAGGTAATTGGCGTAAATCGTCGGATGGATCTCAACATCAAGTCCGCTATCACGCACGTCCCCGACTACACCAACAATGTTCAACAAGTGAAGGTCACCATCCATGTTTCCAAATTGGATCTGCTTCCCGATCACCTCCTCATTGGGCCAATAACGTCGGACCACTGATTGGCTCACGATGGCTACATGAGGTGAATCAACGCCGTCCGACTCCTGGAAGATCCGGCCGCGGATAAGTGGAATCGACATCGCTGAGAAGTAAGCAGGGCTAGCGACTCGAAACTCAGCATCGCGAGCACGTTCGTTAGGCGAGAGCGCATCCAGTTGCCCTCGCAATTCCTCCATCGTCATAGCCGGTTTTGCCCCGCCTTGCTCGATAAATGTTCCATTTGCGCCCATTCCACTCATCGGCAATGCATTTACTCCTCCGACAGCGACGACCCCCGGCAACGTTTCGAAACGCGCGAGCATCTGCTGGTAAGTTTGCGCAACTCGGCGCTGTGCCGAAGTATCCTCCGGCTGCGGCATTAACACACTCATCGACACTGCGCTCTCTGAACGAAATCCTGGATCAACGCTTAACAAGCGTTGAAAACTGCGCCCGAGCAGACCGGCGGCCGCGAGTAAAATAACGGTCAACCCGATTTGCGATATGATCAGCGCATCACGAACGCGCTGGGTGCGCCGGCTAGCAGAATGGCCACGGCCTGCTTCGTTGAGACCGGTTTGTAACTGACGAGCTGATGCGTGCAGGACCGGAACAGCTCCGAGGACCAGGCCCGTCAATAAAGCGATCCCAAGGGTGAACAGGAGAACCGCGGAATTGATCCCGACATGACCAATGGTTGGAAGATTCTCACCGTATAGGGCAACGATCAGGTCCACCGCCCAAAAAGCGAATACCACTCCAAGTGCTCCAGCGATCGAAGTAAGCACAAGCGATTCGGCGATGAATTGCCGCGCTAGCCGGCCGGGAGAAGCACCGAGTGCTGCCCGCAATGCAATCTCTTTTCGTCGAGCCGTCGTTCGGACTAAAAGCAGATTCGCGACGTTCGAACACGCGATCAACAAGAGCAGTCCAACCGCTCCGGAAAGGACGAGTAAGATGCTTCGCAAATCCTTCACCATTCGTTCTCGGAGTGGGGCAAGACCAAAACTTACTGCGTCAATTGTCGAGCCATACTCGCGTTTGAGCTGTTGTCCTATCGATCGAATGTCGGCCGCTGCTTGCGTAGAAGAAACTCCAGCATGGAGACGGGCGATGACTCGCCAATTGTGGGCGCTGCGCGAGTCGTTAGGTGGATAAATCTCGGCCGGAAACCAAATCTCTGCTTCGATCGGGAATCTCACCTCGGGTGGCAATACGCCAACAACCGCAAAGCTGCGATTGGCGAACCGAAGTGTTTCTCCTTCGAGATTTGTTCGCCCACCAAACATCCGTTGCCAAAAATTGTAGCTGATTACCACAACCTCTTTGACGTCGTCCTTCTTTTCGGATGAGAGGAAACGACCGATAAAGGGGCGGATGCCAAGGACGCGGAAAAATTCTGGTGAGACCGCACAAGCGTTTGTGCGGACTGGTTCACTTCCACCCGCGACAGCTTCCGGCCAGGTACTATAATTTGCGATCGCTTCGAAACTGTGACTCCGTGCACGCAGATCCGCGATGTTTGGTTCTGCGAACGCCATCGGGCGTCCGCTTTCGCTCAGTTCCCGCAGCTCTACTATGCGCTCCTGTTCCGGATACGGCAGCGGTTTGAGTAAGACTGCGTTTACGACACTGAAGATTGCGCAGTTCGCACCGATCCCGAGTGCAAGGGTCAAGACGGCAACCAAGGTGAAAGCTGGATGCTTCAGCAGTTGTCGTAATCCATACCGAAGGTCGTTCATATGGTCGAGAGATTCTTCATTCGGCGCGCAGGGCGATGATCGGATTAACACGGGTTGCGCGGCGAGCTGGCAACCATGCTGCGAGAAAGGCAACCGCAGAAACGATCAGAACAATTGTGATAAACGTAACTGGATCGGACGCCGCAACACCATAAAGAAGACTGCTCAGCAACCGGGTAACAGCAAAGGCTCCAACGAGTCCAATTAGGAGGCTGATTCCGACGACCGCCATGGCCTGACCGACAATGAGGCGAAAGATGGAACTCTTTCCTGCACCGAGCGCAATCCGAATACCAATCTCGCTCGTTCGTTGTGAAACTGAATATGCCATTAC
>AR_comb_assmDRAFT_10162197_pt1 | contig 10740 bp, 5 predicted proteins | sample ArasoioldDNA_FD_10543 | JGI IMG/M metagenome (IMG submission 10543) | reverse complement strand
GGCAACGTCGACAACAGCGGCTTCGGTCCCTACCTCCAGGGCACGACCTGGAACTCACCGAATACTGCGATCATCAACAACTTCGGCGAGTTGACGAACTCGCGGCGGCATGAGATCAAGGCCTACGTGTCCTACCAGGTGCCTCGCGTGGACGTGCTGCTGGGCATGACCTACTTCGGGCTGAGCGGCAGGCCGTTTACGCCGTTCCAGCAGTACAGTGCGGGTCAGCTCAATCTGCCGGGATCGGGACGCCGGCAGATTCTGCTCGAGACTCGCGGCAGTCGATCGAACGACTTCTTCAACCAGGTCGATCTCAGGGCGGAGAAGGCGTTCAGGTTCGAGGGGAACCGATTCGGCATCTATGCCGACTTCGTGAACTTGTTCAACAACGACACCGTGCTGACTCGTCAGGCCCGGGTTCCGAGCACAACTATCTCGGGCGAGACGGTCAATTTCCTGGCGCCGCTGACGGTCCAGGGCGCCCGGCAGGTCACATTCGGCGCTCGCTGGTCGTTCTAGGCCACGGAGTACACGGACGACACGGAAAGCATTTGCGAGATAGCCGCCGGGAGCCCTCGAGGGCTCCCGGCTACTTTCCTTCTGGCCGGGTTGAATTGCGTTTCGCCCGCGCTTCCAGCGATTGTCCCCGCGCCACCTCCTGCGCGGCCTCCCGACTGCGGCCTTGGCGGTTGTAGATGTCGGCGAGCACGTAGTGACCCAGGGGGGCGTACTCCGATTGTGGCGCGAGCGCGAGTCCTTTCTGGGCTAGCGCGATCGCTTCGTCGAGGTTGGAGCCTCCGTCGAGATAGACCTTGGCGAGGAAGATGTGTCCCTCCGCAAAGTACGGGTTGCTCTGGATGGACTGCTTCAGCGCACCGATTTGCCCTTCTCGATCGCCCACGCCTTCATAGAGCCGTGACAGGTTGAACGCGGCTTTGAAGTTGTCCGGGTGCAGCTTCAGATCCTCGAAGTACTCGCGCTCGGCGAGCCGAACGTCTCCGCGTTGCTCGGCGATCAGCGCGAGATTGAAGTGGGCGAGCCTCACGTCTGCCTTGGTGGCGATCGCTTCTCTGATGAGACGTTCGGCGCCGGCGAGATCACCTTTCTTGAGCGCGACGACGCCGAGGGCGTTCTTCGCCGAGGCGACGTTCGGGTCCAGCTCCAGCGATTTACGGAAAAGCTGCTCGGCGCGCGGCAGATCTCCTCGGTCCATCCAGATCTCGCCGATCTGGTAATGGACGAACGGATCCTTCGGGTCGATCTTCAGGTAATGCTCGAAGCCGGCAAGCGCCGCGTCATCATCGCCCAGCCGGCGGTACGCCTGTGCGAGGTTCATCACCGCCAGGTCGTAGTCGGGCTTCAGGGTCAGCGTGCGCTTGAAGTACTCGACTGCCTTTGCCGGCTCGTTGTGACGCAGGTACTGTGTACCCATCATGAACCAGGCGTCGATCACTGTCGGGTCGTCGCGAACGACTTCGTTGAGCAAGGCAACGATCTGACCAAAAGTGGCGTCCGGATTGTCGTCCCGTTCTCTCGCGAGGTCCGTTGCGCTGCCGAGCTTGTTGAAGAGCCCGATCTTGTCCTTCGGATCGGCGCGCCCGGTTCGTGATTCGGACGTGCTGGCGACGAACGACCCCACGTAGCCAAGGGCCGCGAGACGCTCGCGCGCCTCCGGGTCCACATCGGCGGCGGGCAGAGACGCGACGGTCTTGTTGAACCGGTCCTCCATCGACCGCAGCTGGCCGATCATGCGCTCGCCGAGCGGGCGCCGTTCGGAGAACAGGTTGGTCGACTCGCGCGGGTCGCGCTCGATGTCGTACAACTCCGGTCGCGGCGCGTCGATAACCTTGTAGCGGCCCGACCGCAGCGCGCGGAGGTCGCTCCAACCGTAATGGTGGAGCGGATACATGGCTTCGGAGTACGCGTCCAGAGCGAGCTCCGGCACGGCGCCGGTCATCAGCGGCGTGAGGCTGACGCCGGACATGCCGGCAGGAGGAGGGACGCCCAGCAGGTCGAGCACGGTCGGCATCACGTCAACCGATCGCACGGGATCGGCGACGCGTCGATGCTGCGTGCGCGTGAACGGCGATCGGATCAGGAACGGGACGTGGGTCACGCTGTTGTAGATGAAGAAGCCGTGAGCGCTCTCCCCATGATCCCCGAGGCTTTCCCCGTGATCGCCCATGACGACGAGGATCGTGCGGTCGTCAATGCTGAGCGACTGCAGCTCCGAGACGAGGCGTCCGACCTGGCTGTCGGTGAAGGCAATCTCGCCGTTATACGGACGATCCTTGTAGCGAGACGCGAACGGCTCGGGGGGCCGGTACGGCGCATGCGGATCGTACAAGTGAATCCAGGCAAAGAACGGAGACCCCTTGGAATCCCGAATCCACGGCAAGGCCTTGTCCATGACCTCGTTGGCGGGCCGCTGGATCGCGCCGAGCGAAAAGCCACGCTTCGTGCTGAGATCGAAGTCGTCCACATACGTATCGAAGCCCTGATCGATCCCCCACTTCGAGTCGAGGACGTAAGCGGCGACGAATCCACCGGTGCGATAGCCGCGCTGCTTGAGGACCTCGGCCAACGTCACTTGATCCGGCCCGAGGAAGAAGCCACCGTTGTCGCGGACGCCATGCTCGGGCGGGAATTTGCCGGTGAAGATACTCGAGTGGGCGGGAAGCGTCAGCGGCGCCACGGATACCGCCTGTTCGAACTGCACGCCATCGCGCGCGATGCTGTCGAGGACGGGCGTCTCGACGTCTTTCGCACCGTATGCGCCGATGCGGTCGGAGCGCGTCGTATCCAGTGTCACCACGACGACGTTGAGCGCCTGGCGCGAGACGCCGCCAGGCAGCGACCCAAGGTCGGCGCCGCTGCTTGTGCGGTCCGCGCGCGTGCTCATCACCCGCCAGGCCGCGAGCCCCGCAGCCGCGACGAGAATGACGCCCACCCATAGGAGCAGCCTGCGCCGGCCGGAGCTCGACGGCTTTCCGGTCGCAGTATGTGTGGGCGGACGGGGCATGGGTCGACTGATCGTGACCGCTGATGCCGACTGTCGTCAACTTGGGGCGGGCGTCCGGCGATGTCCGGGCCGCCAATAACTCCAACTGGGTCAGAAGTTCGGAACGGTTGAGCCAGGTGCTCAGCGTGCGCACGTTTTTTGCGTCCAGCGGACCTTGTCGCCCAAAGGCCCATGTCGATGGCAATTCTTTGCCGCTTCTCCGTAGCGCACAGGCCAATCTGCGTTTGGCTGCTCCTCATCCTTCCCTTGCTGTCCTCGTGCAAATCGAAGGTCGAAACGGTGACGTCGCCGGCACAAATCCGCTGCGGAGTGCAGGCTCAGGCGGAGAAGCTGTCGTTCACGTTCGACGGCGGAACCGGCACGATGCGGGTAACGACGAATCCCGAGTGCACGTGGTCCGCACAAAGCGAAGCGCCCTGGGTCACGCTCACTCCACCAATGAACGGGCAAGGGGAGGGCACGGTGCAGTTCACCGTCGGCGCCAACGGCCTCCCCTCGTCGCGCTCCACCGCAATCAAGGTCGAAGATCAGCGTCTGCAAATTTCGCAGGACGGCAGGCCGTGCGAATTTCGCCTGTCGTCGACGCTCGAGACCGTGGATGCAGCGGGCGGAGAGCGCACGGTTCGAGTCACCACCACGAGCGCGCAATGCCGCTGGACCGCCACCGCGGACGTTTCGTGGATCACGATCGTCTCTGGGCGCGAGGGCGATGACAGCGGGGTTGTCACGTTCCGTGTCGAACCACTCAGCGGACCGCAACGAGCCGGCACGCTGACCATTGCCGGTCAGACCGTGCAGGTTCAACAGGGTGCGGGCTGCAGCTATAGCATCGGCACCGACATTGTCAGCGTCGGTTCGGCTGGCGGCACGAGCGAAGTCGCTGTGACGGCGCCGACTGGGTGCACGTGGACTGCCCAAAGCGCAGTGCCGTGGATCACGCTGACTCGCGGCGCGACCGGCGATGGACCGGGCGTCGTGACACTGCAGGTAGCCGCAACGGATGGACCGGTACGAACCGGAACCGTGACGATCGCCGGTCGCACTGTGACGGTGACGCAATCTCCTGGATGTAGTTTCACTATCGACCCGTTGACCTACGCCGCCCCGGCGGCGGCGTCGACCAGCGCGACGACGGTGCGTGCGGCGCCGGGCTGTAACTGGACGGCGGCGAGCTCCACGGATTGGATCGTCATCACTGCCGGACAGAACGGCAACGGCACTGGGGAAGTGCGGTTCAGCGTCGCCGGAAACCCTGGTCCGCCCCGCGCCGGGAGCATCAGCATCGCCGGTCAGACGATGACGGTCAGCCAGACCTCGGGCTGTGCGATCACCGTCACGCCCACCAACGTGAGCGTCGCGGCCGCGGCCAGCACCAATTCGATTCAGGTGACGACGGCGCAAGGCTGTACTTGGTCGGCCACCAGCGGAGCGAGTTGGATCGGCATTGGCGACGTGTCGAGCGGCAATGGCAGCGGTCAAGTGCCGTTTTCGGTCGAAGCAAATTCCGGCCCGGCACGTCAGGGAACGCTCACAATCGGCGGGCGCACGGTCACGGTCTCTCAGGCCAGCGGCTGCACGTATACCGTGACACCACCGTCGCAGGATGTGGCCCCGGCGGGCGGAACGGCGACGGCGTCGATAGCGACCGGTTCCGGCTGTCCGTGGAGCGCGTCGAGCAGCGCCAATTGGATCACGCCTGGCTCCGCCTCCGGTAGCGGTCCCGCACAGGTGCCGTTGACAGTTGCGCCAAACAACGGACCTGCTCGGACTGGAACAGTCACCGTCGCCTCGACTGTGCTCACCGTGAACCAGGGGTCGCCATGTGAATGGGTGTTCGCGCCGCCGTTCCATACCTTCGGTCCGGAAGGGGGGAACGGAAACGTTCTGGTGATCGTGACCGGTGCCTGCACGTGGACGGCCGCGAGCAATGTCGATTGGATCACGCTCACGGCGGGGGCGTCGGGTACCGGCAACGGACTCGTGCAATTCGTGGCGGCGCCGAACAACGGTCCGGCGCGCACGGGCTCGTTGACGATTGCCGGGCGCCGCTACGACGTCACTCAGTCCGCTCGCTAGTAGTGCCAACAGTGAAGGATCGGATTCTCGCCGCCCTCAAAGGGCTTGCGACGGGCGACGCGCTCGGCAAGCAGACAGAAGCGTTGTCTCGTGATGGGATCGCTCGGTGGTATCCACAGGGGATCAATGGATTCGAGGGAGCGCCGGGAACGGTCATTCGCCGGTACGTTGGCAATGCCAAACATGAGTGGCGGGTTGGTGAGACAACTGATGACACGGAGCGAACCATTGCGGTGGCGCGGGCAATTCTGCACGACGGCGCGGTTCGCCATGCGAGCGTCGGTCGCGAGATGCTCACCTGTACGAAGTGTGTGCATCCTGGTGTCAAGTCGCTCTGGGAGTTTCATCAGGCTGGCGACGCGACACGCGTGACTCAGGATCATGACGGTTGCGGTGCCGCAGTCCGTGTCGCTCCTGTTGGTATCCTGTACACCTCGCGCCGACTCGCCGCGATCGTCGCCGGAGCCAGAGAAGCGTCCATCTCCACGCACGGAGGCCCACTGGCACTTGCAGCCGCAGCAAGCACGGCGGCCGCCATCTCCGCCGCTATCGACGGGGCCGGGGCTGACGACATCATCGAGCTCGCACAGCGTGCGGCGGCTCAGGCCGAATGCGCGCGAACGGGATCCACTGATTCGGTGTTCGCGCGGGCGATTGGCACCATCCATGGCGATTTACGTCAATCGCCGGCACTCCACGCGGCGGACGTCGCAGCGAAGCACTTTCCCAACGATCCGCTGACAATCGTGCCGCTCGCGATCGCGCTCGCGTCCGTGATGCCGTCAGCGCATTCGGCAATCCTCCTGGCGGCAAACGTCGGTGGGGACAGCGACTCGGTTGCGTCGATAGCCGGAGCGATTCTTGGCGCGCGATACCCCGATACCGTCAATGGCGAATGGTTTGGGATCGTGGAAGTGGTCAATTGCCATGACCTCATGAGTCTTGGTGAAGAGCTGAACGCCCTCCGGTCCTGAGCAACACCGGTCGTGCCCAGGCGGCGATGACCTACAGCCTCCGAAGGGCGACGACCGGATCAAGGTGCATGGTGCGGAGGGCAGGAATCAGGGACGCGGTGAGACCCGCGATGACGAGCACGGCGCATGCACTGACGAACGTCAGCGGATCGGTGGCCGTCACGCCAAACAACTGCGACTCGATGTAGCGGGTGCCCAGGAAGGCACTCGTCAGCCCGATGGCGACTCCAATCCCGAGCAGTCGAAGTCCCTGTCCCAACAGCAGCGTGACAATAGATGCTGGTAGCGCACCCATGGCGATGCGAATGCCGATTTCCGGCGTTCGCTCGGTCGCGACGTGGGCCATCACGCCATAAAGACCAGATACTGCGAGTATCAACGCGACGGCGCCAAAGAGGCCGACGAGCGTGGCCATCATCCGCTGCCGGCTCAGTGTTCGATTCAGCACATCGCCGAGCAGTTGCGGACGTTCCACGGCAAGCTGGCTATCGACCTGCCGCACGACTTCGCGAATGGCCGGCACGAGCAACATGGGGCTGTTCGCGGCACGCACGTGCAACGCGACGCCAGACTCATAGTTCTGCGACAGCAGCAGATAGTAGGTTGGTGGCCGCTCGCGCTCCAGAGTGGTGGTGTACACCGTATCGGGAACGACCCCCACGATGACCTGCAGGTGCGCGCTTTCGTCCCACAATGCCTTGCCGATCGGGTCCTCGTTTGGCCAGAGCCGGTCCGCCAGCGACCTGGTGATGATGGTCACGCGCGGAGTGTTGGGACCATCGGACGCTTGGAAGGGGCGTCCTTGAAGGATCGGAATGTTCATCGTTTCGAAGTAGCGGTGGCTAACGACGTTGGCGCGAACGCCAAGCGCATTGCTGTTGTCCTTCTCGATGGGATGGCCATCCGTGCTGACGGCGGTCGACCTTGCGTCACCACTGAGAACAGTCATCCGCGCGGCGCCAGCAGCGACAACGCCTGGGAGCGCCTCGACACGAGAAAGGATCTGTTCGTAGACCGCCAATCCAGCAGCGGGCCCCCTTGCCCCCCCTTCAAAGTAGCCGCGCGCCTCGAGGTTGAGAGAGGCGACGAGGGTCCGATCGACCTGGTAACCCAGGTCCACCGTGTACGCGTTCTCGAGCGTGCGGAGGAAAAGGCCGGCTCCCACGAGGAGCACCAGGCTCGCAGCGATCTGAAGAACGACGAACGCGCCGCGCATCCACGCGGATCGGACACCGGTCGCAACCGTTCCTCTATCCCCCAGGGCCTCGGTCGTATTCCGTCGGAGCGCATGAACGACCGGTGCGAGCCCGAAGAGCGGCCCGCTGCCGACGCCAACGGCGAGCGTGAAGCCGAGAACGCGTGCGTTGACCGAGAGGTCAACCGCCTCCGGAATCACGAACGCATGGAGCAGTGGTGCGCCGATCCGAGTGACGAGCAGGGCCCCGATCGAGCCCAGGATCCCGAGAAGCATGCATTCGGTCAGCCATTGACGGACGAGCCTTGCGCGGCCGGCGCCGATCGCGATCCGCACCGCGACCTCGCGCTCGCGTGACATCCCGCGCGTGAGCAGCAGGCTTGCGACGTTCACGCACGCGACCAGGAGCACCATCAGCACGACGCCGGCGAGCTGCCGCAGCATCGGTCGCGTTGCCACGCGGAGGCCTCGACCCTCGCCGAGCGGCGCGACCGTGAACCTTCGATTGTTGTTCGTATCCGGGTGTGCGGTCTGGAGGCCGCTGGAAATGACTTCGGCGCGCGACGCCACCTGGTCGATGCTGACGCCATGCGGCAGCCGGCCCACCATGCCCAATCCTCTCGAACGGCGCAGGTCGAAGATCGCGGAATGACCGCGCGCCCGCCGCACCGCTGCTGAAGGCGGATCCACTTCGGGCTGAAGCGCTGTTGGAACCCAGACGTCCGTCGCAAGTCCGAGGATCGGACCGGTGAACCCTCGTGGTGTGACACCAATGAGCGTGTACGCGTTGCTGTTGAGGCGAATCGTCTGGTTGATCACCGAGTGATCGGCGTTGAACACGCGCTGCCAGAGTCCATGCGAGATGACTGCCACGCGCACTGGCGCGCCGAGCCGATCGTCATCGCGCGTCAACCCGCGACCGAGGGGGATCCTGATACCGAGAACCTCGAAATAGTTACCGCTCACGAGCTGCCCAGCCAGAGGTTCCGGCTGACCGTTCGCCTCCATCGTCATCGACACCAGGGCATAGGCCGCCAGCGACGCGAACGTGCCGCTGTCCCGCAAGTCGAAGTAGTCCGGATAGGACGAGTTGCCGTAGAGGTTGCTGCCGGATGAGGTGTAGACGTCGACGACGCTGTCCGGATCCGACACCGGGGCGTCCCGGAGTAGAACAGCGTCTACGGCGCTGAAGATGGCCGCGTTGGCGCCAATGCCCAGCGAGAGTGTGCCAATCACGGTCGCCGCAAAGGTAGGGGCGCGCAGCAGTGCCCGGAGCGCATAGCGAAAATCGCGACCGAGATCGGACAGCATGGCTGAGAAATTAGACGGTGGGATCGTAGTTCAGTTAGCGGCGGGGCGTGCTGGGCATCGATCCAACGCAGGCGCTACGGCAGGAGAGATCGCGTCGGTCCCACCCACGTACCAGCCGTCGAAATCGACACTCGGCGTGTAGCAGGCTTTGATTACGCCGTCTCTATCCGGAATCGCGGCCTGCAATAGGGCAACCAGCCCTGTCGTTGCAACGATGCCGACCGCTCCTACCAAAATCCGCCGTCCTGTTCCGTTCATGACATCACCTCTACTTCCAGGTGACGATCGGCGGGGATTTGTGTCGGAGCCGTCGCGCACCGATGGCCACTAAGAGGTAGCCTGACGCAAGAAAGAATGCGAACGTCCGACGCCGGTCCGGGCCGGCACGACACGCTAACGGTCGTCAGCATGGCGGTGATCGCTTCGGCGCTCGCGACGCTGCTGCATGAAGGCGTCGGACATGGGCTCGTCGCCTTCGCCCGCGGCGACGTGCCGACGGAGCTGACCAGCAACCACCTCTCATCACTGCGCGCGGACCGTGTCGTCGCGGCCGCGGGCACGATCGTGAATCTCATCGCCGGCTCCGCAGCCTTGCTGGCGTCGTCGCGTCAGGGCCCCCGTGCAAATGCACGCTACTTCTTGTGGCTGCTCGCGGCGCTCAACCTGCTGCCGGGCGCCGGTTATTTCATGTTCTCGGGAACCTTCGGCTTCGGTGACTGGAACGCCGTCATTCAAGGCTTGCCGCATCAACCGGCATTGCGCGTTTGCATGACGGCGGGTGGGGCAGCGTTGTACGTGATTGTCGTCTGGCTGCTCGCGGTCGCGGTCCGACCGTTCGTGCCGGTTCGGTCGATGTACAACACCGTGGGCCGTGTGCCGTACTACGCGGCAGGCGTGTTCAGTTGCGCTGCCGGACTGTTGGATCCGCTCGGGATCCGTCTGCTGATCGTCTCGACGATGCCGGCCGCGTTTGGCGGATCATCCGGCCTGCTCTGGGCGGACAGCCTCCTCCCTCGTACGCCGGCAACGCACGCGCAGCTGGTCGTCAGCCGGAGTGTGGCCTGGTGGATTGCGGCGCTGATCGGTGGTGCCGCATACATTGCCGTCCTCGGGCCGGGCATACGGTTGATGTCGTAAGTCGAGCGACGCCGGCTCACGATCGCTCGTTCAGAATGTCTTCAGCCCGTTCACCGGCAGCAACACGCCATAGAGCGACGTCGTTGCGCAGATGAAGAGGTAGTTCCGCTTCGGTCCACCGAAGACGACGTTCGAGCAAATCTCCGGAATCAGGATCTTGCCGATCAGCGTGCCGTCTGGCGACAGGCAGTGCACGCCATCGTCAGCTGCCGCCCACAGCCGGCCCGCATCGTCGAACCGCATGCCGTCGAACCGCCCGGCGGTGCAGTCGCAGAACACGCGGCCGCCGGTGAGTGTGCCGTCGGCGGCGGCATCGAACACGCGGATGTGCCTGGGCAGCTCGGGATCGCGACCACCGGCGGAATCGACGATGTAGAGGTGTCGTTCGTCGGGCGAGAAGGCAAGGCCGTTCGGTCGGACGAAGTCGTCGACTACGACACGCATCTCGCCGGTGACACCATCGACGCGATAGACGAAGTTTCCGCCGACCTCGCTGTCCGCTTTGTGACCCTCGTAGTCCGAGAGGATGCCGTATGGCGGATCGGTGAACCAGATTGAATTGTCCGATCGAACGACAACGTCGTTCGGACTATTGAGACGTTTGCCTTGATAGCGGTCGGCAATGACGGTGATGGTTCCGTCGTGCTCGGTACGGACGACGCGCCTGCCGCCGTGCTCGCAGCCGATCAGGCGTCCCTGACGATCGACCGTGTGGCCATTCGCATATCCCGATGGCTGCCGGAACACGCTGACCGAGCCGTCGCACTCGTCGAATCGCAGCATCCGGTTGTTCGGGATGTCGGAGAAGACGAGATGCCTGCCGGCGGGGAAGTAGGCCGGACCCTCGGTCCATCGACCTCCGGTCCACAGCCGTTCGACGTGCGATGTACGGTTGAAGCAGTCGCGAAAGCGACGGTCGAGGATTTCGTAGTCAGTCGCTGACATGCGCGGAAGATGCGTGCGGAGAATTGTGGTGCGCCCGGCAGGGCTCGAACCTGCAACCTTCGGCTCCGGAGGCCGACGCT
>AR_comb_assmDRAFT_10086212_pt1 | contig 10740 bp, 10 predicted proteins | sample ArasoioldDNA_FD_10543 | JGI IMG/M metagenome (IMG submission 10543) | reverse complement strand
TCCTCATCATCTTCGTCTGGACGCCGCCGCACTTCTGGTCGCTCGCGCTCTACCGCGCGGAGGATTACGCGAAGGCCGGCTTGCCGATGCTGCCTGTCACGCACGGGCGCCGCTATACGCAGCTGATGATCGTTCTCTACACGGTCGCGCTCGTCGCGGTCACGCTGCTGCCGTTCGCGGTGCGGATGAGCGGGCCCGTCTACCTCGCCGGGGCGCTGGCGCTGGGCGCAGTGTTCCTGCTCTACGCGATTGCGCTGTATCGCGACTACAGCATCGAGCTCGCGCGCGCGACGTTCAAGTATTCGGTCTGGTATCTCGCAGCCCTCTTCTTCGTGCTGCTCGTCGATCACTATTGGCATTGATGCTAGCGCGGAGGAGGCTTGCGGTCGTCATCTTCGCGGCATTGGCGATGGCGGCGTGCGGGTCCGGCGCGCCGAAATTCATGGCCTCCGACGTGACGGGCACGACGTTCGGCCGCGATTTCCACCTGACCGACCACAACGGGAAGCCGCGCGCGCTCGCCGACTACCGCGGCAAGGCCGTTGTCATGTTCTTCGGCTACACGCAATGCCCCGACGTGTGCCCGACCACGCTGTCCGAGCTCGCGGAGGCGATGAAGCGGCTCGGCGCGGACGCCGACCGCGTGCAGGTGCTCTTCGTCACGGTCGACCCGGAGCGCGACACCCAGGATCTCCTGTCGAAATACGTGCCCGCGTTCGACCCGCGATTCGTCGGCCTCTACGGCGACGCCGACGCGACGGCGCGCACGGCGAAGGAATTCAAGGTCATCTACCAGAAGCAGCCGGGCGCCACACCCGGCACCTACACCGTCGATCATTCGGCGGGGACGTTCATCTTCGACCCGAGCGGCAAGCTCCGCGTGTACGTCGGGTACGGGCAGGGGCCCGACGTGTTCGCGCACGATATTCGGGAATTGCTCCGGACGCCAACGTCCTGAAGACGCCGCGGAGACGTTCCATGTCTCCCGACGATGGGCACTCCCAGGCAGAGGTGACGAGCATGCGGCTCTGGGGCGTGTCGATGGTGCGCAACGAGGCGGACGTGATCGAAGCCTTCGTCCGCCACAATCTCGGAGCGCTCGACGGCCTCGCGATTGTCGATCACGGGTCGTTCGACGGGACCGCAGAGATCCTGGGCGAGCTGCAGGGAGAGGGCTTGTCTTTGCGCATCGTCGGGGACCCGGAGCCCGCGTTCCTCCAATCGTCGCGCATTACAGATGTCGCGAGGGAAACGCTGCGCGACCAGGGCGCGGACTTCGTGTTCGCCCTCGATGCCGACGAGTTCCTGCGCGTGCCGAGCCGCGAGCACCTCGAGAGGGCTCTTCTCGACGTTCCTCCGGGGATGCACGCGGTCGCGCACTGGTTGACGTACGTCCCCGATTCGTTCGCGGACGGCGTGCCGTTCGGTGCGGGACATCTCAGACGGAGACTGAAGGTGGAGCGCCGCCCTCCCTGGGCGTTTTACAAGGCGATCGCCGGTCGCGGCTTGCTCGAACGTCCGGACGACCGCGTGACCGAGGGCAATCATCAGGTGGGATCGCCCAACGAAAGCGTGGCCCGGCCGCATGCGCGCCTGCGACAAGAGGTTGCATTCATCGCCCATGCTCCGGTGAGGAGCCGAAGCCAGCTCGAGAGCAAGGTGATCATCGGTTGTCTTGCCTACCTGGCGCGGCAGTCCGGCGACGAGGCGTTGGGCTTCCATTGGCGAGACCTGTACGAGGATCTGCGGGCCGGCGGAACGCTTGACCATCAGAGGTTGCTGGAAATTGCCTGCAATTACGGACTTGCGCGCGGGGAATGGCGGCCGGCGTCCACTATCGAGTTGACGGAAGATCCTGTGCCGTTCGAGCATGCGTTGCGCTACCGGCCGCCGGTAGCGCTCGACACTCTGCGCCGCCTGATGCGCTTTGCGGAGACCCTTGCGGTGGGCGGAAAGACGCGATGACCGATGGCCTCGGAAGAACATTGCGCGAATCCTCCGTCTCCGCGAAGCGCGCGGAATTCATCGATCTCGAGCGACATTGCGCGGCACGGCCCGACGACCGCAACGGACGGCGGCTTCTCCTGCAACTCTTCATCGCGCTCGGCCAGCCGGACGATCTGCCGGGCGCGAGCCTCATGCTCGCTCCGGTAGACCGACCGCCGCGCATCGCGGTGTTGACGCCCTATTTTCAGGAGTCCGTCGAGGTTCTCGCGCGATGCCATCGGAGCGTCCGACAGCAGACCGTGCCCTGCGAACACATACTGGTCGCCGACGGGTTTCCGCGAACGGAGCTCGACGGCTGGCCGGTGCGGCATATCCGGCTTCCGTCATCCAGCCGAGACTTCGGTGACACCCCGCGCCGGATCGCGGGCGAGGCCGCGATCGAGGCCGGCTTCGACGCCGTGGTCAATCTCGATGCCGACAACTGGTTCCGGCCGCGCCACGTCGAGTCCCTGTTCGCCTGTCATCGCGCACGCGGAACGGCGATCTGTCATTCGGCGCGCACGCTGCACCGTACCGATGGAACGCTGATGCCGCTGATCGAGCGCAGCGACAACCGCGTACATGTCGATACGAACTGCTACCTCGTCGCGTCCGGCGCGTTCGATCTGCTGCCGCTGTGGGGAACGTGGCCGCGGGAGTTGTCGCGCATCGGCGATCGGATGTTCTTCCACGCGATGCTGGCGCGCGGCTACGCACACAGCTTCACGGGCGCGATGACGATGTGTTACGAAGCGACGCACCTCGCCTTCTATCGGGCGGTTGCCGAGGCGCCGCCGCCCGGCGTACGCCCGGATATCGACCTCGCCGAGCTCTTCGCATGGCACGGCACCCTGCCGCAGACCGAGCGCGACGACCTGGATCGACGCTTTGGATTCTCGGTCACTCGGATGCTCGGCAGTCTGCGCGGAGCGCCGGCGTGACTACGAGGGTTGGCCGGCCTACCGCGAGGTCTCGATAAGCTCCAGCTTGTAGCCGTCGGGGTCGGCGACAAACGCAATCACCGTCGAGCCACCTTTCACCGGCCCGGCGTCCCGCGTGACCGTTCCCCCCTTTGCCTTCACCGCCGCGCAGGCAGCTGCGGCATCGGGCACGGCGATGGCGATATGGCCGAAGCCGGCGCCGAGCTCGTACTTGTCGACGCCGTAGTTGTAGGTGAGCTCGAGAACCGCCCCCTTGCTTTCATCGCCGTAGCCGACGAAGGCGAGCTTGTATTTCTGCTCGGGACGATCGGTGGTGCGCAGGAGCTCCATTCCCATCACGCCGGTATAGAAATCGATCGACCGCTGCAGGTCGCCGACGCGAATCATCGTGTGCAGGATTCTCATGTATCCCTCTCGGTTCGCATTCCAATCGCGGATTTCAGAACTCCACCATCTCGAAGTCCTCCTTGCGCGCGCCGCACTCGGGGCAAGTCCAGTTCGGCGGCACGTCCTCCCATTTCGTTCCCGGTGCGATGCCTTCATCCGGGGCGCCCGCGGCTTCGTCGTAGATCCAGCCGCAGATCAGGCACATGTACTTTTTCATTGGGGGACGGATGTTGGAGTAAAATCGTGCAATTCTAGCAAGCTCCGCGCATCCTGCGCGACCGTTGCGGCCGCGTGTCCGTGCTGAGACTGCGCTCCCGCGCGATGCCCTCCGACAACGACCCCGAATTTCCGCCGCTCGTGCTCACGTTCGCCGCATCGGATCCGTCCGGTGGCGCCGGGCTGCAGGCCGACATCCTGACGCTCGCAAGCATGGGCTGCCATCCATTGTCGGTGGTGACCGCGATCACCGTGCAGGACACGCTCGGTGTCGAAGGCTTGCAGGCGCTCGACGCGGAGTGGGTGGCGGACCAGGCCCGCTGTCTCCTCGAAGACATGCCGGTCGACGCGTTCAAGATCGGTGTGATGGGCAGTGTCGAGACCATCGCCGCGATCGCCGAGATCGTCTCCGATTATCCCGACGTGCCGCTCATTCTCGATCCGGTGCTCGCATCGGGCCGCGGCGACGAGTTCGCGACCGAAGACATGCAGGCCGCGATGCGCGAGCTCCTGCTGCCCCAGACGACGATCCTCACGCCCAACAGCGTCGAGGTGCGCCGGCTCGCGGAAGTCGACGACGACGACGAAACCTCGCTCGCCGCGTGCGCGGCCAAACTGATCGAGATGGGTGCCGAGTACGTGCTCGTCACCGGCACGCACGAGCCCACGCCGCAGGTCGTCAACACGCTCTACGGGAAAGACGGCGTCGTGCGCACCGACTCGTGGGCGCGCCTCTCCGGCAGCTACCACGGTTCGGGCTGCACGCTCGCGTCCGCGATCGCCGCGATGCTTGCCAACGGGCTCGATCTTGCGGAGGCCGTGCGCGAGGCGCAGGACTACACGTGGCACGCCCTCAAGAAAGCGTACCGCCCCGGCATGGGCCAGTTTCTGCCGGACCGACTGTTCTGGGCGCGCGAGGAATCCGGCACGCCCGCGGGTGAAGTGGAACTTCCGCGCGCCTCCGATGCCGGCAGCACGCACTGAAGCGTCGGCGCGCCGCCGCGCGCGCGCGCTTCGTCTTGCCGGCCTGTACGCGGTCACTCCGGATCTCGCGAACACGGACGATCTCACCGCTCGCGTCGCTGCCGCGCTCGCCGGCGGTGCCGCGGCGATTCAGTATCGCAACAAGACTGCCGATGCCGCGCTGAAGCGGACGCAGGCGCTGGCGCTTGCCCGCGTGCAGGCGCTTCGCGGCGGCCTTTTCATCGTCAACGACGACGCCGCGCTCGCGGTGGACGCGGGCGCCGATGGCGTCCACATCGGCGCGGACGACGGGGATATCGCCGCCGCGCGCGACATCGTCGGTCCCGACCGCATGGTCGGCGTCTCGTGCTACGGCGATCTCGCGCTTGCCCGAGCAGCGATCGCCGCCGGCGCCGATTACGTCGCGTTCGGCAGCTTCTTCCCGTCGACCGTCAAGCCACTGGCGCGACGCGCGGAAGTCTCGCTGCTGGGTCCGGCGCGTGCGCTCGGTGTGCCAATCGTCGCGATCGGCGGCATCACCGCGATCAATGCGCGTGAGCTGATCCGCGCCGGCGCGAGCGCAGTGGCGGTGATCACCGCCGTGTTCGACGAACCCGACGTCGAAGCCGCCGCGCGCGCAATCGCCCATGCTTTTCCATCCCATTCCTTGTCCTCCATGCCATGAGCCGCAACGACGAACTCTTCACTCGCGCCCAGCGCACCATTCCCGCCGGCGTCAACTCGCCGGTCCGCGCCTTCCGCTCGGTCGGCGGCACGCCGCGCTTTTTCGAGCGCGGGCAGGGCGCGCATCTGTGGGACGCCGACGGCAAGCGCTACATCGACTACGTCGGCTCATGGGGACCGGCGATCCTCGGCCATGCGCATCCGGCGGTCGTGAAGGCGGTCGTCGACATCGCGCCGAAAGGGCTGTCCTTCGGCGCGCCGACCGAGATCGAAGTGGAGATGGCCGAAACGCTGTGCCGCCTGCTGCCGTCGATCGAGATGGTGCGCCTCGTCTCGTCGGGAACCGAGGCGACGATGTCGGCGCTGCGCCTGGCGCGCGGTTTCACCGGCCGCAGCAAGATCGTCAAGTTCGAAGGCTGCTACCACGGACATGGCGACAGTCTTCTCGTGAAGGCAGGCTCCGGCGCGCTGACGTTCGGGCAGCCATCCTCCGCTGGCGTGCCGCCCGCGATCGCCAACGAAACGATCGTGCTGCCCTACAACGACCTGGGCGCGGTCGAGGCGGCGTTCGCGCAGGGCGGCGACGTCATCGCGTGCATCATCGTCGAGCCCGTCGTCGGCAACATGAATCTCATCATGCCGAGGGCGGGCTTCCTGCAGGGCTTGCGCGCTGTCTGCGACAAGTACGACGCGGTCCTGATCTTCGATGAGGTGATGACGGGCTTCCGCGTGCACTCGCGCGGCGTGCAGGGCCTCTTCGGCGTGACGCCCGATCTCACGACGCTCGGCAAGGTGATCGGCGGCGGGATGCCGGTCGGGGCGTTCGGCGGCAAGCGGGCGATCATGGAAAAGATCGCGCCGCTCGGACCCGTGTATCAGGCGGGAACGTTGTCGGGCAATCCGGTCGCCGTTGCGGCGGGGCTCGCGACGCTGAAGGAAATCCAGGCGCCGGGCTTCTACGACAGGCTTGCCGCCACGACCAAGTCGTTGACCGATGGCCTCGCCGCAGCCGCGAAGCGCGCGGGCGTTCCGTTCGCCGCGCAATCGGTCGGCGGAATGTTCGGGATCTATTTCGCGGATCGCGTGCCGGACAGCTACGACACGGTGATGGCCGGCGACAAGGCGCGCTTCAACGCATTCTTCCACTCGATGCTCGATTCCGGCGTGTATTTCGCGCCATCGGCATTCGAGGCCGGCTTCGTGTCGGCCGCGCACACGGCGGACGACATCGCGGCGACCGTCGCGCTCGCCGAAAGGGCGTTCGCGGCGGCGCGCTGAGGGCTGCTCCGTGGTTCCCGCGACGACGGGAGCCCAGTGGCTTTCGCGAAAGCGTCGCACTAGGGCGCCGCAGCGGCGACCGTAGCCGCGGAGCCCGCAATCGTCCGTCGCAGCGCGGCAAGCTCGGCTCGCAGCGCATCAAGCTCGGCGGCTTGCTGCTCCACCTTCGCGTTCAATCCCTGAATTGCGGCGAGCGCCACGCCGCTTTCGTCGATGACACCGATGTGGCGATCATCGTCACCGAGTCGGAACTCCGCCCAGAAATCTTGCGCCATCGGCCCAAGATGCCGCCGTCCTTCCGATTCCTCGATGTGGCGCCAGGTCGTGATCGGCAGCCGGGTCACCCGGGCGAGCACGTCGCGTGCATCGATTGCAATGAAGTCGGTCTTCTTCGTTGCGTCGGAACTGTCGACCCAGTGGCCGTCGGTGCTCAGGAAGGCACCGGTGTAGGTCGCGATGGCCTGTCCGGCGAAGCCGTTGCCGATGACGATCCAGGCGGTGCCTCCGCCGTCGCCCCGTGGGGCGCCGTAGTCGATGCTGAGGCCCCCTTGGCCTCCGATATGAAATCGATTAGGAGCGAAGCTATTGGCCGGAGTGACCGGGCCGGAGCCCACCGCATTATCCCAACCATTCCAGACGAAGCTGTTAGCGTGACTCGCGTTTGCGCCCACGCCCATAGCGAACGATCCCGCGCCGCCCGCGGTTGAGCCCCAGCCGGCAGCGAGCGATCCGTCGCCGCTCGCGACGTTGTAGCGTCCCCCTGGGACAGTTGCCCAATTGCCGGTCACCGTGTTGCTGGCACCTCCTCCGGCGGTCGACTCGTAGCCGTCGACGGTGTTGCAGCAACCGCCACCGATTGTCGCGTATTGACCGGTGGCCGAATGTTTCCAGCCGCCCGCGATCGTGCCGGCGAACGCGGAGGCAGCGTTGAGATAGCCTCCGCCCACTACGGAGTAGTCGTCGGTAACCGAGTTGCTTTCGCCGCCGCCGACTACAGTCGCCATATGGTCGGCGATGTTTAGTACGCCGCCAGATATCGTTGCGTGCTTGGCGCTTGCAGTGTTCGTTTGCCCGCCGCCGACAACCGTCCAATCGCCAGCGGCCTTGTTCGACTCTCCACCCCCGATAACCGACGCCCAGTTGTCGGCGCGGTTCAGCACGCCACCCGCTATCGTTGCGTGCGTATTCGCGGTCGTGTTTCCGGTTCCGCCACCGATGGTGCTCGAGTCGGCGTTCGCTGTATTGGACGCGCCTCCAGCTATCGTTGAGGACGAGACCAGCGCCTTGTTCGCGACGCCTCCGCCGATGGTCGCGTAATTTGCATTGGTAACGTTTTCGCACGGCCGGACAAAAGTGGCCGTAGCGGGGTCGTAGCACGTGCTGCCGGTGCGACCGCCGCCTCCGATGGTTTGACCGTTAAGCCCGGCAGCTACCGTGTTGCTGGAGTTGCCGCCAACCACGTTGGGGCTTTGACCGCCCCCGGGCATGAGACGCAATGCGGAGGCATTGCCGGCGATCAGCAGGAGATCTTGGCTGTCTTTGGTTCCGACGACGGTGGTAGCTCCGTACGCATCGCCGCCTTGCTTGTGGTAGCGCGCGTCGGTGGAGGTCGTGTTGAGCTTGGCCACGTCGACGCTGGCATTGGCGAGCTGCGCGTTGCCGACGCCGCCGCTTGCGATGCTGACGGTGCCCGTGGTCACGATCGGCCCGCCTGTTAGCCCGGTGCCGGTCGCGACACTGGTCACCGTTCCGGCGCCGAGGTCATCCGCCTCGCACACTACCGTGCCATCGGGGTTGATGGTGCGAATGCTGGAACCGACGGCGCAAGTGCCGCTCACGCGCCGCTGCAGGTAGGTCGCGTCGGCGGCAATCGTCCCGGTCGAGGTGATGGGACTTGGCGTCAGGGTGATGCCCGTGCCTTGCGTCAGGTTCGCCACCGTTCCGCCGCCCGAGGCGACGTCGAGACACGACGACGTGAGGATGGATCCGCTCTGCGCGGTGGTGTTGGCGACCAGCAGGTTCGCCCCGCATGCATTGAGCACGCCCGACGACGCCTGAAGGAGGCCGGTTCCGTTGCGCGTGATCGCACTCTCCCGGACGAACACCGTCGCCGTGCTGCCGGTGCTCGAGACCCCCGCCGCCGCGTTCTCGCTCAGCACCGATTGCGTCACCACGACCGTGCTCTGCGCGCTCGCCCCCGGTGCGGCAACGACCCCGGCGCCGTTCTTGGTCACGCTCGAGCGTTCGACCGTCACCTGCGCATTGGCGCCCCCCGCGTTCGGCGACACGCCGATCCCCGCCGTCGCGTTGTTGCTGAACTCGCTGTCGCGCACCAGCACGCTGACCGTGCCTGCCCCGGGCACGATCCGCAGCCCGTCCGCGTTCGAGCGCGACACGGTCCCCGAGATTCGTACCGTGCTGCCGCCCTCCACCCGGATCCCGGCCTGCGCCAGGTTCGAGATCACCAGCGACTCGAGGTGCACCTCGCCCGCCTGCACGCGAACGCCGTTGTTCCCCCCCTGGCCGTTGATGGTCAGCCCCCGCAGCACGACCTTGGTCGCCGGCGCCGCGACCGTTATGCCATCGGCGCCGCCAAAGACGCTGATGCCGGCGTAGACCCCGGCGGGGGAGACGAGGGTGACGTTCCGGTTGATGGTCACCGAGCCGTAGCCGCCGGAGTCGAGCACGACCAGCTCGCCGCCCGGATCGGTGACGGTGATTGCCTTGGCGAAGCCGCGGCAGGGCGCGGCGAGCGAACAGGCGTTGGCGTCGTTACCTCCTGTCGACACGAACGTCCGCTGCGCGGCCAGCGAAGGAGAAACGAAGCCGAGAATCGACAGCGACGACGCGACGGCGAGAGCCGCGCGTACGACGGAGCGCGTGGACATGAGCCCTCCCTGACTTCTTGTTGAGCGCGCAAGGCGGTCCGACGCCTGCCGCGAGGCTTATTCTTACTCCGCCGGGAAGCAGTTGCAAGACCGCTATCGCACTGAATCGATCGCTGCTTTCGTCGCTTCGAGATACGCGCGGCCGAAGGCGAGATCTGGCTCGAGGTGGCAGCCCTCCGCCCATTCGTTCCACGCGTTGATGAAGACGAGCCGCTCGCCCGGGGGCTGCGCGCGCGCCGCCTCCTGCAGCAACGCGGTCAGCCAGCGCTGATAGTTCGCCGGATGTGCGTTCACGAATACGTTGCTGTTGTTGGGCAGGCGTGGCGTGTTGTCCCAGCCGACCATGATCCCGCGGTGAAGCCGGTAATCCGGAGGCTTGCGCGAGATCGCGGCGCGGGCGCTGTGGACATAATCCCAGACCTTTCCCTTGAACTGCGGATCGGTGATCTCCATCGCCGACGTAAGATCGCTGAGCTCGAGATTGTGCGGCGGGAACTCGAGCGCGGCGTCGAATCCCCAGTTGCCCGGCGAGGAAAGACCCGCGATCTGCACGAAGACGAGATAAGGATCCGGGAGCCCTTCGCGCTTCGCTTGCTCGCGAAATCGGGCGACGCTCGCGCGCGCGTCGGGCAGCAGGTTCGCGCGGTAGACGACGAAGAGCGGCCGTCCGTCGATCCGGATGTAGCGCGGATCGCGAAATAGCGGCGCGAGGTCCGCGATCAAGCGCACGTCGCCCTCCGGTGAATACTGCTGCGCGATGAGGATATCGTGGTCTGCGCCGTCCCAGCGGCGCGTCCAGTTCTCGTTTGCCCAGCACACGCAAAAGGGGAAATCGGGTTTGCCGGATCGCAGCACTTCGTCGAGCGGCCGCTCGAGCAGTCGCCTGCCGTTGAACCAGTAGTAGTAATAGCAAAACCCATGGATGCCGTATTCGCGCGCGAGATCCGCCTGCGCGATTCGCGTCTCCGGAACGCGCAAGTCGTAGAACCCGAGATCGGAGGGTAGATGCGGCTGATAGTGACCCTTGAACTTCGGCTGGGCGCGAACGACGCTGCGCCATTCCGTGAAGCCCTTGCCCCACCAGGCGTCGTTCTCCGGAATGGGGTGGAACTGCGGAAGATAGAACGCGATCAGCTTCGGCAAAGGCATGGCATCGGCTCGCCCCAAGGGCGATCAATCCGGGTCCCGGGGATGCCGGCGCCGAGAGCCGCGCGGAACCATTCGGCAATCTCGAGTGTCACGATCCGTGGCATAAATTCCGCGCGCGTGGTCGAGGGAGAGCATCGATCCGCCGCAGTCTGCCGGCGCCGTGTTGTTCATTCTGCGCACGACAGAACATTTCGTCGGGAAGGAGCGACAGTTTAGCGTGGCGTCGTCGTTCGATGACGACAGATGGG
>AR_comb_assmDRAFT_10638001_pt1 | contig 10741 bp, 9 predicted proteins | sample ArasoioldDNA_FD_10543 | JGI IMG/M metagenome (IMG submission 10543) | reverse complement strand
GTAGACCTTGCCGCTTGGTTTGTTGCGGCGGCGCGTCGAGTCGGCGCGGTCGCAGGCGGGGCAGCGGCGCCTTGTGGCGGGGATGAGTTGGCCGCAGCGGCAGACGCGGAGGAGCGTCATGTTGGGTACCGTCTGACGATCTCCTCGGCGCTACAAACAGGCATCCTTCGGATCATAATCTGAGTCAGGTTGAGCCGCGAGTCGTTCGCCGATCGATCCGCGTGATGATGATGTCGTGCTCGGCGATCCCGATGTCCGCCTCGGTCAGCACAGGATCGGATGTCCGGCGTGGCCTGGTACTTGACAAGGCCGGTTTCACTCGCTCGGCCAGTCTTTCGGAGGTGTCCCGGCCGGGACGAGTTACTCCGGTTGTTCGCAACGGTGGCGTGTCGCCGCTGAGACGTTCGTCATGCTTGGTAGCGAGCGTGCCGTCGGACCTGCTCATCCACGCCACGTAGATGGCTTTTGGGTTGATCTTCCGTTGTCGGCTAAGTGCTGGCGTGTATGTTCCTGGGTGACGAGGACGGGTTGGCAGACGAGCCGGTCTTGGCTGAACAAGGTCGCTGAGAATGTCAGAACGGACGACTGCAGGTCAGCCCGATGTCAGGCGATGGCGGTTCGGTGTCAGGGACGGGCGAGCGTCCAGGCGTCGTGGTCGGACCTCGGTTCGGGCCAAGAGTCTCCAGTGACCGATCTCTCAGCTGTACGCGCCGATGGCCCCCTCAACCTGCAGCGGCTGCGCTGCTTCGATTTCGCTAAGTAGTCATCTCAGCGCGGTATCTAGTCACGCCACGTCATTCCAGCGCGGTATCTAGTCACTCGGCGTGACGGCGGCCGGTTTCGTGCACAAGCTCCAAGAGACTGCCATCTACCGCGCGCCCCATGGTCACGATGTAGGGGTCGAAAGGCGCCTCCCGATCGGCGAGCGTCGTGATCGCCCGCTCTGTGGTTGGGGCCATGATCAACGGGCGGGTGCACAAGATGCTGCGCTGCCGGCTCGCCCGATCGGCTTGACGACAACGTCGCGGCGATGCTGGCCCTGCCCGCGCGGGCGCAGGACACCGATCACCGCCGGGTTGTGCGCGTGCCGGACGACCGCAGCACGCCGCGAGTAAACTTGCTGAAATGGCTACGTTCGTCGGCAGGGACGGCGAGCTGAATGCCATCGTCGAACTTGCCGCGACGCACGTAGGCGGACCGGCGGTCGCGCTGGTCACTGGTGACGCGGGCAGTGGCAAGAGCCGACTCTTGGCCGAGGCGACCGCACGGATTCCGTGGCGGCGGTTCGATGTCATCGGATACGAGACCGAGCGGCTCGTGCCGCTTGCGGCGGCCTCAGAGGTGTTGCGCGACATCGCGCAGGTGCCTGGCGGTGGCTCTCAGCTGGCATCGCTGCTCTTCGAGACGTCTGGGGCCATGCCAGCCGGGCTCGCGCCGCTTCGTGTGTTCGAGGCTGCCCACCGGGCCCTTCAGGATCACGAGTCGGCGCTGTTGCTTCTCGACGATCTTCAGTGGGTCGACGATCTGTCGGCCGCGCTCTGTCACTACCTCTTGAGGGCGTCCCGCCTAAGCGGACGGAGCCTGATGCTGCTTGCGGCTTCGCGGCCGTCCGCCTCTGCGAGCGCCTTCGAGAGCTCTGTCACGCAGGCTGTCGGGGCAGGGCGTTTGACCGCGATCGAGCTTGGGCCACTATCTCGCGACGAGGGCGTCGAGCTGGTGGTCGCGGTTTCGCCAGGCCTCGATCGCGCGGCTGCGGTTCGCCTCTGGGAGCGGGCCGCAGGGTCGCCGTTCTGGCTCGAGGCGCTTGCCTCTTCGAGCCTTGATGCGGACGTTGGACAGCTGGTGACACGCCGCCTGCGCGGAGCAGGCGCTGACGCAAGCAACTTGCTCGCGCTGTTGGCCGTCGCCGGGCGGCCGATGTCGGTTGCCGAGACGGCGTCGCTGCAGGAGTGGCCGGCGGAGAGGGCGCAGAGCGCTGCATCGGAGCTCGCGAACCGTGGTGTGGTCGTCGAGGCCGGCGCGGCGCTGCGTCTCACGCACGACCTGATCCGCGAAGCAGCTGAGCGGGAACTGCCAGGCTCGGTGCGCCGCGCCTTCCACCGTCGGCTAGCTGAGTACCTGGAAGAAGAGGCGGGCGACGATCTTCAGCTCCTCCGACAAGCACTCGAACACCATCGTGCGGGCGGGCTGGCCCCGCTTGAGGTCGCGACTCGGCTGGCGCGCTCTCCACGCCGGCAGCTTCTCGGGCGCGAGGGCCTCGCGCAGCTCGCCGCTGTCGTCGATGAGTCGGACGCCGCCGATCCGGCTGTCCTCGTACTCGAGGCTGCAATTGCGCGGCTTGCGGTCGAGCTCGGTGACTACTCGGTCGCGGTCGAGCGGTGGGCTCTCGTGGGCGAACGGCGATCCGACCCCGATTCGCGCGCGGCCGCGTTTGTCGAGGCTTCGCGTGCAGCCTGCATGGTGGAGAGGGAAGCCGATGCGCGAGCGTACCTCGGGCGAGCCAATGAGCTCGCTGAGGACGATCCCGTGCTTTCGCTCGAGCTCTCGACGGCTGAGGTGTTCATTGGCACCTACTTCGGGCCGATCACCGCCGAGCTGCTCGACCGCAGCCGCGACGCGACCCAAGCGGCGCGAGCGCTCGTCGCCGGGGCGGGGGGTGTGGGCGGCGTCGAACCGCGTGCGCGCCGCGCTTTCCTCGCGGCTCTCCGGCTCGAGGTGCTGACCGCGATGATGCGCGACGATCTCGCGACTCTGCTCGGGGTCTGCGACGAGGCTGCCGCAGTCGCGCGCGGTTTCGACGACGAGGCGGCGCTCGAGATCGACGCAAGAACAGCCTACGGGTTGACGGGCCTGGGTCGGCTCGCGGACGCCGAATCGCGATACCGCCGGGTATGGCTGGAATCACGTCGGCGGGTCCTGCCGACGATCAGCGTCGACACCGGCTATTGGCTTGTCCGGGTTTTGGAAATACGGGGCGACGTCCGCAAGGCGGAGGTGATCGCCGCCGACGTTTCGAAGCTGGCCGCCCGCATCAACGACGCCACCGAGATCCGGCGCGTCCATCGCCAGCGGCAGCGTCTAGCGCTCCTCAGTTCCGACTGGCGCGAGGCCTTTCGGAGGCTTGAGGCGGCGGCGAGCAGCGAACCCTACGACCACGATCGGGTGCAATACCACGCCACGCTTGCGCTTTGGGCTGCACGCGTCGACGGCCGCGGGCTGGCAAAGGAGGCGCTCGCATACCACGCTCGCGCACGGGCCGACGCCGCAGCTGCGGGCTGTCCGAGATGCGCAATCGAGATTGACCTCGAGGGCGGGGAGATCTTCGCGCGCGTCGGGCGCGAGGAGGAGGCGCGCGCCGCGCTCGCCCGCTGGGACGCCGCCATACCCAAGCCGTTTCCGCTCGATCTGCTCCTGCGACGTCGAGCGGACGCACTTCTCGCCCTGCTCAACGGCGACACCGCAAGGGCGGTCGCAGGGCTCACGGCTGTCCACGACGAGGCCGAGCGCCTGGGCGCGGTGTTACTCGCCCTGTGGACGCGTCTCGATCTCGGTAAGGCGCTGGTCCCCGCCGATCGGCATCGGGCGGCGCAGACGCTGCGCTCTGCATCCGAGCTCGCCTTTGGCATCGGCGCACTCACCGTGCACGAGCTGGCTGAGCAAGTCCTCCGCAGCCTTGGTGTCCGCACCTGGAAGCGCGGGCCGTCAGCTGCAGCACCGGGCGGGATCGACGCGTTGAGCGAGCGCGAACGGGAGATCGCCGAGCTCGCGGGGTCCGGCGCGAGCAACCCGGAGATCGCCCAGGTGCTCTTCCTCTCCCGCAAGACCGTGGAGCGTCATCTGACCAACGTCTACGCGAAGGTGGGCGCCCGCAACCGCACAGAGCTCGCCTCGCTGCTGCGCACGCCACCTAGCGACTGACCGCGACGAGGCAAGCCGAGGGAGTTCCCCGATGAACGGGGCCGCCGCCGCGCCTAGCGTCGAGCGAGACGAACCGCTCGTCGACGAGAGGAGCTCGCAGGTGCCGATGATCGTGGTGATCCTCCCCGATGCCGCCCGTGAGTTGTCCCTGGGACCGACGGCGCTTGGCCGCCTTGCAGAGCTCGGGATCACGAACGTCGCGCTCCTTCGCGACGAAGAGACGGTCGGGCTCGTGCTCGAGGGCTGGGCGTTCAACCCAGACCGCTCCGCGAAGGCCGTGCACGAAGTCGTGGCAGGCACCACGGAAGGTGCGAGGACGTTCCATCCCATCACGCAGATGGCGGTCTCGGCCTGCCCACCTGGAGGAGGTACCACATGAAGAAGTTCACACGAATTGCGGCGGCGCTCGCAAGTCTGGCAGCGCTCCTGCCGTACGCCTGACCAATTCCAAGCGGGCCGGCGCTCGAAGCGGTCTACCCACAAGAGGAGGAGCAGCAATGCGCAAACCATTCCACACAGATCCGCGTCTTCGCTGGGCGACGTCCATCGAGCAGCTGCTCGACGAGGCGACTCGCCCGGTGCCACCGAGCATGAGGCGGTTCCTGCCTATCTACCGTCGCGCCGTCGTGCAGGCGTGCGCAGGATCGCTGTCCGAGATCGTGACCGCCCTGCGCGATCCCAAGCGGTCTGTATCCGATAGCACCCTGCGCCAGGTCAACGTGTTCCTTACGCACGCAGACGAGTCGTCGCTGTATGGCGACGACCCGCTGCGGGCGAAGTGGGCAGCCGACAAGCTCAGCGTCGCGGTTGCGGGCGACACCCAGCAGGCCCCCGCAGGCGAAGAGTTGCTGGTGTGATTCGGGAACCGTCGAAACGAGTCGCTGCAGCCCCGCGAGGTGCTTCCTCTTGCTGTCGTCGGTCACCTCTTGATCGCACCCGGCCTCCGCCCGGCAGGGTGTGGGGGTTCACACCAACGCGGAGGCCATCCGTGGAGCCTCGGGATGAGGCTCCACCGGTCGGCGGCCTACTAGACGAGGCGGAGGGATTCCGCCGGAGGAGGCGAGAGATGTTTAGGCACCGCAGGGTCGTCGTCGCGGCGACCATAGTGCTCGGGTGTGGCGCGTTTGCGACCGCCGCGCTGGCGACGGAGCCGGCTGGGTCAGTGGCGACGCTCCTAGCACGTGGCCACAAGGCCGGCACGCTCAACGCGCAGGCGGGCGGCGTCACCATCAAACGAGTTGGAGGACCAGCCGATTTCGCGATGCTCTCGGTCAGCTTCGACCCGGGAGGATCGACGGGTTGGCACCACCATCCCGGCGTGGGACTGGTGTCCGTAGCAAGCGGCGCAGTCACCCGCTACGAAGCCGATTGCTTGCACCACACCTACAAGGCGGGCCAAGCCTTCATCGAGAAGGGCAACCAGCCTGGCCTTGTCCGCAACAACGGCACGACACCCGCATTGATGTACGTGACCTTCGTGATCCCAGCCGACACACCGGCTACCGGGCTTCGCATCGACGACGACCAGCCCGCCGGCTGCAGCGCCAATTAGGGACCATCGAGAGGCGGCCCGGCCCGTCTGCGCTGCGCGGGTCGGGCCGCCCGCCGCAGTCGCCGAACGCTGAGAACGAAGGCGCCTACGTGGCGGTGGCATCTGGCGGCGGTACCTACGGGGCGTGGGAGCGGAACGTCGACACCAACCTGTTCTTTGGAGACCCGCACATCTACGAGCACGTCGCCTTCGTGCCCGCCGGCGCGAACGCGTCGCTCAACGGCGGGACGAACCACCCGGTGGTGATCACGAAGGGCCAGATCAACGCGACGCCCGTCGGAGGTTTCAGGTCGCTCGACGCCACGGTGATCCCGGGCTACAACCGCGGCACGGGCAACGACTTCCCCCGCATCGCCTTCAACCGCGTCAGTGCCGCGTAGTCGTGGCCGCGCGTATTTCTCAGCCGACAACGCCGACTGCACAACTGAACGGTCCCAAGCATTGGCGTTCGTCACGCGGCGGGATCGCAGGCTCACCTACGCGACGAGATCCGAGCGAGCAGTCACCACACCTTCTAAGTGAGCGCCCTCACCGGGTCATCTGACGACCTTGTCGGCCCGTCGTCCAAGTCAGGCACCCGGCTGATCCCAGCCGTGCCTTTGACGAACAACACATTCAAATGATACTTTGATTGTATGAGCGATCGGCTGGCGAAGGATGCGCTGTTCGACGCGTTCGCGTCGGTGGCGCAGGCGCTGGGGAATGGGCGGCGCGCCGAGATCGTGGATGTGCTGGCGCAGGGCGAGCGGTCGGTGGATGAGGTGGCGGGTGAGATCGGTCAGAGCCTGGCCAACACCTCGCACCACTTGCGGCTCCTGGCTAAGTCGGGATTGGTGCGGTCGCGCCGTGATGGTGCTCGGGTCGTGTATCGGCTTGCAAGCGACCGGGTGGCAGAGTTGTGGGCGGCGGTGCGCGACGTCGCCGCGCATCATGTTGCCGAGGTGTCGGTACTGGCGGGCGAGTATCTGGGCGACCGGGCTGGTGTCGAGCAGGTGTCGGCGGCCGAACTGGCCGAGCGGCTGGCGCGCGGCCAAGTAGTGGTGTTGGATGTGCGGCCGCCTGCGGAGTATCGATCTGGGCACATCGCGGGGGCGGTGTCGGCGCCAGTAGAAGCGCTCGAGGCGGAGCCGCCGAAGCTGCCCGGGCGGAGCGAGGTGGTCGCCTACTGCCGCGGCCCATACTGCGTGTATGCGGATGACGCGGTGCGGCTGCTGCAGGCGCGGGGTGTCCGCGCGCGGAGGCTCGACGTCGGCTTTCCGGAGTGGCGTCGCGCCGGCCATCCGATCGACACCGGAACGGGGGCGGTTGCCTGATGCTCTTGCGCCCGTTCCTGAACGAAGCGGCCTCATGCGCCAGCTACCTGTTTGGGTGCACGTCGCACGGGACACTGGCGGTGGTCGACCCGCACGTCGACCTGGTGGATCGCTATGTCGCAGCCGCCGAGTCGGTCGGCCACCCGATCGTGGCGGTGTTCGAGACCCACGTCCAGGCCGATCACGTCTCGGGGCTTCCGGAGTTGGTGGAGCGCACCGCTGCGACGGCCTACCTCCCTGCTGGCAGTGGCGTCGAATTCGAGCACACGCCGCTTGGCGACGGCGCCGTGGTCAAGCTCGGGAATACACTCGTCACGGCGATCGCGACGCCGGGTCATGCCCCGGCTCACCACGCCTATGCGGTGGCGGATCTGCGCCGGGGGACGGATGAGCCGTGGCTGGTGTTCACCGGCGATTCGCTTCTGATCGGCGATGTCGGCCGGCCCGACCTGCACGTGGCGGGCGACGCCCACGGCCAGGCCCGACTGCTGCACGGGTCGCTTCGGCGGCTGCTCGAGCTCTCCGACCATGTGGTGGTCTACCCGAGCCACTATGCCGGGTCGGTGTGCGGCCGGGGACTATCCGCCAACCCGATCTCCTCGATCGGGTTCGAGCGCGCCCACAACCAGATGCTCGCATTCTCGGATGCCGACGCGTTCGCCGACGCGCTAGTCAAGGACACGCCCGCGCCGCCACCCGAACAGGAGCGGATCGTGGCGACCAATCGCCGCGGCACTACCAGCACGCCCGCATGACCCCATCCGTCCGCCTCGGCCTGCGCGAGAACGCCGCCCAGTTCTCCCTCCTGGTGGCGTTGAACGCGCTGGTGGGTGGGATGGTTGGTCTGGAGCGAAGCGTCTTGCCCTTGGTCGGCGAGCACGACTTCGGCTTGCGCTCCAAGACCGCCATCCTGGCCTTCGTGCTCGCATTCGGCGTCGCCAAGGCGGTCACCAACCTGGCCGCCGGCGGTCTCGCCGAACGGGTGGGCCGGAAGCGACTGCTGGTGATCGGCTGGCTGGTGGCGGTGCCGATCCCGCTTCTGATCGGCCTTGCTCCAAGCTGGGGCTTCATCGTGGCCGCAAACCTCCTTCTCGGCGTCAATCAGGGTTTGGCCTGGTCAATGACAGTCGTGATGAAGATCGACCTCGCCGGTCCGACCCGGCGCGGCTTGGCGCTCGGGTTGAACGAGGCCGCCGGCTACCTGGGCGTCGCCGCGACCGCGTTCGCAACCGGAGCCCTCGCCGCGACCTACGCGCCGCGCACCGTCGTCTGGGTCGGAGCCGCTGTCATCGCCGCCACCGGCCTGGTCATCTCGCTGGTGTGGGTGCGCGACACCCAGGCCCATGTCACGCTCGAGCAGCGCGATCACGACTCGACCGCGCCAGCGCACACCCTGCCGAGCGCGTTCGCGCAGGCAACCTGGCATGACCCGGTGTTGCGCGCCTGCAGCCAGGCCGGTCTCGTGAACAACCTCAACGACGCCCTGGCGTGGGGCCTTGCGCCGCTGTTCCTAGCAGCACACGGTGCCAGCGTCCGCCAGATCGCGATCGTCGCCGCCGCCTATCCGGTGGTATGGGGTGCCGGCCAGCTCCTCACCGGCTGGCTCAGCGACCACACCGGCCGCAAGCCTCTCATCTCCACCGGCATGCTCACCCAGGCTGGCGCGCTCGGGCTCCTGGTCGCCGGCGACGGCGCCTTCACCCCCTCGCTCGCCGCGGCCCTGCTGCTCGGTGCAGGCACCGCCATGGTGTACCCGACGCTGATCGCCGCGGTCTCGGATGCATGCCAGCCGCGCGACCGCGCGCGTGTCGTCGGCGTGTACCGCTTCTGGCGCGATTTCGGCTTCGCGCTGGGGGCGCTGATCGCCGGGATCGGCACCGACCTGGCCAGTCCGGACGTTGCGATCGGGCTGGTCGCGGCGCTCACCGCTGCGAGCGGACTTGTTGTTGCTGCTACGACCTGGCAGGCTCGTCCCGTTGCTCCTGTCATCGGCCCACCTGTGACACCAAACGGAGGACACCAATGGCTATAGAAGTCGAGGGTCTCGACGTCGCGCTGCTGCGCTCGGAGATCCAGCGCACCTACGCTGATCTCTCGACCCAGCCGGACCAGGAGTTCATCTTCCCCACCGGGCGCGCTTGGGCGCTCGATCTCGGCTACCCGCAGGATCTGCTGGCGCGGGTGCCCGAGGCGTCGTGTGAGTCGTTCGCGGGAGTCGCGAACCCGTTCTCGATGGGGGCGCTCCAGCCTGGTGAAGACGTGCTCGACGTCGGCTGCGGCGCGGGCATGGACTCGCTGGTGGCCGCCCAGATGGTGGGCTCCACTGGATCGGTCACCGGTATCGACATGACGCCGGAGATGGCCGCCAAGGCGCGCGGTTCGATCGCGGAGATGGGACTCGGTAACGTCAGGATCGTCGAGGGCAGCGCCGAGCACCTCCCGTTCGACGATGCCAGCTTCGACGTGGTCATCTCCAACGGCGTGATCGACCTGATCCCCGATAAGGACGCCGTGTTCTCCGAGATCACCCGGGTGCTCCGGTTGGGTGGTCGAATCCAGCTGGCCGATGTGACTATCCAGAACCCCGTCTCCGAAGAGAGCAAGCGGGACATCGACCTGTGGGCCGGTTGAATCGCAGGGGCTCTGCTGGAAGCAGAGTACGAGAGCCGGCTGATCAGCCACGGCTTCAAGGACATCCGCACGGGTGACCTGATCGACACCTACGCGCGATCGGCCTTCGAGGACACGCGCCGCAAGGCCGAGAAGTTCGGTGCGCGCGGCACCACCGTGAGGGCCACCAAGCCGTGACGACGCTGGATGCCGGCTGGACTGCTCTCGGGCGCGGCGACTGGGCGGGAGCCCGAACCGCGTTCGAGAGTGGCCTTGCTGACGGAGAGACCCCAGAGGCGCTCGAGGGGATCGGCTGGGCCGGCCATATGCTGAGCGAGGACCGGCTGACGATCGACTCCCGCGAGCGTGCATACCGCCAGTACCTCGATCGGGGAGACCGCGGCTCGGCGGCCCGGATTGCATCGTTGCTTGCCGCGGACTGCCTCATGTTCCGAGGCGAAGCGGCCGTGGCGAACGGATGGCTGCAGCGAGCGCACAGCCTGATCGACGACCTCGAGCCGAGCGTCGATCACGGCTGGCTCGCCATCCACGAAGGACACATCGCTGTGTCGCTCACCGAGGACACGGCCAAGGCACGGCAACTGGCGGCGCGCGCGGTCGAGCTGGGGCGAGCGTTCGGCGCCCCCGAGCTGGAAATGCTCGGGCTCGGACTCGAAGGCCGGGCGCTGGTGAGCGACGGCGAGCTGGACGAGGGCATGCGCCGCCTCGACGAGGCGACAACCGTTGCGCTCGACGGCGAGGCGCGGCTGCTGTACTGCGTGGCCTGGGCCTGCTGCTATCTGATCTCCGCCTGCGAACGTGTACGGGATTACGAACGAGCGGCCGAGTGGTGTGGTCGCGTCGGCGACTTTTGCGGCCGGCACGATATCTTCCTGCTCAACATCTGCCGCGCCCACTACGCCAGCGTCCTCAGCTGGCAGGGCCGGTGGGAGGAGGCCGAGACGCAGCTGAACGAAGCCGTCGGCGGTCTGTGTGCCTCCCGGCCGCCCATGGTCGGCGACGCGCTGGCACGGCTGGGTGAGCTACGCCGGCGGCAGGGCCGGCTGGCCGAGGCCGAGGAGCTGTTCGCGCAGGCCGAATCGCACACCATCACGCTGCTCGGCCGGGCCCAGCTCGCCCTCGACCACGACCAGGCGGAAGAGGCGGCCGAGCTTGCCGATCGCTACCTGCGGCGGTTCCCGGAACGCGGCAGGGTGGAGCGAAGCGCCGGGCTGGAGGTAGCAGTCAGGGCGTTTGCGGGTTGCGGCGACCTGGAGCGGTCGGAGGATTCCCTTTCGGAGCTCCGCGGGATCGCGGCGCGGGCGAAGACGCGACCGATCCAAGCTGC
>AR_comb_assmDRAFT_10589853_pt1 | contig 10742 bp, 15 predicted proteins | sample ArasoioldDNA_FD_10543 | JGI IMG/M metagenome (IMG submission 10543) | reverse complement strand
GTTTCGGTGGCGGCGGAGGTTTTGGTGGTGGGTTTGGTGGAGGTGGAAGTTTTGGAGGGGGTGGGTCCGGAGGAAGTTGGTAAACGCTTTGCTACGAGTTAGGTTCAAAGCGCAAAGTTCAGGAGTTTGTTAGTATCGGCAAAAACATATGGTTAAGACGGTTGTACAGGACGCTCTCAATGGATTGATCGAAGATCTTCGCGCAACACACGGAGACAACCTCGCGTCAGTCGTTGTTTATGGATCAGCCGCGGCAGGCGATCACATCGAACTGCGGTCCGATTACAACTTACTTATTGCGCTGTACCGAATCACACCTGAAGACTTGCGCCTGGCCCAGGCACCGATGCGTGAATGGCAACGATTAGGTCACCCATTGCCCGTGTATTTTACGGTCGAGGAACTCAACGATGCTGGTGATGTGTTTCCGATTGAGTTCCACCAGATGGCCAAGGCGCGAATCGTATTATTTGGAAAAGATCCGTTTGAGTTTGTTGAGCTTTCGGATCAAAACCTGCGACATCAAACTGAGTACGAGCTAAGAAGTAAACTCATTCAGTTGCGCAGGCTCTACATACCGGCATCAATTTCCATTGAAAAACTTTGCGATCTGATGAGCGATAGTTTGGCAAGTTTCGCGGCGATTTTTCGAGCCGTCCTTTTACTGCATGGCAAGGAAGCGCCGGTGGCCAAACCCGACTGCGTAAGAGCAACAGCGGAACTGTTGAAACTTGATCCCGAACCGTTCGAAAGAATATTCGCGTTTCGCGCCAATCAGTGGTTGCCACAGTCCGAGACAGAAGCAAACGCGATTTTTGGTGCTTACTTGTTACAGATTCAGCAAGTGGTAGAAACAGTTGATGAGCTTAATCCAAGCTCGTAATTGGTCCGTCTCAGACGGGCCGCGACTCAAACGGGAGATTTGAAATGAAGACGCGACGATTGATTATTCTTTTCGCTGTAGCCTTGATTGCGTTTGGCGCCAGCGGCTGTAGTTACAACACGCTAACTACCAAACACGAAAACGTGAAAGCGAAGTGGGCCAACGTAGAGACGCAGCTACAACGCCGCGGAGATCTTTTAACGAACCTGGCTGAAGCGGCAAAGATGGCCGGCGTTCAAGAGCAGGAAGTCTTCGGGCGAATTGCAGAAGCGCGTTCGAGACTTTTGAATGCGACGAACCAGGCACCTCAGGGAGAGGGCGGCGATAAGTCGCCTGAACAAAAGCAAGCGGTGATCGATGCTGCAAATAGTTTTGGTGGCACAGTCGGTCGGCTGCTTGTGTTGCAAGAAAGTTATCCCGTACTCAAATCTAACGAGAATTTTTTGAAGCTGCAGGACGAAGTTGTGGGTACAGAGAACCGCATAGCGACGGCACGCAAGGACTACAATGACGCGACGCAGGACTACAACACAACACGAGCTCAATTTCCGGCAGTTATTTCGGCGAAGTTGTATGGGTTCAAAGAAGAGCCTTACTTCAAAGCGGACGAGACTGCGAAGGAAGTGCCGAAGTTAGATTCAAACTCGTTGAGGAATCCGACGAAGTAGTTTCTCCTTAGCGCCAGGTTCAAGTGACAGAGGCTGCCAAAATTGGCAGCCTCTTTCTTTGTCACGCTTCGGCAATGCTGTAGTCCGTTGGAGTTAGGTGGCTCAAGCCTAACTGCGCAGCGTCAAGATTTTAGAGCAAGGCCCTGATGAGGATTTAAAACCCACGCGAGCTGCACATCGCACAGTGATCGCATGGTTTGCCGCCGGGCTCTACGGTGCAAGTCTTCTCACCTTGGAAAAAATCTACAAGTTCAGAGACCGTTGCTTCCTCAACTCCAAAACGTTCCTGGCTGGGATGATTGACGTTTACTCCCGCCAACCACGGTGAGTGCATCTGTGGGCTTGCAACTTCGGCGGAGTAACTGCTGCCTCCCGAACGCACCTTCGCTTCGATTTGGATCAATCGGTTCTGAAGTTCTCCCAAAGTCGATCGCATCGCTGCCAGTTCGGCGGAGATATTTGTGCTGCCACTGGAGGACGCAGATGACGGAGCTGATGACGACACACGCTGAGCTATCCTGTCAGCAATTCGTCGTGCCTGGTCCAATTCAGAACTCATCTTTTTTTTCTATTCCAAATACTAGTGCTCACGATTTCAAACTTTGATGCATCAACTGGGCAGATCGGCTAATAGATCAATCCGATCGACAACGCCAATGATAGCGGAATCGATCGCCGCGCCTGCCTTTCCAGTAGAGGCTGTAGAAGCACTCCAACCTTCCTGCACAATCAAGACCGTATCGCCAATGCCGGAGTCGACTGAATCGAGTGCCAGGCACGAATAACTCGTGTCTTCTCCTTCGGGAGTAATCTGCTGACACAGCATTACCCGTGCGCTTTCGTAACGTACGTTTTTCTGCGTCGCAACGATGTTTCCGACAACTCGAGCAAGAATCATAAACAAGGAACGCTTTCGGGCCGTGCTACTTATTATTAGTCACGTGACCTTCTGAATCGATAATGCCAATGATCGTGCAGTCTGTTGGCGTGTCTTCACGCTTGAACGGAAAGCTGGCTTCTTTGCCGCGACACCAAAACACTAACTCACCAACACCAGCACCGACAGAATCGATTGCAACCATGGGCTTGCCGGTTTCTTTCAAATGTCTGTCGAGTGTCTGGACGACCAATAACGTTCGGCCGTGCAAAGATTCATTCTTTACGGTGGAAACGACAGTGCCAATAACACGAGCAAGTTGCATCTGAGGTTGGTCGAAACAGTCAGAGTCCAGCGAATTGGGCTTAGGATCCGTTTACTTCTACTGAGTCAATAACGCCGACTATTGCCGCATCGACCGGCGCGTCTTTCATTCCCTGGGCCAAGCGTGCGCTGGAACCTGCAACCACTAACACTCGTTCGTGAAAACCCGCGCCCACTGTGTCGACCGCAACTACATACCCGGTCGTATCACTGCCGTCGACATTGATTGGCCGAACGATGAGAAGCTTCTTTCCACTTAACCGTTCGTCTTTTTGAGTCGCGACGACGGTTCCGAGGATGCGTGCAATGATCATGAGTGATTAACGATCGAGACCGATCGGCAGACTTTCATCGACACTGCCATGCGGACGGGGAATCACGTGAACACTGACCAGCTCACCAACGCGTCGGGCAGCCGCAGCGCCAGCATCAGTTGCAGCCTTCACTGCCGCCACATCGCCGCGCACGATTGCAGTGACAAATCCGGCTCCGATTTTTTCGTAGCCTACGAGCGTAACATTGGCGGCCTTCACCATCGCGTCAGCCGCTTCAATCATTGCGACCAATCCTTTTGTTTCAACCATTCCGAGCGCTTCTTGCATTTCGGAGCTCCTGTCGTTTCGTGAATCGTAAAGCGTAAATAGTAGATCGTCGGTAGCGCTGACGAGAGTTATTTTAGTTTTTGAAAATTAAGCGAGACTCTAACGGCTAAGCACAAGTCAGTCAAACAAGTAGTGTGACGTATCCGAAGTTGTCGATATACGGCGTCCTGAGCAGTAATTGTTCTACACAGACGAGAGCTGTTCACTTACCGTTTACTGCTTGGCTCAAGAGTTCGACTAACTCTTCCCGCGTCAGCGAGATCTTTCCAGAACCATTTGCATCAATTCCTCGCGCCGTCGGCGCCGGCCGTTCACCACTCGGACACATCAATTGCGTCTCATGCAGATAACCACAAGCCTGACAACGCGCAGATTCAGTCAGATAACCAGCAGCTTCGCGAACATTGATTAGCTTCTCGATCGCGTCGGGCGGCAAATTCTTCGAACCTCCGAGCATGCGCGAAAGGATTGCAATCTTCGCAGTGTGTTCGAGCGTCTCGAGCCGATCCCATGCTTGCCAAAGGTCAGAACCATATGCGACCGCTCCGTGATTCGCCATCAGGAGTGCGTTGTGATGTTTCACCAGCGGCTGCATCTGCTGCGTGAGTTCATCAGTTGAAGGTGTTCCGTATGAAGCTAAAGGCACACACCCGAGTGTCAGTATCACTTCGGAAAGAATGGGCTGATCGATTGCGAGACCAGCAACAGCGAAGGCAGTGCCGTGCGGCGGATGCGCATGACAAACGGCTCTGATATCTGATCGTTCACGATAGATCAAAAGGTGCATCGCCAGTTCGCTTGAGGCTTTGCGGTCGTTAAGCTTCTTGCCATCAATGTCGGTGACGGCAATCAGATCATCAGTCATCCGACCTTTGCACGTCATGGTCGGCGTCGCGAGTATTCGTCCATCGTCGAGACGCACACTGACATTTCCGTCTGATGAGACGACATAGCTGCGTTCGTACATCAGATGACAGACAGTGAGTAGATCACGTCTGGCTGTTTGCTCGTCCATTTGAATTAGACTTCTCGTTCGGCTTGTTCTTCACGCCGAGCTCGTGTGGAAGTAGGAGGTGCTTCAGTAATAGTTCGGGCTGAAGGTCGTGCCAAAAAATAGGCCAGGGATTCCAACGATGTAGTCAAATCAACCGTCTTCACTTTTACACTACGTCGAGCCTGCAGAGTTACGGGTGCAAAATTGAGTACTGCCTTGATGCCCGCTGAGGTTACTTGATTGAGAACTTTCTGGGCAGCTTTCGCAGGCACAGCAATCACCATCACATCAATCGACTCTGCCCGGATCACTTCGGCAAGTTTCTCAACGTCACGAACGGGTACTTTTCCATCACCGATCCGCTTACCAATTTTTTGACCGTCGTTATCAAACAAAGCAACGACCGTAAAGTTTGAGCGGCCAAAGCCATTGTAATTTGCCAGAGCAGTGCCGAGTCGCCCGGCGCCTACAATCCCAACTCGGTGCGGATTGTCTAACCCAAGAATCTTGGTGATGTGTTCGCGAAGATCGTCGACGTAGTAGCCGACGCCACGCACACCAAACTCGCCGAAGTACCCCAGGTCTTTCCTAATTTGCGCAGAGTTCAAATTGAACTGTTCGGCAAGAGATTGGGAAGAGATTGTCTTGATTCCAGCCGTGTGCAGCGTGTTTAGGCAGCGCAGGTAAATACTAAGTCGAGCAGTTGTAAGTTCAGATATTTTTTCCGATTTCATTCGAGGGAACCCTGTCAGAGCCAGTATACCGCCAACACTACATTTTACTGAACTGATGGAATTGGAATTCGACTCAAATTGGACAAGTAAGGGCAGATCGACTGATGCTCAAGACTGCCTCGATGCAAACACAATCAGGTGTACGTTCGTCACCGCTCTTCGTCAGTCTGTTTTGCTGCGTCAAATCGTTTGATTGCCCGACGAAAATCCATCAACTACAATCCCGTCACTTTTATGATTGGCCATTTAAGCGGGACTCTACTTTCGAAACAGGCGACGTCTGTCATAGTTGATGTGGGTGGCGTCGGATATGAAGTCACTATTCCACTTTCGACATTTTACGATCTCGACGAGACAGGTTCGCCCGTTCAGCTTCGCATTTATACGCACGCACGTGAAGACACGCTCCAGCTTTTTGGTTTCAAGACAGTTCGCGAACGCGAGCTGTTTCTAAAAATCATTTCCGTAAGCGGCATTGGGCCAAAGTTGGGCATCACACTCTTGTCGGGAATGAGCGCCGACGAATTGATTAGCGCAATCAGGACTAACGACCTGGCGCGGCTGACATTAATTCCTGGGATTGGCAGAAAAACCGCGGAACGACTGGTAATCGAGTTGCGCGAGAAGGTCACAGCTCTTACGTCAGCGCAGCTCGAGGAAGAACTGAGCGCAAAGGCCACCGTGTCAGGAGAACCGACGCAGGACAGTGTACGAGCGGACGCGCTATCGGCACTGCTCAACCTCGGCTATCAGCGGTCTTCTGCGGAGAAGGCTATCGACGGCGCTATCTCCGAAGGCGGAGACATCACCGTTGAGTCAGTGCTCCGGCGAGTGCTGAGAAAACTGGCGCGGGTTTAAACTTCACCAGCGATTGATAGCTCCGAAAGAAACTCGACAGTGTGCGATCGCGTATAGTTGAGTAACCGTGAAACAGTACGATGGCTCCTGAATCAATATCGGCTCGCATGAAAGATGGATCTCCTAACGACGACGATCGTCAACTCGATCTGACGCTACGACCAACTCGCATCGAAGAGTACATCGGTCAGCGACAAGTAAAAGAAAATTTACGCATCTACATGAAAGCTGCTTTGCGACGTCGCGAAGCATTAGATCATGTTCTTCTGACCGGACCTCCGGGACTTGGAAAAACCACACTCGCAAATATCATCGCAAACGAAATGGGCGCGGAACTCCGATCAACCGCAGGCCCTGCAATTGAAAAGGCCGGCGACATTGCAGCGTTGTTGACGAATCTCCAGGAAGGCGATGTGCTCTTCATCGACGAGATCCATCGATTACTTCCAGCCCTTGAAGAGAAGCTTTACCCCGCAATGGAAGACTACCAACTCGATCTGCTGATTGGTCAGGGCGCAGCAGCGCGGTCAATCAAACTCGAGTTGCCAAAGTTCACATTGATTGGTGCAACCACGCGTGCTGGTTTAATCACTGCTCCGTTGAGAGGCCGCTTTGGCATTGTCTTTCATCTCGATTTTTACCCACACGAAGATCTTGAAGTGATCTGCAAACGTTCTGCTGAAATTCTCGCCGTCGAAATTGATGCCGAAGGCGCGCGGGAGATTGCGCGAAGATCTAGAGGCACACCCCGTATAGTTAATCGACTTCTCCGTCGTGTCCGCGATTACGCTGAAGTAGACTACGATGGAAAGATCACAAGGGACGTAGCTAACGATGCGTTGAACCGGATGGAAGTTGACACGTACGGTCTCGACGAGATGGACCGCAAACTAATGTTGACTATCATTGAAAAGTTTGGCGGCGGTCCGGTCGGCCTCGGCACCATCTCAGCATCGATTCATGAAGAGAAGGATTCAATCGAGGAAATCATCGAACCGTACCTGATTCAAATCGGTTTTCTTGACCGTACGCCGCGTGGCCGCCTGGCAACACCTTTGGCTTATCAACACTTCGGCCTTAACATGCCTAACATCTCCCGCCCCAGCCTCTTCGATCCACGTTGATTTTTGCTCGTAATAAATGAAGCGTTTCCTGTCATTCTCACGTCATTCTTTTGGGGTCCGCAATCGATCACCGTGGCGATCGATGATCGTTCATTCGCTACATCAGTTTCACGAAAACGATTTATTCACGTCCTCGGCTGCAATGAGCTATTTCGGCTTGATGGCCCTGTTCCCAACGCTCCTTCTTCTTTTTGCAATTGGAACAAAAATAGCCGGCGGCAGTCAGATGTTTTCGCATGCAGTTGAAGTCTATCCAGGCTCAAGTCAGTTTCTCCGCGACACGATTGGACCACGATCGCAAATCGGATATGGCGCAATTTTAACTTGCATCGTGCTCGTCTTCTGGGCCGGCTCATGGGTCTTTGCAGTTATCGAACGAGCGTTGAATCGCATCTGGGGTGCGACCTCGCGTACGTTTTGGCACGGGCGCGCGCTCACGGTCGGAATGGTAGCAATTGTCGGATTGTTGCTTTCACTGTCGGTGATGATCACTTCGGTGCTCGTTGTCCTTCGCGACATTGCAAGCAGATTGTCAGCGCGACAAATGGAGCGTTATCCGCTCTTGCTGCCGGTGAGTAGCGCCTTTTGGCAAATTGTGTTCGCGTTTCTCAGCTATCTGGTAACGGTTGCCTTGTTCGTGGTGATCTACCGCTTCATGCCACGCGCGGAGGTAAAGTTGAAGGATACTTTGCCGGGCGCGTTTCTCGGTGGTTTGCTCTGGGAGGTTGCAAAGTATGTCTTCGCAGTGAGCCTGAGTTACTTCCACTACGATCAAATCTATGGCTCAGTGGGTGCCGTCGTGGCTGTGCTGACTTGGAGCTATGTTTCCAGTTTGATTCTACTGTTCGGCGCACAGCTAACCGCAACGTTTCATCAAGAACATCCGGGATAGGTATTTGCGAATCTGACAAACGATCGTAAGCACAGCAATATTAAGCTCGCAATTCGCAATTGCGGATTCCCAATTTTCCATGCTTCTTTCCGATTTCGCTTACCAACTTCCAGAAGAGCTGATCGCACAGGAGCCACTCGCTGAACGCGACGCTTCACGAATGCTTGTGCTTGATCGCCAAGCGCAGTCGTGGCAGGACAAGAGTTTCCGTCACTTCACTGACCACCTGAATCCGGATGATGTGGTGGTGGTAAATAACTGTCGAGTAATTCCGGCACGTTTGCTTGGCCGACGTCAGGAATCTGGAGGGCGTGTCGAAGTATTTCTAGTTCGCGAGATCGAACCGCTAGTGTGGGAGGCTTTGGTACGCCCTGGATCTCGGTTGCGTTTGGGTTCCAGGGTAATTTTTGGTAGCGGCCAGCTTAAGGCCGAACTGCTCGAGGAACCGGGTAATGAACTCAGACGAGTGAGGTTTGAGGTTCAAGGCTCCTTCGACGATGCGCTTTCAGAAGTTGGATCGACACCTTTGCCACCGTATATCAAGCGGCCTGCCGGAGTTTCGCTGGCAGATGATGAGCGTTATCAAACCGTTTACTCCAAATCGCGGGGCGCTATCGCGGCGCCCACTGCCGGGCTGCATTTTACGCCCGACGTCCTGACGCGCCTGCGAGAGCAAAACCAGTTAGTTGAGATTACGCTGTACGTTGGTTATGGAACCTTTGAGCCGGTTAGAGTCGAAGACGTGAGCGAACACATGGTGAGCAGTGAGCGTTTTCAAATTACCCACGACGCCGCAGAGCGAATAAATCGAACTCGCCAAAAGGGAGGGCGCGTCATCGCGATCGGAACAACGACAACCCGCGCGCTCGAGTCTGCGTCTACAGAAGACGGAAAGGTTAATGCGGGAGGTAACACGGCAAGCTTGACGATCAAACCCGGCTATCGGTTTCGCGTTGTCAACGCGCTACTGACCAACTTCCATCTACCGGAATCATCGTTGTTAATTTTGGTAAGTGCCTTTGCGGGACGAGAATTGATTCTGCAAGCCTATCAACACGCAGTGGACGAGCGATATCGTTTTTACAGTTATGGGGATTGCATGTTAATTCTGTAGGCGGTATAAAAACTGAAGTGCTACACTGAAATCGATGTACCACTTCCTACCAACGTTATGGCAGTATTAAAGAAATTTCGGTCCCGCTGGTGGTCACAAACTGACCTCCCTCACGATCCGGAGAAGAAAGAAAAGCCAGTCAGTCCCGTTTGGGGAGTACGCTACGAGGTTCGTCCATTAACTATTTCGCAATTGGACGAATGCTGGCGACTCGACCAGCGCTGCTTTATCGACGGCGAGGCCTATAGCCGTGAAACATTCGACTATCTGCTCACCGCACCGGAAGCAGTTTCGTTTCGAGCAGTGACTTCAGGCGGCGTGATGGTCGGATTTGTGATCGGATTGATTGAGCCAGATCACACAGGCCACGTCACGACAGTAGGCGTGTCACCTGAGCACCGGCGCCGAAATGTTGCCAAACGATTGATGGCCGAGGTTGAAGAAGGATTTCGAAAGAGAGACGTGAGATTGGTCAGGCTGGAAGTGAGAGCTCTCAACTCACCCGCACAAAAACTCTACGAGAGTTTGGGCTATTCAATCACTCAACGATTGCCAAAATATTATTCAAACGGTGGCGATGGATTGTTGATGCTGAAATCGCTCGATTAACCTTTACGCAGTTCCGTCAGGACCTGCTTAGCAACCGCCTTCAAAGTATCAAACACTCCAGTTCCTGTTGAGGCTACTGCCTCGACTACAGGCTCGCCTTTTCGTTGCAGCTCAGCTGCGAGATCTTCTGCTGGTATTACGTTACCGAGATCTCGTTTATTCAACTGCAAAACATACGGGATCTTCATCAGATCGTAACCCTGCGACTGCAGGTTCTCTTCCAGGTTGTACAACGATTCGATATTCGCATCCATTCGTTCTTCCTGGGAGTCGGCAACAAAAACTACTCCGTCCACACCCTTGAGGATGAGCTTGCGCGATGCATCATAAAAAACTTGGCCGGGCACGGTGTAAAGGTGAAAGCGAGTTTTGAAGCCGCGAACGGTTCCTAGTTCCAGCGGCATAAAGTCAAAAAATAGGGTGCGGTCCGTCTCGGTCGCCAGGCTGATGAGCTTTCCCCGAGCCTGAGGCGCCGTTGAGTCGAAGATGTACTGAAGATTTGTAGTTTTGCCACACAGGCCTGGGCCGTAGTAGACAATCTTGCAGTTAATCTCTCTGGATGCGTAATTGATGAAGGTCATATCGAGTGCCGTTAGCCAAAAAGGCTGTCTATATCTTCGTCGGTAATCTCGGCGAAGGGTGAGTCCATATCGTCGTAAGAGCCTCTGGTTATTTCATCAAACATCGAGGCCAATTGTTGCGATACCTGCTTGCTTCTGAGTTTGACCAGGCCGAGACTCGAGCGTTCGTCAAAAACAACCACAAGTAAGAGGCGGCCGATGACCGAGATGTGGATGCTGTCCTTTTCGCCCTCGTGGGAAAGAGTTGGGAACTCTTTCTCGCCGATCAGTTGCGCCATTCCGCCGGTTGCCGCGACGTTTCCGGCAGCCAAAGATGCGAGGCTCGTTGTGTCAAGATTTCCCACTTCGCCGAGCGAAGCGATTTCCTGACCGTCTTTATCGACCAGGAACACCACCTTGGCCGAAGCATCCATGCGTAATCGAGCGAGGACTGCCTTTATCTGGTGGTATTGCTGCTCGCGCAACAGGATTGGGGTGTCTGC
>AR_comb_assmDRAFT_10499660_pt1 | contig 10742 bp, 13 predicted proteins | sample ArasoioldDNA_FD_10543 | JGI IMG/M metagenome (IMG submission 10543) | reverse complement strand
GCAGTGGTCATCGTCCTTCTGATGTTGTTGAGCATCGGCATTCTGTTGATGGTGGCCTTGTTATTGAGTATGTGAAGCGGAATGACGAGAAGATGCCGACGATAAACATGGAGGTGTTGTGATGGCATTCGTGGCGAGTAATACACCTGCTGTGAGTGGACCGTTGCCTACTGCTGTGGATGTCGGTGGTGGTCCTGGGTTCACGCTGTTCTCGTATGTCCGTGTAGCTGGTGCTGGGACGGTTACGTTTGATACTGGTCAGGTATGCACAGGCATAGCATCAGTGGACAGCGTGTTCCCGATACCACCCGGTGCTAGGAGCATGGTGATCGGTGGTGGTACGCCGACTGTGCAGTATGGACAGATGATTGGATGAGTAGAAGGTATAAGATCGTTGAAGGCGGTATGCATGATCGCTTTCATCGGTCGTATAGCAAGGTGCAGTTCCTCGGTGGCGGCTTCGGGAATGGCAAGACTGCCGCCGCATGTGTGAAGGCACTGAAATTGTGTCAGGAGTATCCGGGATGCAATGGCCTAGTGGCGAGGAGTACGTATCCAAAGCTGAACGATACCATACGCAGGGAGTTCTTGCTCTGGGTCCCGCAGCATTGGATAAAGAGGATGCCAAGCCGGGACGAGAATACGCTTGTTTTGAAGAATGGCTCAACAGTCAACTTCCGTTATGTAGCCCAGAGAGGCAAGGAGACGGAGGAGAGCAAATCGAATTTGTTGTCTGCGACTTACGATTGGATAATAGTCGATCAGCTAGAGGACCCAGAGTTCTCGCACAAAGACTTCATGGACCTGATGGGTCGGTTGCGTGGGAATACCGAGTATATTGGGACTGATAAGCTCATGCCCAAGACTGGACCCAAGTGGTTCATTGCTACACTCAATCCGACACGGAATTGGTGCTACCGAGAGATTGTGAAACCACTGCACGACTTCCATGAGAGAGGAGTGATCAGTGAGAAACTGCTATGTGAGGTAGATAATGAGGGTAATCCGATCCTCAGTGCCGACGGTAGGCCAAGTCCCCTTATCGAATTGTTCGAAGGTAGTACCTACGAGAATGTCGATAACGTCGGAGAGGACTACATCCGAGGAATGCTCGCCACGTATACCGGCAGTATGCGAGAACGATTCGTGTTCGGTAGATGGGGAGCACTTTCAGGGCTTATTTACCCGCAATTCGATGAGGCGCAGCATATCGTTCGATATGAGGATGCGCGACAATACATGCGGACACTGCGGTTGTCAGGCTTTCAGCCTGTGTTTGTTGAAGGATACGACCATGGACTCAGCAGGCACAGTTGTTATGGACTCTTTTTTGTTGATGACGACTCCAATGTGTTTCTGCTCGATGGGTTCAGGATTGCCGAGCTTACCGTCAGTGATGCGGCGCGCCGTATACACGAAATACGTGCTGAATATCGCCTCGATGCTGATGAAGTAGGTATGGTGTATGCCGATCCGGATGTCTTCAGACGTAAGACAGGAAATAGCCGCACAGTGGGAGAGACAGTTGCATCGCTGTTCCAAGAAGAGGGAATCAGTATGCAACGCGGCAACAATGACATTGCATCTGGAATTGCGAAGAACTGGCAGTATCTTACACCTGTGGCGCAGCATGAACATCCACTTACAGGAATGCGGATGTCTCCGCACTTCTTTGTGGCTGATAATTGTGCGTGGTTCGTTGATGAAATCACGGAATATTACTTCCAGAGAGATGGCAGTGATGAGACAACTGATAAGCCAGTAGATCGCAATGATCATGCCATGGACATGTGGAAGTATGCCATGAGTAATCGGCCTAAGTTGGCACGATACACTGGTAAGCCAGATGCACCGCCTGCTTGGTTGGCTTGGCATGAGATTGAGCGAATGCAGAGACAGGGAGCGAGAGCGAGGCACAAATAATGGAACTGTTGCTGATCGTGTTGCTGTTAGTGCTACTGCTTGGCGGTGGTGGTTGGTATTGGTATGGCAGTGGAGGACCACCGAGTCCTAATCCTGTTGGACTGATCCTGTTCGTGCTGATGATCATCATTGTGCTCGTGTTGCTTGGCCCGTCTCTCGGTTTCTATCGGTGGCGATAGATGAGCGGCACGAATCCTGAAGAGAATCCTGATCTAGAGAACTCACTGGATCAGTCCGGTGTTGGTATTGATGAAGAACAGTTGGAGATGCAGGCGCCTGCTGTCTATAAGGCAATGCCTGATAGCCGTGTGCCTGTGTCGAGTAAACGAGGTGGTATTTGGAAGAGTAGGAAGGATGCAGGTGTTAAGGCGATGGAGGACCTCACTGATGCGTGGGATGAAGCCATCAGATATTATAATCATGATCAGTCTGATCACCGCACCGATAATCGCGATGGTCGTGCATCTGGTAATCGTAATGTTGCAAGGCGACTGAATGATTTGTTCAGTAGCACCGAGAATGTGGTGTTTGCCAATGTGAATGCCCAGGTGCCTGAGCTGTATGCGAAGAATCCGATAGTGTCGGTGACTATGCAACCGACCAGTGATCCGTTGGCTCAGGAAGCGAGTGATAACTTCGCTAGAGCGATACAGAAGCTGATTGATACACTGTTTTCTATGAAATATGCGCCTGGTGTGAATATCAAGCCCAAGGCAAAGAAGAATGTGCTGATTGCACTGCTGACGAATCAGGCATGGTTCGAAGTTGGATACACGAAGAAAGACATGAGCAGTGAAAGCGGTATGCAGGACCTACTTAGCCTGAGTCAGCAGTTGGAAGTGGCCAAGGATGATGCAGAGATCAGGGAGATTGAAGGAAAGCTGATTGCACTTGAAGAGAAGGTTGAGTTCTTGCAGCCAAGTGGTCCGTTTGTTCGGATCAGGATGCCACATCAGGTGATCAGAGACCCGAATGGCAGTGATCCGTATCTCGGGGACTGCAATTGGATCATGATTGAGGATGTGCTGCCGACTGAATACCTGAATGCGATATATGGCCAAGAGGATGAGTCCAGGGATGATGAAATCAGGAGCATCTATGAGCCAACGCATGTGCTGAACAGTGGATCAGTGGCAGGTGATGATGCCGACTTCACGTTGTTCAGTAAGGATGAGAATAAGTATGGTGCCTATGGATATGATAGTAAGGAGGCGTTTGATAAGGCTTGTCTCACTAAGGTGTGGTATGTGTGGGACAGGGTTACTAGAAGGCTAGAGATGTATGCTGATAACGATTGGAAATGGCCGATTTGGGTCTGGGATGATCCCTACCAGCTACAGGGGTTCTATCCTCTTACTCCGCTCTGGTTCCACGACTCCCCAAGCTCGGTTTACGCCAAGGGAGAGGTTAGTTATTACCTCGATCAACAGGATCAGGTTAACGAGATTAATGATGAACGTCGTCGAGCACTCCTTTGGGCCAGACGCAATATCTTTTATAACAAGAACTCGGGAATAACACAGGAAGCAGTGGAACAGATCCTGAAAGGGCCTGATGCTACTGCTATTCCACTGGATGTGCCTGAAGGTGTTGATCCGAAGAACATGATTTTTAGTATACCGCCACCAAGTATGGCGTTCAATCAACTGTTTGATAAGACTGATTTGTATAAGAGCATTGATCGCATCGCTATGACGAATGAAGTGGAGCGGGGCGGTGAGTTTAAGACTAATACAACCAATAAGGCCATTGATTATTACTCTACTATGGGCAACATGCGTATGGATATGCGCCTTGATGCTATTGAAGATGCACTCGGTGATATCGGATGGAAGTTGGCGCAGTTATGTCTGAGGTTCATGGATGGTGCCACTGCTAGTCAGTTGGTGGGAATGGATGTGTCCCAGTTCTGGCGGCCATTGGATGCGTTGCGTGATTATACGCAGATGGCTGTGACCATTATTGGAGGTAGCACACAGAAGTTGACTACTCAGCAGAAGAAGCAAGAGGCTGTGCAAGTTGGTCAGGTGATGAGTCAATATGTTAGGGCTGCACCTGCTACTGCACTGAAGGTGAGTCTGAAGATGCTTGGCAAAGCGTTTGATGACTTCATTATTGGTAAGGAAGATTGGGATGCCATAGCACAGGAAGTGCAAATGATGGCACAGTCCCAGCAAGGTGGTGCACCTGGACAAGTAGGTCCCCCCGGTCAGGGTGCACCCGGTGCAGGTGGTGGTAATCCGGCGCAATTGGCAGGTGTTGTTGTCCAAGCGTTGCAGCAGTTACCGCCACCTGTGCTTAAGGCAATTGGTGGTGCATTGGCACAAGGTATACCACCAGCACAGATATTCAGAGAGATGATGCAAGCAAGTCAGGGAGGCGGTGAGCAACCGCAAGCAGCATGAAGAAAGAGTTGGCAGATATAGATGGCACTGTAATCTTCGAGACAGAGAAAGCATACAAGTTCGATGCAGGACTCGATGAAGCTGTATGGCTTCCTAAGTCTCAGTGTGAGTGGGACAAAGATAGCAGCATAATGACTATGCCTGTATGGTTAGCAGAAGATAAAGGTCTTGTGTAATGAGTGGGTCACAGAACACAGAAGACAGCATACTGAATAACATACCTGACTTCGGTGATGATGGAGGGGGTAATGAGCAACCGCAGACAAGTAGCGATACTCAAGGAAGCGGCAATGATGGAAGAAGCTCAGCCCAACCGACGCAGCAAGATCAACCAACCGACAACAGTGAACAAGAACGAGAGGCTAAGCAACCACCAATCCGTAGGCGCCATGATGGTCTATTGGAGCGAGCCAATCCTGACAACCCGAACACACGAGACTTGGTTGATCCGATAAGCGGCAGAGTTGTTGCTCGTGGTGGTATTGAACGGAAGGTATATGAAGATGGGCAGCGCGCCAGTAGAGAGAACAATGCGCTGAAACAGAAGATACAGGGATATGAGAACCAACTGCGTGGTGTAAATGAAGTAGTGCAAACCGGCGCTAGGCTCGGTGTTGCACCACAGGATCAGGTCATTGCTATTCAACTCATGTCTGAGTTCCTGCGTGATCCCGTCACTACGCTCGGCAAGCTTGTTGAAGAGGTAAAGAGTAAAGGCTACCAGATACCATTCCTTGAACAAGGTATCAGTCAAGGCATGGACCTTGGTGCAATCAGTCGGATGATTGATGGCAAGCTGGCGCCGATTACGCAACAGCGACAGATGGAAGCGCAGGCTGCCCAGTATAAGCAGGAAGCTGAGAGGAATCTGCAAGCCTTCCTGGCCGATAACGATGAAGCCAATGCGAACCTTGACGTGCTGGCCGAAATGTTGCAAGCTCAACCCGACCTCTCGTTGGGTAGTGCCTACACCAAGATGATTAGGTGGGCACACGAGAATGGACTGGATTGGACGCAACCGTTGAAAGCGCAGATCGCGCAACTTCAACAACAGCGCCAACAGCAACCTACACCTCAGCAGACTGAACGTCCACTGCCAGGAAGACGCAGTGCAGCAACTACTAACTCCACGCGCGCCAATGGAACGGCAGGTGGACAGCCAATGAGTGAGAACTCCTCGTGGTCCGATATAATAAGGAGCGCGATGGAGGAAAGTGGAACCAGACTGAACTGAGGAGTTTAGAATGCCTGTAGGCACAGTGATCCCCGCTGTTGCAGATGTCCTGCACAGCACTCTGACCAAGAGTCGGAGAAAGTTGGTGATGGCCTCCATCAAGTCCAATGCTCTCATGGCATGGGTCTTCGCCAACGACAGAGTAGAGTATGAGGACGGCGGATACAACATCACCAACCCGCTGACCGTTGGCCGTAACCCAAACGTTACCTCATACTCTTACTATACGCCCCTCCCTGTCAACCAGACAGACGAGTTCGACACGGTGGAATATGGATATTCCCGTGTGGCCGGGTCCGTGATCATCTCAGATCAGGAGCAAGATGAGAACAGTGGTTCAGCCGCCATCTTCAAGCTGATGAAAGAGAAGATGAATGTGCTTGAAGAGAGCATCAAGGACAAGTTCTCTCAGTATTTGTATGCAGTTGGCGGTGGTATGGACCCTCTGGGTCTTGGAAGCCTCATTCCTACAAATCCAACTACTGGAACATTGGGTGGGATTAACCGTGCTACTCAGCCTCAGTGGCGCACTTCTGCCTATATCTTCGCTGGTGGGATGGATAGCACGAACATTGAGGAAGTGTTCGATGACGTGCTGATGGACCTCACGCTTAAGGGTGAGAAGCCAACAGTTATTCTCACTGGTCGCAACATCTACCGTATGTATCGCCAAGCGGTGCGTGACAAATTCACCATCTCGCTGAGTGAAGGTAAAGCCGGTAAGCGCATGTTCGATCTCGGATTCGAAGGTGTGCTCCACAACGGCGTACCACTGATGTATGACGAAGATTGCCCAGTCAATTACGCATACTTCATCAACGATAACTTTCTCCGCCTCCACATGCTACGTGGCGTTAATATGAAAGTTAAGGAGTTGGTGGCCCCGTGGAACGTGGATGCAGTAGGCAGCCGCGTAGTGTGGCAGGGACAGTGGTGCATGTGGCGTGCATTCAGGACACATGCTGTTCTGACCAATTAGGAGAGTGATATGAGCGATAAGCAGCCAACTGATCAACAGAAGAAAGAGGAAGCTGATAGGCAGCAACAGGAGCAGCAGCCGAAGCCACTCACTGATGAGCAGACGTATGCTGATGTGCGTCCTGCAACTGAGCCTCGTGTAACGAGTCGTGCAGAGACGGAAGAGGAAGCTAAGAAGCGAGAGGAAGAAGAGAAGAAAGGTGGTGAGAAGAAGGATCAGCCATCACAGCCTACATCAGTGCAGGCCAGCACTAAGGGCGATGATAAGAGCAAGCACTCATGAGTGGCACGATTGATTTCAAACCAGCGTTCCAAGTCGAACGTATGCAAGGCAAGTTCAAGCGCACAGTGATGCACATTGAAGAAGATGTGCGTGACGTTGGTCCGCTGAAGAACAAGCAGATCATTGCTCGCAAGATGCGACCAGTGGAGGAAGAGTTCACTGATGGATATATGATCTACTTCCCACAGGGACACTCAGTGTTCGTAGCTGCTGACGATGAGGAGCAGTTGCGTAGGATTGGTGTTCTAGAGAAGCCATACACTGTGGATATGAACAGTGGTGAGATCGTGCCTGATCATTTCCATCTGACGCCGAAGGAGATTGTGCAGCGGAAGGAGATGAACAGGCCGCGTGCTCAAGGTGGCTTCACTCAGCTAGATGAAGGAAGGATTGACTAATGCCGAATGTGATGACCGATCCGACATTCTTCCCTCGTCGGATCAATAGCTATGTGCCTGCGATGGCATATAGTAGTGATGTGAATTGGAATGGTGTGACGAGGATCAACTTCGGCGCACCGTTGGCAGCGAATGCTACGAGCATTGCGAATGCACAGAACATTGCAGTGGCTGGCACGTTTGATGTCAGTGCCAATGGGAACATTGCCGATAAGTATGGCAGGACACTGAGCATCGTGGCAAGTGGCGCATCGACTGCATCCGTGAGTGTGATTGGTCAGGATTATCTTGGTCAGCCGATTCGTGAAGACTTCACGATGAATGGTGCAACGCCTGTTCCTGGCAAGAAGGCATTCAAGACAGTGAACAGTATTGTAGTGAATACGGTCACTGCTGGTACGACTGTTAACCTTGGCACTGGTGCTGGACTTGGATTGCCGTATAAGGCACTGCGTGCTGAATGGGAAACTGCTAATGGTGCTGCGGTTGCTGCTGGTACATTGACTGCACCTGTGCTTACTGATCCACAGACAGCTACGAGTGGTGATCCTCGTGGCACGTATGCACCGACAACTACACTGAATGGCACGAACATTATCACTGCTGCATTCAGCTTCGTGAATGATGTGAACACAGCCAACAATGGTGGACTGCACGGCATTCGGCACTATGCTGCCTAACTCCTCGTAGACCCACGACGAGTCCATAGTGTCGGATAGACAGGTGGTACATCAGCCAACCATGTGCCACCTGTCGCTTAGTAGAGGATGACCATGCTAGTCAAGGATATCGTTAGCGCAGTCATCGTTGAATTGTCACAGGTGCCTGGCATAGCGACACAGGTCTATTCGGCTGATCGCATCAAGCAGCATGTGCAGGATGCGTATCAGTTGGAAATCTACGACATGTGGTGGCCACGCTACATGGTGTGGCAGACTGTGCCTGTGGATACTGATACTGGGTTGTTGGCTAATGATTTGCAAGGACCAATCAACTTCATTGATGAATATGAGAACATCAGGGCTGTGTTCCCAGAGGGAAGTAACAGGCCGATAGCTGAGTTCCCTGCATCTATGAATCCGCCACGTGATCTCAGTGGCACACGGTTGTTCATTGCACCTGATTACACTGTGGCGCATAGACCATTCAGGTTGGTGCCGCCTAGTGGTGGTAATGTCGTGGTTCATGCTCGGCAGCTAGAGAAGCTTCCCATCATGAACCAGACTGATCTGCATATTGATAACCTGCTGTTGCAGTATGATGCTGCATGGATGTATTGCGTTGATGATGGCACTGTGCCTGCACAAGTGAACAAGTTCCAGATGCTTGCTGCGAAGAGACGGAAGCAGATCAAGGCACTGTTCACACAGCATCCGCTGATGCTCGATCCACGTTATCCCGATGTGCCGATTGATGATCCGTGGTTCGTGTTGGATACGGATGCACTGGCATGACAGCGTTCTTCCGTGGTGAGAATCCACTGCGTGCTGATAAGCTGAATGAGGCATTCGCTGAGCGTGTGTCTCGGCATGGCGATGTCATGGACGGTCCACTGTTGTTGCGTGGTGATCCGCAGGATTGGAATGAGGCTGTTACTAAGCAGTATGTGGACTCATACAATAGTGTAGGACCACCTGGACCACCGGGACCACCCGGTGCAGATGGACCACCCGGTGCTACGGGACCACAAGGTAATGCAGGACAACCTGGGCCTACCGGACCACAAGGACCACAAGGTGCACAGGGAATACCGGGACCAACAGGTAACACTGGTCCTGCTGGTGTTGCTGGGCCACAAGGACCGAAAGGTGACACTGGTGCACAAGGTATCCAAGGCGTAGCTGGTCCGCAAGGTAACACTGGTGCACCGGGTGCTACTGGTGCTACGGGAGCACAGGGACCGAAAGGTGATCCTGGCATACAGGGACCGCAAGGTAATGTAGGTCCACAAGGTCCGGCAGGTCCAGGCGTTACCATGAGTGACACTGCTCCTACACTGACACATGGTGCACTGTGGTTCGATATGGTGAGCACACGATTGTATATCGGCTACAATGATGGCAACTCGACACAGTGGGTGATTGTGTAATGTCAGGAACGACCATCACACCATTCCTGCGCTTGATGAAGCCGCCGTTCGACAGCGTGCCGTGGGATGATGCCATCAATGGCAACATGGACATCATTGATGCATTCATTGCTCAATACATGTCTGTGCCGAACTATGCTGGTGTGTGGACCAACAGCACGTACTATGTGGTTGGGCAGAACGTGTTAGATGTAACGAACAGCACGATCTATCAGTGTGTGATTACCCATACCAGCCCACCTGCGCCCACGACGTTTGCCCAGGCACGGACGGCCAATCCTGAGAACTGGCAACAAGTGTATGCAGTAGTCAGTGCTGCTCCGTCTATTACTGCAAGTGATACACCGCCTGTCAGTTCGCAGCCGAATGACCTGTGGTTCGATAGTGTGAGCACTCAGTTGTACATCAGGTATAACGATGGTGACTCGTTGCAGTGGGTGTCGGCCAACAACACAGGTGTGTCTGTTCCTGAAGCACCACGGGATGGTGGCATGTATGCTCGACAGAATGGTCAATGGGTGAGGATACCGTAGCATGTTCGATTTCCCCAATGTGCCATTCAATGGCCAGAAGGTCACTGGTGCTGGTGGCATTGAGTACGTGTGGGATGGTGTGAAGTGGGCTGCATCGGTAACAGGGTCAGCGTATGCACCGATCAACAGTCCTGTGTTCACTGGTGATCCACAGGGGCCAACACCTGCAACTGGTGACAGTGACACGAGTCTGGCTACCACTGCGTTCGTGAAGAATGTGATTGCTGCGTCACCACCACCGGGTGCAATCATCAGTGCTACTGCACCGACTGGACAGAACCCAGGTGCTATGTGGTGGGACACGAATGGTGGTCAGCTATACATCCTGTATAACGATGGTAACAGCACACAGTGGGTAGCAGCGAACAACATTGGGTTGTCGAATGTTGCTACGCAGGCTGATGCTGCGAAGAACACAGGTCGTAATCTGATCCACAACTCGATGTTCAACATCTGGCAACGAGGCGCAGGTCCGTGGACAGTTAGTGGATACTACACTGCCGACAGATGGCAAATGGTCACTAACCTCGACACGGCGAGTTTCTCTCGTGCGAGTGCTGGTGTGGTCACGATTGATGAGTCCATCACTTGGCTACTCGGCAACACATTCACCGGCAATGCAGGTGCTGGGTCATATACCATACTGATGCAAGGCATGGAGGATGTTAGAAGGCTGGCAAACACAACAGTTACAGTTTCGTTTTACGCATCCACCACCGCTGGCACCAAGAAGCTAGGTGTATCAGTGGACCAATTCTTCGGCACGGGTGGCTCACCTTCTGCATCTGTAAATGGGGTGGGACAGTCAGTAACGATCAGCACCACGTTCCAGCGATACAGTTTGACATTCACGGTGCCGTCTATATCTGGCAAGACACTCGGGACGAACAATGACCACA
>AR_comb_assmDRAFT_10029064_pt1 | contig 10742 bp, 6 predicted proteins | sample ArasoioldDNA_FD_10543 | JGI IMG/M metagenome (IMG submission 10543) | reverse complement strand
TGATTATCTGACTTTGTTGGGGGCAGAGACTCGTCGGTGAAGCGTGTGTGTACTGCGTGTATACTTCCTCGACGAGTCTCCCGCCCCTGCGTTATCTCCCGCAATTAAAAAGGCGGGGACTCGTCGATCACGCATCTCAGCGATGATCCCCGACCATTCAACATAAATATGCTGCCCGGTAAGTTGATTTAGTTATTTTCAAAATAGAAATTCACCAATATGAAAGGATCAATAATTCGCATTTTAGTTCTCATCATATATATCCTTCCCAATAATTCCATTGCTCAATCCCCATTACCCGATTCAGTGACCATTCGCCTGAGGGAAGCGGTGAAGGGTTTCAAGGAACGCTACCATTCTCCAAGTATAGTGGTTGCCGTGGTACATAAGGGCCAGATCATCTTTAGTGAGGCTTTGGGTTACGCGGATATTGAAAATAAAATTCCTGCAGCCCTTGATTCAAAATATCCAATAGGCTCTGTGACGAAAACCTTTACCGCTACAATGCTGATGCAGCTCGTTGAAAAAAATGTGACAAGGCTGGATGATGATGTAAAAAAGTTCGTCCCTGAGTTTAGAGGTGATACAGACCTGCCCGGAAAGAGCGGCACCACCCTGTTTCAATTGGCCACGCATACTTCGGGACTCCCCAGGAATACGCCCGTTGATGTCAAATTCGCGAAGCAAATCGACATGTGGCTGCTTATAGGTTCCAAGGATTCGTTTGTTTCGGCTTCAACCAAGAATGAACTTCTTCAATCTCTCCCATATATTAAAAAGGAGTATCCTGAATATGAATTGATGAGTTATGGTGATCGCCATTATTCAAATCTTGGATATTCAATATTGGGGATTGCGCTTGAACGTGCCGCTAAAATTGATTATCGTGAATACGTCTTAAAGAATATTTGTCGGCCCTTAAAGATGATGAACACTGGTTTCGGACGAAAACCTGCTGATAATTCTATGATGGCAAAAGGATATTATTACGACGAAACGATTAAGGATTTCATCAACACTCCAGCGTTTGAATCCAACTCCGCACTATATGCGGGTGGGATGTATTCAACAGCAATTGACCTGGCGAAGTATATAAGTTTTCAATTTGATAATTCGAGCGAGGCCAATAAGGTCTTATCAACAGAAAGCAGGGCAATGATGCACTCACTTAGAATCGCCTGGAAGCCAAATTATCCGTTGGTGTCACATGAAGGGCATATCCTGGGTTACCGATCCATCGCAACATTCAATCCTGAATTAAAAATCGGTTGGGTAATATTGACCAACGCGAATGATTTCGAATTCTCACGCATCAATGAATACTTCAACCAATTACTTTCTCCTGTATACCAACGAAAACAGGATACTGAACTAAAAAAATATGTGGGCAGGTATGTGTTGGAAGGTGGTTACGACAGTATGGATCTTTACCTGGAAGATGATAGTTTGTACTCTACTTATCTTAAGGATGTATTACCAAAGACAGCACTCGTTTCCACAGGTTATAACAGGTTCAAAGCACAGGGAAAAGGTAATTATAATATCGGATATGAATTTATTGAAGGCCAAAATGGGGAGATCCAAATGTTAAACCTCGGACAGTTGAAATGGGTGAAGAAATAATGTGTACGTCAGTCGATGTGAGACACATCGACCGCAACCACCTCCGCTGCTAAACGCCAATGCTTGTGTCCTCACAAGCATCGCGTGAGATTATACGTCAGTCGATCGAGACACATCGACGGCAATACCTCCGCTGCTGAACGCCAATGCTTGTGTCCTCACAAGCATCACGTGAAATTGTGCGTCAGTCGATGTGGGACACATCGACAGCAACACCTCCGCTACTGAACGCCAATGCTTGTGTCCCACAAGCATCGCGTGAGATTGTACGTCAGTCGATGTGCGACACATCGACAGCAATACTTAATTTTTTTTACACAACTTCTCTAAATCGCGCGTGTATTCCTCAGTGATAGATGCGCCTTCCAGTGATTTACAGGCATCGTAATATTTCCAGGCGTTGGCGCAGTCCTTTATATCATAATAGCAAATGGATAATTTGTACGTGGTATTTGCATCCTTTGGATCTAGTGCATATGATTTATTCAGCCAAAACAGTGCGGAATCCATCATCTTTCGCGCTTCCTGTTTGGGATTTTTTACAATATCATTCGCAGGCATTATATCCATGGCCGCGTGTTGCTGCATAAAATAAGTACCCAGGTCGGTCATCAGGTGCGTGTTGTTGGGGTAAATGGACAAGCCGGTTTCATATTGAATCTTAGCAAGATCAAATCGCCCCATTCCCATATAGATGGCTCCATACCCCCAAAAAATATCTGTGTTCGTACTATCCAACAGGTATGCCTGGTTGAATCGATACATGGCTGTCTTGAAATCGGGGCGGTAGTAATAACGAAATCCCAATCCGATTAGATGGTTAGAAGCTTCCCTCCTTGATTTGAATTGAGGCATTGACATAGTTTCACGAATGAAAGAAGAATCCGCCTGTATTTCAGCGTCCGATTTTGGAAGATGTCCGTATCGTGGCAACAATCTCTTATTGGTTTGGGATTCTCTGTCCCATTCCTCATAGGACGGTTGCGCGATTCCATATATAGTGGCAAATAAAGAAGTAATTATTACCAGAAGTTGTTTCATATATAAGGGTTCCTATGAACCTAATAAAAAACTTTGTTAGTGAAAATTAGTACAATTAGCTTGATTCGTGCCTGGCGTAGCCTTCTCCGTCGGGAGCGATATTAATTATTCCACACACAAAATACTTTCACCTATATCTCCGTTAACGGCTTGTTACGATTATTAATTTTTTTGAAAAACCCGATCAAAGAAAACTATATTCGATAACCAAAATCCAAAACTTGCAGTATGAAAAACTTCGACCTTCAAATCATCTGGTCCGCCCAAACCCCTTATGTCATTCCAGGATTTCTTGCTTTGCATCTTCAAATAGAAGCAAGGAGAACAACGCGTCCCGTCAATAAAGTTGTGAAGAGGTGGTTCAATAATCTGGATGCAGAAAAGAAAGACGCCGTGAGATATATTCATCTCAACTAATTCATGCAGTAGCTCGTTTCCTTCTGGATTGCTTCCCAACTCGGGCAGCATGCCTTTTCTTTAGCCATTGCTCCACTAATGGCAATGGCAGGGCGTTCCATGTCATTTCTCTTGTTAGCCCGCCCTTGCGCGCAGCGGAAACGCCCCAGCGAATATTATCTATCTCGGCAATGCTGTGTGCATCGGGATTGATAGATATCATCACGCCTTTTTGAAGGGCATACGGTAATTGGGACCAGTCCATATCTAATCGATATGGGTTCGCATTGATTTCAATCACCACCTGGTTGGCAGCACAGGCATCAATCACTTTTTTGAAGTTTACGGGATAACCCGGACGAATTAATAATTGTCTACCGGTCATGTGCCCCAATATGGTACTATAAGGATTCTCTATCGCCTTTATCAATCGCTTTGTAGCTCTCTCTTCATCCATCTTCAACAATTGATGAATGGATATGATCACCATGTCAAACTGCCGGAGGAGTTCCTTATCATAGTCAAGTTCTCCTGAAACCAGGATGTCGCATTCTATGCTCTTGAAAATTCTAAATGGCGCTACCTTTTCATTGAGCGCATCAATCTCTTTCATTTGTTTCAGTACTTTTTCCTCCTTTAATCCGCCTGCATAGTGCGCATTCTTTGAATGATCAGATATTACGGTATACTCATACCTGCGCTTAATACAAGCACGAACAAAATCCGTCAACTTATCCACGCCATCACTCCAGGTAGTATGGTTATGAACAACACCTTTGATATCCTCTATCTTCAACAACCCTCCAGCCTTAATAGGAAATTTCCACTCTGCAACATCCTCCCGCATCTCCGGTTCAATAAAAGAAAGGCCGGCAGACTTATATATTGATTCTTCAGATTTAAACGCAGGCGATCCCTTCACTCTCGATAATACCTTCTCAACGTGGGCGGGATTTCCTGTTCGTTTAAAAAGTTCTTCATAATACTTTGATGGGCTAGTATGAAATATAGTAACCGGAACTTCATCCAATGTATGACCCTGGGATTTTTCTTTGCCTGAAGATTGAACGAGGAGGAATTTTCGGATTTCCTTTTCCTTCAACTTTTTTGGATCAATAGCGGCTAGTATTTCAATTTCGCCAACCGTTGGCGACTGCCTTCTTATTTCGCCACACAAGCTGATCAATTTACTCTTACAAATTCTTTGCAAGGCCGCCACAAGCATACCTGCACCATCAGCTACAAATGCATAATGAAACCGATCTTTGTTTCCAGTGTATGACTCAACTGCGTTGAGAATATTCTGTTGCGTTTTTACACCAAACCCGGGAATCTTGCTTAGCTTATTTTCCTTGCAAGCTTCAAGAAGCGCGTCGAGCGTATCAATTTTCGCCACATGCCACAACACTGAAAGCTTCTTGCCCCCCAGTCCTTTGATACGCATCATTTCAAATAAACCAGGAGGGGTGAGTTGAATCAGTTCATCAAGCTCTTCAACTGTACCGCCTTCTGATAACTCTATGATGAGATGAGCAATTTTAGGATGAAACAGCTTGAGCAATTCGTCTTTTGACAGGCCCACTACTTCCTCCGATATATTTCTAAGTCGATATGCGGCGCCCGACAGATACCGGGCCATGCCTTCATCCTTCCTGTGCAACAACAACAGTTCTGCAAATAAGCTGAATAATCTTCTGACTTCACGATTGGACACCATGCTGAATGCCCTTGAATAATTATGCCAAACGCCGATGGGGACAGCCCGGATGCCGATGGCTTCTGGCTCCTGCGCACCGGGAAACCCGCTTCTACTGTAGATTGCAGGAGGTTTAGCTCTTTTTAGGGTAATTTGCCTCTCGTTTTATGAAACGCCATATATGGAGCTGATAGAAAGAGCATCATTCCTTGACTTACTGCAATCGCGTTTTGAAACGGTTGCAGCCGGTGAAGGACATTGCGTTTTTGTGAGCGGTGAATCCGGTATAGGCAAGACTTCGCTGGTCAAAACCTTTTGCAAGGATTTAAGGGAAGAGTCCACTATTTACCAGGGAACCTGCGATGCACTTTTTAGTCCGCGTCCACTCGCGCCATTATATGACATCCTCGTACAGATGCGCAATGAGCTTCCTGCCTATAGCGGGAACATTGAAGACCGAACCTCCTTCTTCACTCGCTTTTTCCAGGAATTGAATAACCAAAAGAGTGTGACCCTGATGATATTTGAAGACATTCACTGGGCTGATGAGGCCACACTGGATTTCATCAAATTCCTCGCAAGACGCATCGCACAGTTGCGTTGCCTCTTTATCCTTACCTATCGCGATAATGAAATTCACTCGCGTCATCCTTTGAGATATGTATTGGGTCAATTACCTCCCGACTCAATCACACGTATACAATTGCCGCCGCTTTCGAAACAAGCAGTTGAGAAGTTATCGCGTGAAAAGGGGTTCAAGGGGGAAGAAGTGTACACTATCTCCGGGGGCAATCCATTCTATGTAAATGAAATTCTTGCTGGTTACAGTTTAGGTATTCCCGATAATATTAAGGATTCGATTTTGTCTGTATATCACCGGCTCGATGAAAAAACAAAACATATTTGGGAAGTCATATCCGTTTTGCCCGGCGCATTTGAAGTAAGCTACCTTGAAAAACTTGAGCCATCGTTCATTGGAGCGATTGAAAATTCCCTCGAAACAAAAATTCTGATTCTTGAAAAAGGATTGATCTATTTCAAACATGAGTTGTACAGGAGAACCATTGAATCATCGCTTTCGCCTTTATTTAGGGTGACACTTCATAAAAAGATTCTGGCGCTCTTGTTGGACAAATTTGAACGCGACAATAAGATTGAACAGATCATTCACCATGCAAAAAACGCGAATGAATATGAAATGGTGGTCCGGTACGCGCCAATTGCCGCGCGGCGGGCAGCGTCGGTTGGATCACACATTGAGGCAGCGAAACTTTACTTCTCCGCAATTGAATATTACCAGGGCAATGACATCGATCTCCTTATCCAATTATATGAAGCATATGCTTATGAGTGTTACCTGACCAACCAAATCAAAGAGGCCATTGTTTATAGTGGCAAATCCCTCAATCTCTGGAAGAAGAAAAACGATTCCGAAAAAATTGGGAACTGCATGCGTTTCCTATCAAGGTTGTGGTGGTTTGATGGAAATCGAAAACAAGCTGAATCCTACGCATTACAGGCCATACAAGTTCTGGAGAATCTTCCCAGCTCCAGCGCCAAGGCAATGGCGTTTAGCAATATGTCACAATTAAAAATGTTGTCGGACCAGGCAGACGAATGCATAATGTGGGGTGAAAAAGCCATTGCTATGGCCAAAGAACTGGGCGACGAAGAAACACTTTGTCATGCGTTGAACAACGTGGGAGACGTGCAAATAAGAATTCAATCTTCGAAGGAGGAAGGAATGGAATTACTACAGCAGAGTCTCGACATTGCATTAAAACACTCCTATCACGAACACGCCGCCCGCGCCTATACCAATCTTGGCCACAATGGAATTATGATTAAGAATTTCGATTTCGCAACCAAATTCATTGAAGCTGGAATTCAATATTGTGAGGAGAGAGATCTTGATTCATGGACCATGTATATGCTTTCATCCAAAGCACGCATAAAATTAGAAACAGGTAATTGGGATGAAGCCTTAAAGGTTGCTGATGATTTATTAAAGAAAGAAATTCAATCCCCTCCTATAAAGATTGGAGCACTGTTGGTAGCAGCTACCATCAAAATGAGGAAAGGCGATGCTGATGTGTTGCCTTTGTTACAGGAGGCAAAAACAAAGGCGGTTCAAACCATGGAGTTGCAGCGAATTATTCCAGCCCTGGTTGCCTTACTGGAATATGAATGGATAACAGGAACACAATACCTGGAGAAGGAAACGCTGGACAATACAATCCAGATGATGCAACATATGGGCAATGTTTACGAAAACAGTGAATTCGACTTCTGGCTACAAAAAGCAAGAAAAGAGCGGACTTCACTGGCACAATATCACGAGGCATATCAGTTAACGACCGAACATCAAATTCAACTTGCAGTTGATTTTTGGGAAAGAGCCGGATGTCCTTATCAACTTGCTATGAGTTTGTTTGAAGGCAATGAAGAACAGAAAAGAAAATCCATTTCCATTGTTCAACGGCTTGGCGCATTGGCGGTATATGAAAAATTGAAATTCCAGATGCGGTCCTCCGGTATAAAGAGCATTCCCAGGGGCCTGCGAAAGACCACCCAATCCAACCCGGCCCAACTCACCGAACGCGAATTGGATATCCTTCAATTATTGAATAAGGGCCTGCAAAACAAAGAGATTGCAGCCCAACTTTTCATATCTGCCAAAACGGTGGACCATCATATCTCCTCCATTCTTTTTAAACTGGATGCCAAAACCCGCACCAAGGCGGTACAAGAGGCCATCAGGTTAGAAATTCTAAAATAGGGAACGGCTCCCCATAAAATAGGGAATTTCTCTGCAGTGAAGGCTGTGAAGTTGTCGCAAATTTGTGATGTTGAATTATTCTAAACAGTTTTTATGAAAAAGTTTGTAGTGGAACGCATTCTTCCCGGGGCTGGGAATCTAAATGCTGAAGAGCTAAAGGAAATGTCGAGAGCTTCGTGTGAGATTATTGAACGGATGGGAAAGCCCTATCACTGGATTCAATCATTTGTGACAGAGGACAAGATCTACTGCATTCATATAACCGAAGCAATTGAGGACGTTCGTGAACATGCGCGGTTGGGCAATTTCCCAATCAACACTATCTCTGAGGTATCAGCGGTAATCGATCCCTGGACAGGCACCACACCTGCATAGTTTAAATACGTCACGTATTTCTGAAGCACATGATGAAAAGACAATTGTAATTCACCTCTCCGACACCCGTAACATTCCACCCTGAACAAGTAGCATTCAATGATGCCCTGGCATTTTGAATAACTATGTCGGTATTGACATGGTAACCAATTAATTTTTTTCTACAATACCAGATACCATGAAACGAAATTTTTTTCTTTATCTCCTCTTATTCTTTTTCACGCTAACCACAAGTGTAATTGAAATGGCGAAGGATATCAATTTTAACCAGGTGATGCACCATGTGAAGTCCGCTGCAATGGCGAACATGAAAGAAAGTTTAGACGAGGATTTTAAGACACGCGATAAGTTTCAGGACGCGGACCCTCCAATGATAATTCACCTTGCATTGATCAGATGAACTTTAGTTACGATAAACCATTAAACAACCAGTAATATGAAGAGGGCGATTATATTTAGTTATAAGTTTTGTGCCTATTTGATGTTAACCAGCATTGTGATCTATGGCATTTGCTTTATGGGCAATTTGTGGCTTTTACAGTCCATTGACGCCGAACCACAGATGCCCCTGGTTCCCGCATTGCTGATCGATGGTTCACTGGTTTTTCTATATGGCCTATGGAGGAGTGGAAGGAATAGCCCGGGCTTCAAACGCTACTGGAATAGGTTTGTTCATGCATCCGTTGAGAGAGCTACAGATATTGTTCTGACAAGTGCCTTGGTGGGCCTTATACTTTGGGAATGGCAACCTATCGGAAGAGTTGTTTGGGAAATATCGAATGAAACTGTTAGTACTATATTTCGCAGCATTTACTTTGGGGGCTGGAGCATGATATTTATTGGATTTTTATTGAAGAGCCGGAATGACCTATTTGGATTAAAACAATACTGGCAGAATTTTAGGACCAGGCCATTTAGGAAAACTCCCTTTCGATCATTTGTGCTGTACAAATTAATGCGTGATCCGATTTATTTGGGAATGCTTATTTGCTTGTGGTCTGCCCCCACCATGACAGTGTCTCACCTTTTCCTGGCGATGCTGATGACACTGTATGTCATCACTATATTCCAATTGGAAGAAAAAAATCTTACGATCAATTACCGCGATGCCGAACGCCGTAGAAGGGCTTTTTGATAACCTTCAGGTCGGAACCACATCAATTCCAGTATTCTGAATTATAAGCCTGGTTGACGAAGGTTCTTATTATCATCAAATATATACTTCACTGTCGAGTCTCTGCCTATACAAAGTCAGAAAATCGTAGGGGCAGGACTCGTCGGGTGTGCGTGATCGTCCAGGCATAAATTTGCAGTACACACTACCTTTCCATTAACTCCCCTTTGAAATTTACGAACCGTCGCAAGAATTAGCAACAGTCTTTGTACTATTGTCTACATTCTTTATACTATGACCTTGGACAATAGAAGAGAATTCCTAAAAAAAGCAGCTCTATTATCAGGCGGAACAGGTCTAATGCATGTACTTCCTCCAGCAATTGCAAAGGCGCTCGCAATAGATCCCGCACCCGGTAGCAGTTTCCTGGATGCCGAACATGTTGTTTTCCTTATGCAGGAAAATCGCTCATTCGATCACACGTATGGCAGTTTGCAAGGCGTGCGCGGCTTCAATGATCCAAGAGCCATTACTCTTCCCAATAAAAACCTGGTGTGGTTGCAATCAAATGAAGCAGGAGAAACCTATGCACCGTTTCGCTTCGATATAAAAGATACCAGGATCACATGGATGAGTTCCTTGCCACACTCATGGAGTAATCAGGTGGATGCAAGGAACAACGGAAAGTATGATCGATGGTTGCCGAGTAAGCCATCGGGTCACAGAGAATATGCTGCTATGCCGCTGACCATGGGATATTACACTCGCGCTGATATTCCATTCTATTATTCATTGGCAGACGCATTTACGGTGTGCGACCAAAACTTTTGTTCCGCACTTACTGGAACAACCCCCAATCGATTGTATTTCTGGACAGGAACTATCAGGGAAAAGCCCGATGAAAATGCATTGGCCTGTGTATGGAATGATGATGCCGACTATGATTCGATTGTCAACTGGAAGACCTTTCCAGAACGATTGGAAGAAAATGGTGTTTCGTGGAAGATCTATCAGAATGAGCTTAGTGTTGGTGTTGGATTCCAAGGCGAGGAAGACGCGTGGCTCGCTAATTTCACAGATAATTCAATAGAGTTTTTCAAACAGTACAATGTAAAACTACACCCTGCGTACATAGCAAACCTTCCACGGGAAGCAGCACGACTCAATAGCGAACTCGAAAAAAGAAAACAACAACTGCTTACACTTACTTCTGGAAGTGATCAGGAGAAAAAAATAAGATCTGAAATCGATGGGATCGCGAAGCGTATAGCGATGAACGCGGAAGATCAAAAGAATTGCACAAAAGAAAAATATGATCAACTCTCCTCGTTTGAAAAAAATATACATCGAAAAGCGTTCGACACCAATCGAAATGATCCCAACTTTCATCAACTTACTCCACTTAAGTATAAAGATGGGAATGTTGAAAGAGAGGTGAAGATTCCTAAAGGAGACATTCTTCATCAGTTTCGAAAAGATGTGGAGACGGGACAGCTCCCCACAGTTTCCTGGCTGGTGGCTCCGGAGAATTTTTCTGATCATCCCGGCGCAGCCTGGTATGGCGCCTGGTACATCAGCGAAGTGATGGAGATCCTCACAAAAAATCCGGAGATATGGAAGAAGACAATTTTCATTCTCAATTATGACGAGAATGATGGATACTTTGACCATGTTCCTCCTTTTGTTGCGCCACATCCTTATAAACAAGATACCGGTCT
>AR_comb_assmDRAFT_10229037_pt1 | contig 10748 bp, 9 predicted proteins | sample ArasoioldDNA_FD_10543 | JGI IMG/M metagenome (IMG submission 10543) | reverse complement strand
CATAATCTGTTGGTTCGGGGTTCGAATCCCTGCGGGGGCACCACGACATTGCTGATTGCTAATTGAAGTTGGCCATTGGTGAGCGCGTGTATCAGAAATTCTCAGACGTAGGAACGACTGAAGCCCTGATGAATCCAAGAATTTATCTTCGGTCATCGAGAGCGACGCTTAAATGTTTTTGATTAAGACGCGGCGCTCGATGCGCAACTTTCTTCTGTTCGGAGCCTTGAGCTGCTGGATCCTCATTGTGCCCTTCGCTCGCGACTGCGCGATCGCTCAGGCAACTCTGCCTGTCTTGCAAAACGTTCACACAATTAGCGGAAGAGTTCGAATGCAAGGCAATGGTAAGGCTATCGTCGGTGCGAAAGGTCGTATCGTTAGAAAGGAAGATACTTACGTCGTCCTTGGATCGACTCAAGGCGCGACGAATGGACCAAAACCTGTTTACTCCTTCATCACAGACAAACACGGGAGATGGTCCGTCAATAACTTGCCTGACGGATCATATGTTATTCAGGTAACTCCAGCGGTGGATGACTCAGATCCGAACCGTGGCCAGCGGTTCGCCACCAAGAAACAGATGATCACTGTCGCAGGCACGGACCTCCGAGACGTTCTGATCGAAGTATCAAAGGGCGCGAAGATTTCGGGCATTCTGATCGTAGAAGGTGATGAACCACTCTCATCTGTCTCACTCAGTGCCTCCAAGGTTGATGTGCCCATTGAGCTGCATCAGGGTGTTTCTAAATCTCTAACGCCAACCGGACGAACAACAATGTTCACGATGACCGACTTGCCGGAAGGCGTGATTGAATTGAACGCTTTCTTACGGACAGATTCCCACTATATTAAATCTATCAGCGCCAACGGGATTGACCTATTGCAAGAGAAGCTCAATCTCACCAGCGGTACGGAGCTTAAAGACGTTACGATCGTCGTCGCAAGTGACCTTGCAGAATTCACCGGGCGAATAATCTCCGACAGCGGACAGATGCCTCTGCCTCGTATGAGAATTTCGCTGGCGTGGATTGGAACACGCCGAGTTCTCGGAGGACGGCTCACACGCCGTACCGACGAAAAGGACGCGTTCTTGCTTCGCCCTCCACCTGGCGATTATGAAATCAATGTGTATGAGGATCGGGCCGAAGGAGGTTTTCTCCCGTTTGTCAAAAGTCTCGGGCGAATTACCCTCGGACCACGGGAACATAAGAACATTGATATTCGCGTCCCCTAGTAGGACATTCTGTTGGTTCGGGGTTCGAATCCCTGCGGGGGCACCAGACAGACAGAACAGAAAACAGCAGTGACCAGTAGCAGCAGTAAGCAGTAGCACTAAGCGGTAGGCGCAGGGAATGTCCTAAGTATCTCTTATTCTTTACCTCGTCACATTGCCGGCGGTTCCACTTTCACGTTCACGTTGTACTCGTAAACGGTGTGTGACTTACCACCGTAGCTCGCCGCGTTGAAGTCCGTATCGCTTTGAACAATCAAGCCATCAGCAGCGCGGATCCAAACCTTAGCTGTGCCTGACCACTTCTGGCCTGCCATTATTGTTTCGAACGTGCCGACATAAGCGAGGCACGACATGCCGCTAATGGTTTCCGGTCCGAGGTACTTCACATCTTTCACCATCTCCGACAGTTTCTTCGCGAAGTCCTCGCCTCGATATCCGAGCATTGCCGGCACGGTACCCTTGGTCCACTTGCCATTCGAAAACCAGTAGTGCTGATCGCCGATGCTGACGGCCTCGATGTCACCGCCCGGCCCACCAGTCCATTTCATGTGTGACCGATCGGTCGCGGCGAATTCGACAATACGTGTGGTCTGAGGCCCAGTTTGGCCGTTCGCAGTTGCCGTCGCAGTTTCCGTCAATCGATACGGATATGCTGTGTTCAATTTGAGCAATGCATCACGCACGTCTTTGCGCGCGTCGCCTGAGGGACCGAAAGATGTCGTGGTTGAAGAGCTGTCATTGCGCGAAGATGTAACACCGCCCGCTTTATTAGCTGAGTCGCCGGAACGACTTTTCGATTGCCCGAAACTACAACCGGCGAGGAGCAGCGCGCCAAACGCGAGTAAAATCAAACCAGATCTGAATTTAAGTAACATGATCAACTCTCCCTTCTCTGAAATACCTATTTCCCAGTGCTGGTGCAGTTTCAACTCTCCGCGTGGCCTCAGCGTTCTCTGCGTCTCTTGCGGTTGATGTTGAGTGGTTCGGATGGATCGGCGAAAGTTGAAAGTCGGGCCCTGCTCTATAAGACGACCCTTATGAACGGCGTAAGATAACCGCAAGAGACGCTGAGAACGCTGAGGCCGCGCAGAGGAAGAATCCAGTGCATCACTACTCATTCCCGAACGCCTTGACACATATCTTCAATTCCAACTCGTCGGCGCTGCAGCTGCTCCGTCTTTGTTGGAGTATTCGATCTTCTGGAACGTGAACGAGACTTCCTGCGCCGGGCGTCCATCACCGTTGACCTCACGAACCGATGAGACGACGGCGTTCGTGAGTGTGACTGTTTGATAAACCTCTTCACTGCTGCCGACTTTTCGTTTGAACTCAAACTTGATGGAAGTAAGCGTCTCGCCACTCGCAGCGGCTTTCACGAAGAAACTTGAGGTTTCATCAAGCGGCCTGACTATCACCACCGGATCATTCGCGCGTCGCATTGCAGCGCGACCACCGCCGCTGCTTCGGGCACCTGCAGCTGAAGTAGCGGTAGTTAATGTTCCGGCAGACCCACCCGCGAGATCGCGAGGCGATTGACTATAGCGAAACTCGGTGGCCTGGGTGTTTGTCTGTCCAGAATTTCCGGAAATGGTGATCCAGATTCCGCCTGAGGCGAAAGTTGAAGCACTGAACATCAAAACTGAGATTGTCGTTGCGATTAGTCTTCTCATGCTATTTACTCCTTCGAAATTCATCGTTGAACTTTCGTCCAGCGTAAATGTCACTGTTTTGCTTTTTTCTGAATCGCGGCGAGCAGATGAAAATCGGCTTGGAATGGTCCGTTGAAATTTTGATCACCCCAGTTGATGGTCACGTCTCCAGTGCCGCCCTCGCAGCTCAAAATGCCTTCGCCGTAAGTTGCGATGATCAGTCCGTCGAGCGTTGGACGACTACCGGAGGTTGGATCAGGCGGCCGGATCACGCCAATCAAGATGCCGGTTACTCCGTCCTCATTAACGTCGCTGAGAGAGAACGTTCCACCCCAGACATTCTGGTTTGCCCCATCGGAAGGGTTGAGTTGAGCGAAGAATGAACCACCATTGATGCGAGAAGTGAGGTTTCCCTGGTGACCGTTTCCATTTCCGTTGATGAAGCGCACGCTGCCGTCAGCGAAACCTGAAAGATGTATAGCTAATGGTGCTGCCGGGTTCGTTAATGACTGCTGGCTTGCCTCGCTCAAGCCGGAAATTTGCGAGCGCACCACTCCGGAACTGGTATCAAACGGTCCCGAGATCGACTCGAGCATCTCAAACGTAACGCCGGGAAGGCTGCTCACGTCTTCGCCGCCCGCGCCCAACTGCATTTCGTGATCGATGATCGCGATGAAGGGATCGATTACATCAGCACCAATGCCGCTATAAGTTTGAAGATCAGTAAACGTTACCCGACTGTCGCCGTTGACATCCAAATTGTCGAAGGCCCGAGGCGTCGTGTCCGAAGATTCGAGACGACGTGCTATTTCCGACAAGTCGGTCGGTCGCTGACTGATCAATTGAACTAGCGTCGGGATTGCGCGGTCACGGATATGCGCGAACATGTTTTCAGTTACGTCTTGGGCACCCTCGATCGGCGCGCACTGCACCGGGCCAGGGTTTCTCTCGACCAGGCATTTGGCTGAGCCCGTCTTGCCGATCACGGCCGGGGTCGCGACGGCCGTGAACGTTTCGTCAGGTGGGGTGAGAGAGATTTGAAAAAAGTATCCATTGTTCTGTCTTGAGGAACAGGCCGGGTCGCTACATTGAAATTCTCCCCCCAGGCCAAGGTCATCAAGGCTACTCGAATAAACTCCGTGACTGTTGAAAAAGGATTTTTCTGCGGCTTGGATCAGGCGGAGATGATTACTGGCTTTCTCTTTATTTGCGGCTTCGCGCGCCTTCTGCACCGCCGGCAGCAACAGGCCGATGAGCACTGCGATAATTGCGATTACCGCAACGAGTTCGAGTAGCGTGAAACCGCTTTCTTTCCGCTCGTTGCCCAGGACATCCGTGGGGTTATTGGACATGACTTCCTCTCAATCTTTCAAATATTTGTCGGGGGGAGGTTAGGCAGATTACGAGAGCCGGACGCGGTCGTCACCGTGAAGATTCACAGTCGCAAGACTTAATTTGCGAGTTCAGATGAGGCGATTCCGCAAAGCCTTCGCTACCGCCTCACTCTTCGAATGCACCTGAAGCTTTTGATAGATGTTTTGGAGATGGAAATTAATCGTGGTCGGCGCGACATCGAGTGTCGCGGCCGCAGTTTTGTAGTTGTGGCCTTCGACCAGAAGTTTGAGAATGCGAGTCTCGTGCGGCGTTAGATTGTAATCTGCACGTTCGGGTGGGCGAATCTCGCGGAATAATTTGATCACGCGCCGCGCGATCTCAGGCGACATTGGCGCACCCCCTTGCATTGCTTCCCTGACGCTTTCGACTAGACGCGCCGGCGGGGTTTTCTTCAACAGATATCCAGAAGCTCCCGCACACAACGCATCAAAGATTCGTTCGTCGTCGTCGTGAACAGTGAGCGTGAGAAACAGAAGCTCGGGGAAACGTTCTTTGAACAGGCGAATCCCTTCGATGCCGTTCATTCCGGGAAGGCCGATATCGATGAGCATCACATCGGGAACTTGTGAGGTTAGTTTTGGCAGGGCTTCTTCGACGGATCGAAAACTACCGAGACACTTAAAGCCAACGGTGCCTGTGATCAATGCCGAAAGATAAGCTCGGAACTCAGGATGATCCTCAACGATGGCCACCTTGAGTGGTCTTAAGTCTGATGAAACGACTGGTGAAGATCCAGGGTCGCCGGACATGCTGATTCTGCCTTCGCTGAGTGGGGTAGTGCGATTAACGGTAACGCCAAACGTACTGCCAGTCACTGTGAATTCTCACAGTGTTATGACTTGAGCGGAATGCGCAGTTCGAGAACCGTGCCCTCGCGATCGGCGGTATTGATCTTGAAATCGCCCCCCAGCCGGTTCGCACGGCGTTTCATGCTTTCTAATCCTTGACCGACGTCTCCATTGCTTGCTTGAAACCCGCACCCGTCGTCCTTAACTACTAAGATAAGCACGCCCCGATCAATCCTCAGTTGAGCATCCGCCCGTTTGCACTTTGAATGACGAGCAATGTTATTGATGCTTTCTTTAAAAATCAGAAAGACTTCGCGGCGGACGTCTGCGTTTACGCGCGCATTTCGGTCAAGACTTGGCGCGTCGAGTTGAAACTCAATGTTTTGCGCGGTCAACGTATCGTTGGCGAAACGGCGCATCCGGTTCGACAGATCGACAACGTTGTCGCGTTTTGGATTCACCGCCCAAACGATATCGCCCATAGCCTCAACTGATTGTCGCGAAGCATTAGCGATGACTGAGAGTCGTTCCGCCATTTGACCATCAACAGTACGCGCTTGTTTTCGTAACACTTCGCTCAAGCCGGCGACGAGCGAAAGATTCGATCCGATGTCGTCGTGCAAGTCAGAGGCAATGCGAGTGCGTACGCGTTCAAGTTCAAGAAGGCGCGCAAGGCGATAACGATAGAGCGAGTAAGCAGTCAGCATGACGACAACTGCTGCCAACAGCACAAACCACCATCTTTGCCAGATCGGTGGCAGAATTCTAAACGTGACCACAGCGGGTTGTGCGCTGACGAGGCCATCTGAATTCACGGCACGCACCAGGACTCGATAGCGGCCTGGCGACAGACTCGCAAAGTTAACGGTGCGCTGTTCGCTTGGTGTGGTCCAATCGGTCGAGTTTTCAAGTTTGTATTGGTAACGCAGAACGTCACCGACGGCGAAACTCAAACCGACGAAATCGATCTGGATCTGATTCTGACCTACCGGCAGATCGGATAGCGATATCTCTTTTTCACCAAGCTGCGACACGGGCTGCATTAGCCCCATCACCCGCAAACCATTAACAACGATCGGAGGCGCCTTTGACGCTTGATTCCGTTCAGGGATGAAGCGCGACAAGCCTTTCTGGGTACCAAACCATAACGCACCATTGCGATCGCGAAATGCGGAGCTGATACCGCCCGCCGCCAGACCGTCGAATGTGGTGAAGTGTTTGATATGTCCGCTTTCCGGATCGATTTGATCAAGACCGTGGCCTGTGCCGACATAAATCAGCCCGGCTAAGTCTTCGGTGATTACTCCAGTCGCATTGCTCGACAGTCCGAGCGTCGTCGTGTAAGTAGCGAAGGTGGGCCGTTCGTCTGCTGGATTGTTAACTCGGACCAGGCCGCTGCGAAGGGAACTTATCCACAACCTGCCGGCATGGTCCAGGTAAACGGATTGAAAACCTCCCTGTGGCAGGCCATCCTTTGCAGTAAAGAACGAAAACTTGCCATCGCGAAACCGAGCGACTCCATTGCTGAATCCAATCCAAACGTTACGTGAAGCATCCTCGCCAAATGCGAGCGCCGCATCACTATTAAGATTTGGTAAGCTCAAACCATTTGCAAAGTTTTCGAGTTTTGCGGTTTCATGCCGCCATCGAGCAAGTCCGTTGGGAGTGCCGACCGTTGAGATCCAAATGTCGCCGCTTGAGTCTTCGAACAGCCTAAGCACTTGCATCGTCGCCAAGCCATCGTCGGTCGTGAAGACATGTAGTGGCCGCCTGGACTTCAGTTGCACAAAATTTTCGGTCGCAGCAAATTCAAAAAGTCCCGAGCCCGTGCCTACCCACCATTCGCCATTGCGCGCTTGCAGCGTAACCTGCTCGAAAACCCAACCCGTATTTGCCAGGGAGTCAGGCATGAACCAATGAAAACCTTTATCGTCATAAACACCGAGCTGTTGTTGTGAATTCGCGCTGACCGAACCATCAGTGTGAACAAACGCCCGAAGACAAATCTCTCCTGCGTTGTCGCCAAAGACTGAATTCCCGGTGACGATGCCGTCCTGCTCATCCCAGGTGAGAAAGCCATGCCGCTCGAGTTTCATCGCGCCACTGACGTTCGTCCCTAACCACAAGTTCCCGTTCATGTCTTCATTCAAAGCGGTGATTTCGCGAAACGTCAGTCCATTGCGCTGCGTGTAAGGATGAAAGCGGTCTTGATTCTTGTCGGCGTCTGGAGAGAAGCGGATCACGCCGGCGTTAGTCGCCAGCCAAATCATCTGGTCGCTGGTTTCAAAAAGCTGGAACACCCAATCGGTGGGAAAGCCGTTTTGTTTGTTGTGTACTTCGCTAACAAACGGGCCGGGCGAGCCGCCAAATCGAAAGAAGCCGCCGCTTCTGGTTGCGGCCCAAAGATGACCCTGGTGATCTTCTAAAAGATCATGAATGGTTTCATCGGGTAAACCATCGCGTCGCGTAAAGTGATCGATTCGACCGTCGTGCCTATAGCAATACAACCCTCGGAAGGATCCGATCCAAACTGATCCGCCACGATCCTCGAGTAGATCGAGAATGAAAATCTCTGTCGGTCCAAGATCGACCAGCACTAGTTTGAAGTTGTTTCCGCTTCGATCCAGGCGATACAAGTGTTTCATCGTCCCGCACCAGATCGTTCCGCTGTGATCTTCGAGCAGTACGTTTGCTGCGCGCGCCGCGCGATCTTCTTCCTCCGGCACTACAACGCTGAACATCGCGGGACGTTCCCGCTTCTCATTCGCGAAGACAACATGATCGATGGGTTCACCCCTTGGATTGAATTGAGTCAGGCCGCCGTTCGTCGCAATCCACAAGTCGCCGCTTCGGGTTTCGAGAAAATCGTTGACCATCGTGTGCGGGAGACCCTGATCCACTCCGTAATTAGTGAACGAGTAGCCGTCAAAACGCGACAGGCCTTCTGCAGTGCAGAACCATAGAAAGCCGCGTGAGTCGCGCACGATTTTGTTAATGACGTTATTCGGAAGGCCGTCGGCTACGGTGTAAGCTTTGAGCGGAAGACGTTCAGCTCGAGTGGGAAGGCGTGCGGACAATATCAGCGCAATCAGGTAAACGCCTAAAAGAAACCGCCGCATTTGTCTCGCACAACACATCGCACAGCCGGTGGATTATAGTGCGAATTATCGTAGTGGTAATAGACTTCAATGACCTTATTGTCGCGACGGAGGCATCGAAACCTGCCTCGCTGAAAGCCACGCCGCCGCAGTCAAACATAAGGTAATCAAGATTGAGAAAACGATGGGTATCGTAAAGAGGTATTTCCAGCTCAGAACCGCGATGGCGGCAAAGCAACCGGCGAATGCCCACGCAGTGCCACGCATGAGCGCCAACGTCGCTGGCGGAAGACTACCTAGCTGCCATGCCAGTATTGCGGCGAATAGATAAAACAGGCCGACAGAGAATCCAGCAGCCACAAAGAAGTCCCAAAACGAGCGTTGAAACCCCATCACGTCAAAGTGTATCGACCGCATTGAACCAAGAAGCACATCGACTCCCCATGTGGGATCAGATTGGCGAAAGCCGAGTGTGTGTCCGACAGCGAAAAGCAGCAGAAGAACAGCAGCGATTCGATAAAACAGAGATGCTTTCATTCTTGCCTCCAGATATGAAGGTAGCGGGCACCACTATCCTGCCGCGTAGGTTCAAACTGTACCACTAACCCGCAACAGGGTTCGTAATCTGTTGTTCGGGGTTCGCACGTCTTCGGGGAAACTGTCTGACGACGTCCAGTCGCGTTTTCACTCTTTGTAGTCTTATCATTGCTTCTACTTTGACGGCTTTCAGTACGGGGCCATTTTCAGGAGAGTCATATGGCATTCAAGATTCGTCGTGTCGATTACTTTTATACGACAGTCAAGGATGAACCTGGACAGGCTTATAAGGTGCTCTCATTGTTAGCCAGTCTCGGCATCAATCTGGTGGCTGTTACAGCTGTTCCCTTTGGACCGATGAACACGCAACTAACGATCTTTCCTGAAGACACTTCACAGCTTCGAAACGAGGCTCAGAAGGCTGGTCTCAAGTTAGAGGGACCACAGCCGGCCTTGTTGGTTCAAGGTGATGATCACCTCGGTGCACTGGCGGAAGTGCACTCGAGGCTTTATGCAGCCAACGTCAACATCTATGCGTCGAGTGGAGTCGCTGACGGAAAGGGTCATTACGGGTACATTATCTATGTACGTCCCGATGCTTATGAGATGGCAGTGGCGGCCCTCAATGTTTGACTGTTGACGGTTGCGGTCTTAGACCCTCAAAAAGCTAATCGCAAGCTTAATTGAATTTGTCTCGACGACGTGACTGTTGAGCGGATGCGGCCGAAAGTTGGGAGTGGTGCTTCACCATCGGTCGTACCTGCAAAAGCGGTTAGCCCAGGCGGCGCAAAGTTTGCCCTGTTGAAGAGATTGAATGCCTCTACTCGGATCTGGAGATTGCCTGATTCGCCGAGCCACTGAGCTCGGGGGTTTGAGTGTTGACGGAGGCTTCACCGCTTTCCACAGTTACCTGAGCAGTCAAACCACCTACCTTGAGCACAAGCAGGACATCAACGGTATCGTTCACTGTTAAGTTTACATTCGGACGCATCAGAGGCTCGAAACCTGCCAGCTCCGCACGTAACTCATAAATTCCGACCGGCAGCCCCGGGAATACAAATCTTCCTTCACCCTCGCTCAGCGTCGTGCGAGTGTTTCCTGTCTCAACCTCTTTTGCAGTGATCCGCACGCCGACCAGCATCGCACCATTGGTGTCCTTGACCTCGCCCGTAATCGTACTCGTGGTTTGGGCCGACGTACCGGCAGCCAGGAAAAACATGAATGCGACTATCTTGACGACACTTGAGACCCGAAGGCCCATTGATGCTCGAGAGGAATTCATGAAAGCAATTTCCCAATCACGCGAGACTAAATACGAGTCATTACGAGCCTAGCTCCAACCTCACGTAAGCCTTATCTCGTGTGGTCCTGCCAAATCATAGGCACGTCTGCTGACAATCAGAGAGTTATCAACCCAGCGCAACTTTCGGAAACCAAGAAGGTGAAAAATCTGTAGTGGCAGAAGTCGTGCAATGCGGGTGTTGATGATAAGCACATCTGTGTTACTTCGGTCGCGGCGAACACCTGGAAGGAGTGGCATAACATTGCCAATTCTGAATCTGCGTAGGAATGCCGAAAGGTTTAACCAGAACCGATTGACTTCACGTGCCAGAAAGAAGCCGTCGTCACCAAGCGCTTGATAGAGTGGCATTAGAATCAATCCACTTTCGCGCGCTGTGATATCGCCGGAGCGGTCTCTAGCGAGAAGCTCTCCGCGGCTGACGGCTTCAAAACTGCTAAAGCCGGGCTCCATTCTGAAGTTATCTTCGGGCCTAATCGAATGACGATATCGCACTTCAATTACACGACTACCCTGGCCCGCACGTTTAAGAACGGATCGCCAGTGGTCGAGATCGGCTACATGCTCACGTGATAGATTTCCACTAGCAACAACGGCATTCCAAATCATCGCTTCATGATGATCCACTGAGCTGAGCGCCTCATGCTGTCCAGCTTCAAAACCAAGCGTGATTGCGCCGAGATTGTTGAGATACTCGAGCAGAGTTCCTTCTATCTGTTCTTCCAGCCCAAGGACAATCATTACTGG
>AR_comb_assmDRAFT_10106370_pt1 | contig 10748 bp, 8 predicted proteins | sample ArasoioldDNA_FD_10543 | JGI IMG/M metagenome (IMG submission 10543) | reverse complement strand
TTGCGGGCCGTCGCTCCCGGCAAATCCCCCCTGGTCCCCCCTTTGTTAAAGGGGGGGACAATCGGTGCGCCGAAAACTAAATGACCCTGCGGCATACCGCTTTTGCAATACGGCTTGCCTCATGTTATGCTAATGCGATTCGTAGAACGCAATTCCGCTGAGAATGCGATGCAGGCGATATACTGCTCGTGTAGTGTGTATGAAGCTTTCCCTGTGCTGCTTGTTCTGACGCCTGTCATCCTGGTTCTCCTATTTTTTGTATGTCTCTGAGAACCTTATTAATGGAGGATTCGGGACATGGCCACATCCGCTCCTGTCAGTATTCCTATTCCATCATCTCGTCCGGCACTAAGCTGGCAGAATAGGATCCAACGTTTTCTGCTCCTGGATAGCACCCTGGGCTATCTCTTTCTGTTCCCGGCGCTCCTGGTCATCCTTGGCCTGGTAGCCTATCCGTTCGCCAACGCGATCGTGATGACCTTCCAGAATAAAACTGCTGGTGCCCCGGGCCGCTTCATTGGCCTGGCCAATTATCGCGAGTTGTTAGCCAATCCGGTGTTTTGGCGGGTGGTTTTCAACACCGCCATCTATACTGGCTTCGGCGTGGGGATCAAATTTTTCCTCGGGCTTAGTATGGCGCTGGTGCTTAATCAAGAGCGCATGGGGAATAACCTGTTTCGCTCCTTCTTGCTTATTCCCTGGGCCATTCCGACGGTCATTTCCGCGCTTAATTGGCGCTGGATCTACGACGATGCCAGCGGGCTTATTAACAATGTCCTGGTGCGTCTGAACCTCATCGACGAGACTATCTCCTGGCTCTCCGACCCGCATCTGGCCATGCTCGCGGTCATTGTCGTGGTCGTCTGGCAGGGGACTCCATTTTTTACCATGAGCTTTCTGGCCGGCCTGCAGGCTATTCCTAAGGAACTCTACGAAGCAGCGGAGATTGATGGGGCATCTGTACCGCAGCAGTTTTTCTATATCACGCTGCCGCGCTTGCAGCCCATCTTCATTACCGCGATCATGCTGTCGGCGATTTTGACCTCAGCAAGCATCCAATTTGTCTACATCTTGACCAACGGTGGGCCAGCCGATCGCACCCAGATCTTTCCCACGATGGCCTATAACCTGGCCCTGGGAGGGGCCCAGCGCTTGGGCATGGGGGCTACTGTGTCCCTGTTCTTTTTCCCCATTCTGGTTGTTTTTATTATCTTCTTGACGCGCCGCATGCTGCGCGAGAAGGGGGAGTAGACCATGACGCCAAGTGTGACAACTTCGGGCCGCGTGCAGCAAGCGATTCCAGGTCAATGGTCGAAGTCGACGCAGTTGACGCTGAGCATGACAACCCAGCGCCGCATAGTGAAAGGCATTGGGAATGTTCTCTTATTGGTGATGCTCCTGTGGACGGCGATCCCCTTCTACTGGATGATCGCCACGTCGCTGAAGCATGATAAGGAAATTTACGGCTATGAAGCGACCCTGATCCCCCAGCAGCCGACTCTGGCAAACTATGTCACGGTTTTTCGTGAGACGCCTTATTTGCTGTTTTTGCGCAACAGCATCATCGTAGCGACGGGTTCCACCGTGCTGTCGATGATCATCGCCTGTCTGGGAGCCTATGCTATTGCCCGACTCAATTTTCCTGGCCGGGCTCTCCTGGCACGTGGTCTGGTGTTCACGTATCTTGTCCCGACCTCTCTCCTGTTCATTCCTATGTTTGCTATGATGAGTGCCCTGCGTCTGACGGATAGTCTGCACGGGCTCACCATCGCGTATCTGGGATTTGATGTGCCGTTTTGCACCTGGTTGCTCATGGGCTATTTCAAGTCCGTTCCTGTAGAGCTGGAGGAATCGGCCCTGGTGGACGGCTGTAACCGCGTCACGGCGCTCATACGTATCGTGCTGCCGCTAGCACTTCCCGCCCTGGTGGTGGTGACGTTCTTTTCATTTACGCATGCCTGGAACGAGTTCATCTATGCGCACGTGTTCACCAGCACCAACAGTGCCCGCACGATTACCACGGGCCTGGCAAATTTCATGTCTGCCGACGTGTTTTTTTGGGGGCCGCTGATGGCCTCAACAATCCTCAGCGCTCTGCCCCCCGTGCTCATGTTTCTTGTGCTCCAGCGTTGGGTGGTGCAGGGCTTGACGCTTGGAGGAGTGAAAGGCTAGGGAGATCAAAATCTATGCTGACACGCCGTGACGTTTTACAACGGGCAGGGACCGCCACTGCCCTGGCGACAACGGCATCGTGGTGGTTGGTGCGCCGGGCCCACGCAGCACGTCAAAGCAAACTGGTAGTATGGAATGGTGCTGCCCTGGCCCCGCAGGTCGATAAGATCATGCAGGAGCAGTGCTACGCCTACGCCAAGCAGGCTGGCATCAAAGAGAATGAGATCGAATATTCGATTATTGGTGCTGGCCAAATCCTGCCCAAATTGGTGGCGTCACTCGAGGCGGGCAACCCGCCTGACATCACTCGGGTGGGCGGCGGATACGCGCATCTCTACCGCTCGCAAGGCCATCTCCTGGAGATGACCGACTTAGTCGACAAGATGCAGAAAGTACCAGGGGGGCTTTTTGCTGCCTCCCTATCGACGGTCATGCATCAAGGTAAGGCCTATGCGGTGCCACAGTCCGTCAGCCCCTGGGCCCTGGTCACTCGCTTGGATCTCCTCGAGGCTGCCAAAGTCGATCCCCCCAAGACGTGGGACGAGTTCATCGAGGTCTGCAAGAAGCTACAAAAGCCGCCCAAGCTCACTGGCTATGGCATGTGCCTGGGCCTGCAAAATGACACCGACAACAATGTGATGAACACGATCTTCTGCTACGGCGGTAAGCTCGTTGAGGCCGACAACAAGACGGTAGCGCTACACTCCAAGGAAACCGTGGCGGCGGTGCAATTGATTGCGGACATGTTCAACAAGCACAAGATCATCCCGAAGGGTGCGATCGCGTGGGACAACACCGGCAACAACAAAGCCTATCAGTCACGACAGGTGCTGTTCGTCTTGAATCCCACCAGCATCTACGCTTATCTGGCGGAATCCGACAAAGAGCTGTACAACACCACCGGACTGCTGCCGATACCGGCTGGGCCAGCGGGCTCCATCGCGGAAGTCGGCACGGCGGAATGGATACTCTTCAAGCACAACCCCTATCCGGAGGTGGCCAAAGGGCTGGCGGATTACTGGATGGCTCCAGAGAATCTGCGGGTGATGATCGAGGAAGGCGATGGGCGCTGGGGACCGCCATACAAAGGCATGTACGAATCTGACTTCTGGAGGCGGCCGGTGTTCCAGCACTGGCATGCTATGCTAGAGCATGGACGGCAGTTCTCCTCTCCTGGTACCATGAATGCCGCCGTAGGTGAAGTGCTCGGTACCTATACGATTGGCCACATGATTCAGCGTGTGCTGGTCGAAAACTGGGAGGCCGAGAAGGCGGTCGAAGAGGCGCATAAGAAGGTGGTGGAGATCTATGCGCGGTATCCGGAGGCGTAGGCAATGCAGTGACTGAGATGCCCTGCCTATGCTCAGCCACACCTTGCTGCCGGTTGCCTGTTTCTGATCCTCCAGCGCTGGGGGAATCAAGAGGTCAACACTCAGGATGTGCAAGGCTAGGGAGGGACGCCATGCTGACACGACGCGACATGTTACGGCAGGCCGGAAGAACGGCTGCCGTCCTGACGACGACGGCGCCTTGGTGGCTGGTGCGCCGGGCCCACGCGGCGCGTGACAAAAAGCTGACCGTGTGGGTTCCCACTGCTCTGGCGCCACAGGTGGACAAGATCCTGCAGGAGCAGTGCTACGCCTACGCCAAGCAGGTCGGGCTTAAAGAGAATGAGCTCGACTATTCCATCCTGGGTACTACTCAAATGCAGCCCAAAGTGGTAGCGGCGCTCGAGGCTGGGAACCCACCAGATATTGCCCAGATCGGCCCCGCGACGGCCTCTCTCTATCGCTCGCAGGGGCACCTCCTTGAAGTGACAGACATCGTCGAGAAGATGCAGAGTATGGCGGGAGGTCTCTACGAAGCCTCGCTCAAGGATATCATATACAAGGGCAAGGCCTACGCCGTCCCGCAGTCGATAAGCCCCTGGCCACTGGTCACCCGCCTGGATATCCTGGAGGCTGCTAAAGTTGATCCCCCTAAGACATGGGACGAGTTCGTCGAACTGTGCAAGAAGCTGCAGAAGCCGCCTAAGCTGACTGGTTATGGCATGTGCCTGGGCCTGCAGAACGATACTGACACCAACGCCATGAATATGATCTGGTGCTACGGTGGCAAGCTCGTCGAGGCCGATAACAAGACCGTAGCCCTACATTCCAAGGAAACCGTAGAGGCGGTGCAGTTGATCGCGGATATGTATCTGAAACACAAGATCATCCCGAAAGGGGCGGTCTCGTGGGACAATACTGGCAACAACAAAGCCTATCAGTCACGGCAGGTCATTTTTGTCCTGAATCCTACCAGTATCTACGCCCATCTGGCGGAATCCGACAAAGAGCTGTACAACATCACCGGGCTGCTGCCGATACCGGCTGGGCCAGCGGGCTCCATCGCGGCAGTCGGCACTTCCACATTCGTTCTCTTCAAGCATAACCCCTACCCAGAGATCGCGAAAGGGCTCGCCGAATACTGGATGGCCCCAGAGCACCTGCGCGTGACTATCGAAGAGGGCGATGGACGCTGGGGGCCGCCGTACAAGGGCATGTACGACTCTGAGTTCTGGAAGCGGCCGGTGTTCCAGCACTGGCGTGCCATGATCGAGAACGGTCGCCAGTTTCCTTACGCGGGTACCACAAATGCCACCACAGGCGAGGTGCTGGGCACCTACGTCATCGGCCACATGCTGCATCGCGTGCTGGTGGAGAACTGGGAGGCCGAGAAGGCGGTCGAGGAGGCGCACAAGAAGACAGTGGAGATCTATGCACGGTATCCGGAAGGATAGGCGATACTGTGACTGCTCTGCCGCCAGTGAGCATGTTTCTGCTCCTCAAGCGCTTGAGGAGAGGAGTGAAGGGAGGGGAAAAATGCTGACACGACGCGACATCTTGCAGCAGGCCGGGAGAACGGCCATGGTCCTGGCGACCACAACGCCCTGGTGGTTAGTACGCCGAGCCCATGCAGCGCGCGACAAAAAACTGGTCGTGTGGAGTACGACCGCACTGGCACCGCAGGTCGACAAGATTATGCAGGACCAGTGCTACGCTTATGCCAAGCAGGCTGGCATCAAAGACAACGAGATCGACTATTCCATTGTTGGTTCTGCGCAAATCCTACCTAAGCTGGTCGCATCTCTTGAGGCGGGGAACCCCCCAGACCTTGCCCGACTCGACCCGTGGTTGGTGACGCTCTATCGCTCCCAGGGTCACCTGCTGGAAGTGACAGACCTCGTTGAGAAGATGCAGCATGGGCCAGGGGGACTCTTTTCAGTCTTCGATGAGGTCATGCATCAGGGCAAGGCCTACGCCATCCCCCAGTCGATTAGCCCCTCGCCGCTGGTCGCCCGCATGGATCTTCTCGCTGCCGCCAAGGTTGAACCGCCCAAGACGTGGGACGAGTTTGTCGAGGTCTGCAAGAAGCTCCAGCAGCCGCCAAAGTTGACCGGTTATGGGATGTGCCTCGGCTTGACAGGTGATACCAATGGCAATGTGATGAGTGTCATCTGGTCTTACGGTGGAAAACTGGTCGAAGCCGACAACAAGACCGTGGCCCTGCACTCACCGGGCACCATCAAGGCTGTGCAGTTCATTGCAGATATGTACCTTAAACACAAAATTATCCCCAAAGGCACGATCTCGTGGGACAACACCGGCAACAATAAAGCCTATCAGTCCCGTCAGGTGATTTTTGTCCAGAATGCTACGAGCATCTATGCCTATCTGGCAGAATCCGACAAAGAGCTGTACAACAACACCGGGTTGCTCCCAATGCCAGCCGGTCCCGCTGGCGCGTTCGCAACCCTCGGCACCACGTATTGGGTACTCTTCAAGCACAATCCGTATCCCGAGGTAGCCAAGGGGCTGGCCGAGTATTGGATGGCTCCAGAGAATCTCCGGGTAATGATCGAGGAAGGGGACGGACGCTGGGGGCCACCATACAAGGGTATGTACGATTCTGAGTTCTGGAAGCGGCCGGTGTTCACGCATTGGCGTGAGATGCTGGAGACCGGCCGACACCTCGCCTCCCCCGGCACAGCGCATCCTGCTGTTGGTGAGGTGTCAAGCACCTATCTGATTGGCCGCATGATACACCGGGTGCTGGTGGAAAACTGGGAGGCTGAGAAGGCCGTGGAGGAGGCCCACAAGAAGATCGTGGAGATTTATGCCCGGTATCAGGAGGCTTAAGCGTCTCAATACGTAGCTCCCCGGACCGGGGGTCGGCAAGCTAGAGAGATCATCACACTCCCTGGCTCTCCGACCCTGGGGCTATCTTCCTGCCAGTGCTAGCGCCCGTGAAATATCGGCTTGCGCTTCTCGCGCCACGCTGTGTGGCCTTCATCCTTATCTTCAGTTTGTTCTAGCGCCATAAAGCGATAGAGATCAACCAGAGAAGCGTCTGACAAATTGGGGATGTCTAGTCCCCGCAGCAGTGACTCCTTGGTCATGCGTGTGGCAAGTGGTGGTAAGGAAGCGATGTGTGTAGCCACCTCCAGAGTCGTGTCCATGAGTGCCTCATGGGGCACCAGCCATTGCGCCAGGCCGATGCGATAGGCCTCGTCAGCCTTGAGGGGAAAGCCCAGGGCCAGGCGCATGGCCTGCCCTCTGCCGACCCAGCGCGCCAGGCGTGCCGAGCCACCGTACGCTGGCAGGATGCCCAGGGCCACCTGGGGCAGCCGCCATTCAGCGTGCTCTGAGGCCACCAGGAGGTCACAGCAGAACGTGATGATGCACCCTATCCCCACCGCATAGCCATTGACGGCACCGATAAGCGGTTTCGAGAAGTTCGAGAGCACTTCAAAGGGGCGGTCCTTGCGCTTGGGAAGGCTTTTGATGAAATCGGCAGTGGAACTCAGGGTATGGGTACGCGGATTTTTTAAATTCGCCCCAGCCGAGAATGCCCCGCCTTGCTCATCGCCGGTGAGCACAGCGCAGCGGATGTCGTCATCGTCCTCCATCACTGCGAAGTAGCGAGAGATGCCCTCGTTAAAATCATCGCCCCAGGCATTGCGGGCCTCAGGCCGGCTTAAGGTGATGATGCCGATATGGTCTTGCTTGTCGTATGACACTGGCATGGGTGGTCTCCGTTTGCGAGAGTATAGTATCACTTATGCAGGGATATTAGCGTACTCGAGATTGACACTGCAAAGAGCAGGTTTATGAAGTTTTCGGTGTAGCGGGTTCATTCCCCCCTTTGGCAAAGGAGGAGAGGGAATACACTGGGGAGGTTACCTGAACGTGCTCTACGAGCGCACCTTTGGTCATATTCCAGGCTATCCTGAGGGGAGTTGTTTTGGCACGCGCCTTGAGCTGTCCCAAGCTGGCCTGCATCGGCCGCTCGTGGCAGGCATCTCTGGCAGTGGTCGCATAGGCGCCAACTCGGTGGTATTAGCCGGAGGCTATGAGGACACGGAAGATTTTGGGGACGAAATTCTCTACACAGGCCATGGCGGCAGGGACCCTGAGACCGGGCGTCAAGTTGCCCACCAGACGTTGACACGTGGGAATTTGGCCCTGGCCTGTAACAAACTCTATGGGTTGCCAGTGCGGATCATTCGGGGTGCGCACCAACGGTCGCCGTACGCGCCTGAGGCTGGTTATCGCTACGATGGGCTATACAGCGTTGATGAGTACTGGCGTCAGGTTGGAAGGGCAGGTTGGTATATCTGGCGCTTTCGGTTGGCCAAAATATTGCTTAGTGGCCCCAAATAATGGCCTCCAAACGCCGCATATCCAGGCTAGCTTCCACATGTGAGGCGACTGTGTCTAGCATTGCTTGCATGTGGAGCGAGGCGCTGGCTTGCTCCGGGTCTCCATGCCAGCCCAGGGAAGTAAGCCAGGCGCGGCGTAGAGACTCGTTAGCGAAGAGACCGTGAAGATAGCATCCCCACACATTGCCTGTCGCTGCCACGGCACCATCTGCCATAGCCAGGCGCGTCCCGTTCCGCCGCGAAATCTCTAGCCACGGTTGCTGACTCGTGGTACGTCCCATGTGAATCTCATAGCCCTGGACAGGTTGATTCCGCAGCGCTGCGAGCCATCCAGGACCACTCAGGATGCGTGCCTCAGCCTGATACGTGGCCTTAGAGGGTTCGAATACTGTCTCCACGGGCAGCAAGGCCAACCCGGCAACGTCCGGCAGCGCTGATTCCACACCGAGGGGGTCCTGGATGCGACGCCCGAGCATTTGATAGCCACCACAGATGCCGACGACGACTGTGCCAGCCTGCGCCAAATGCTGTATAGCCTGCTCTAACCCCTGCTCACGCAACCAGAGCAGGTCAGCCATCGTGCTTTTCGTTCCCGGGAGGATGACCGCGTGTGGCCGTCCCAGCGTGGCCGGTGAGGAAACGTAACGCACCGTGACGCCCTGCTCAGCAGCCAGGGGGGCAAAGTCGTCGAAATTGGCAATGTGGGGGAGACGGATGACGGCAATATCGACGTTGCCCTGGTCAGGTTGCACTGGGGTGACTGGTATATCCAGAGCAGCCGCATCCTCCTCAGGCAGACGCAAGTCAGACACGAAAGGAATGACCCCCAGCACTGGCAGAGCACTGCGCTCTTCGAGCATGCGGATGCCGTCGTGAAAGAAGGCCAGATCGCCCCGAAACTTGTTTACGACCAAGCCCTGTACCAGGGCCTGTTCCTCAGGCGTGAACAGCCAGAGGGTGCCAAGCAATTGCGCAAAAATACCGCCGCACGCAATATCACCCACCAGCAGGACAGGGGCCTGCGCATAGCGGGCCACGGCCATGTTGACCAGGTCGCGCGTGCGCAGGTTCAGTTCGACAGGACTCCCGGCACCCTCGATCACCACCAGATCGTACATGGACCGCAGATGGTCGAGTGCCGAGGTGACCAGGGGCCACAGCTCGTCTTTGTACTGCGCATACTCCCGGGCTGCGACCGTCCGGCGCGCCCGCCCCATGGCAATCACCTGCGTGCGGCTACCGCCTTCTGGCTTGAGGAGGATAGGGTTCATCTCGGCGGTGGGAGCAATACCCGCGGCAGCAGCCTGGACGGCCTGTGATCGTCCAATCTCGGCGCCGTCGGCACAGACCGCGGCATTGTTGGACATATTCTGAGCTTTAAAAGGCGCCACCCGCACGCCCCGGCGGGCAAAAAGTCGGCACAGCGCAGTCACCAGCAGACTCTTGCCCACCGAGGAACTGGTGCCCTGAATCATGAGGACCCGTGCTGCCATGCTGTCTTCCTCTGCAGGACACGCTACGGGGCAAGGACCCTGGTGTCGCGTTCAGTGCGCAGTTTCTCCACAATCTCTGCCACCGGCACGGCGCCCAGGTCGGTGCCCCCACGCACGCGGAGTGCGGCGGCCTGCGCCGCCGCCTCACGGTCGCCGACCACAAGCATGTAGGGGATCTTACGCAGCTGGGCATCGCGGATCTTGGCGTTCATGCGGTCACTGCGATTGTCCACTTCAACACGCAGACGCACGGCCTTGAGCTGCGCGGCAACTTCCTGAGCATAGGGCACGTGGCGATCTGCGATGGGAATGACTACGGCCTGTGTGGGTGACAGCCAGAGCGGGAAGTTGCCTTCGTATTCCTCAATGAGGAGGGCGACCATACGCTCCATAGTCGAGAGAACACCACGATGGACTATGATCGGCTGGGCCCGGCCACCGTCCTCCGTGACGTACTCGAGCTTGCACTGGGCCGGGAGATGGAAGTCGACCTGGACGGTAACCAGCGTCTCGTCCTTGCCCTGGGCGGTCTGAAATTGCACATCGATCTTCGGGCCGTAGAACGCGGCCTCGCCCTCGGCCTCGTAGAAGTCGAGACCAACCTTTTGCAGGACACGGCGCAGGAGGGCTTCGCCAGCCTCCCACATTGGCGGGTTATTGACATACTTCTCATGGTCGTTGGGATCGCCCAGGGAGAGGCGGTACGTATAGTCTTTCAGGCCCAGGACGCTATACACCTCTTCCATGAGATGCAGGACACCCTCGACCTCCTGCTCCACCTGGGCGGCATCGGCGCAGAAGATGTGGGCGTCATTGAGCGTCATGATCCGCACGCGGCTCATGCCCGTGAGCTGGCCGGACTTCTCCCAGCGGTGCATGTTGCCCAGCTCCGCGATACGGATGGGCAGCTCGCGGTAGGAGTGCTGGGTACTCATGTACACCATGATGTGGCTGGGGCAATTCATCGGGCGCAGGACGTACTCCTCACCTTCGCGCTCCATCACCGGGTACATGGCGTCGCGGAAGTGGTCCCAGTGGCCGGATTTGACGTAGAGCTCGCGCTTGGCTACTGCCGGCGTGATGACGTGCTGGTAGGCACATTCGATCTCGAGATCCTCGATCCAGCGTTGCAGTTCACGGCGGATGGTGGCGCCCGCCGGCAGCCAGACGACGTGGCCAGGACCCACCTCGTCGATGAGGTCGAAGAGCTTTAAATCACGACCAATGCGGCGATGATCGCGGCGCCGCGCCTCCTCGAGCTGCTTTTCATACGCTTCGAGCTCTTCCTGTGTCTCAAAGAGCGCGCCATAGACGCGCTGCAGCATCGGGTTTTTCTCACTCCCCCGCCAGTAGGCGCCAGCAATGCTCATGAGCTTGAA
>AR_comb_assmDRAFT_11718513_pt1 | contig 10750 bp, 11 predicted proteins | sample ArasoioldDNA_FD_10543 | JGI IMG/M metagenome (IMG submission 10543) | reverse complement strand
GTATTCTCAAAATTGATCTAATTGTCTTTTTCTCCACGAATTCTCGCGAATTTACACCAATGTTTAATTGATTCGCGTAAATTCGCGGACTCATTTAATACTTTGAGAAAGCCTAGCCGCTGGTGGTAGAAAAAAGATTTATATTTTCTCTACCAATCTCGCATAAAAATTACAGGCGTCAATGATCTGCTCCACTTCACAACTTTCATTCCGCATGTGCGCCAGCTTGTCTTCACCGGGCCCAAACCCTATCGTAGGAATTCCCATGCTGACCGGTGTAACCGCATTTGTGCTGAAATCCCAGATGATATAGTCAGTGGGCTCCCCTCCAAAAGTCTCCAGGTAAGCTGACTGGCAGGCTTTGGTTAGTTCATGGTCCAGATCGATCTTCCATGCCAGATGAAACGGATCGTATCGAATATCCATGCCCGTCCAGCTCTTTCGATGCAATGTTCCCACTTCCCAGGACGCGTTCTTTCCCTGGATAAGCCGGTCCATTTCGCCTCGGACGTCCTCCTCCGTCTCTCCGGGAATGATTCTTCGATCCAGATAGATCTCACACGCCGAGGGGACGGCATTCAGCGAGGCACTGACGCTGGATATTTTCGATAGGACCAGCGTTCCGCGCGGTTTTTCTTTTTTCATCAGCTCAAGATTGGTTCTTTCCACGCGCTGGATGATCTCAGCCATCTCATAAACGGCGTTCACTCCTTTTTCCGGTGCAGAGCCGTGAGCCGAAATGCCGTGCGTTTTAATGGATACCTGAAGCTTCCCTTTGTGACCGATGGCAATTTTATTTTCCGATGGCTCACAGATCACTACATAGTCTGGACGAAGATTAAGTTCTTTGAACAGGTGCTTGAGATTTTCCCCGTCACAATCTTCCTCGAATACAGTGCAGGAGACATAAACTGTTTTGCCAGCGTTAAGTCCTAAATTCTTTGCAATGACACCCGCATAGATCGAAGCGGCGACCGAGGACTTCATATCCACAGAGCCTCTGCCGTACAGCCGCCCATTGAGAATTTCCCCGTTAAACGGTGGAACTTCCCATTCCTTTTCATCGTTGACTTCCACGGTATCCACATGGGAGTCAAATAATATCGATTTTCCTCCACTGCCGATTCGCCCCAGGACGTTGCCCATGGAATCGATGCCAACTTCGTCATAACCGAGATCCTTCATTTTTTGTTCAATAAATTTGATGATTTCTTCCTCTTGGCCGGAAAAGCTTTTGATCCTGACCAGGCTTTGCGCGAAGGCGATCAACTCTTCTTGTAATTCACTCGTAAGTAGATTTGATGAGTTCATAGATTCCTTTCTTGTGCGTTGTGAATCGTATTTATATTGTCAATCCCAGGATGTACGCCTCATGAAGCAAATCGATCAAGTCAGCATCCAAATCCTCAGGACGTGTGAGATGAAAAATGTGGCCATAATCACGGAAAATGCCCATCTCAATCTTGCGAATACGTGGATGCACGGCTTGTCGTCGCAGCCAGAGGTAGCCGTCCAGCCAGCGGCGCATAGGTGTCGCTGCCGCGAACTGGACTTCGGCCTGGTAGATGATGCGCGTCTTGATTGGGAATGCTTTAACAGGACCAAATTGTCCCAGGGTTTCGAACAGAAGATCGTACAATTCCCGGACGGTGGGCCCTTTGCCGATAAAGTGATCTTCCAAACGATACCGTCCACACGAGTGGTTGCGATTGACCGAGATAAATTGCCGTCCGCATTTCGGACAGGTCCAAAGCGATTTCGAACGATTCATTGTCTCCGTCCAAAGTTATACATTGAAGCTGACTTTCTCCTTCAACGCATTTGGCAAATTGGGGCGTTTGCTCCTTTCGATCAGGAAGGTTGCCACTTCGGTGATTTCTTTGAACACATAATGACGGCTGAGCGTTCCTTCGAGATAGCCCGCGCCGCTGGTCCCACCGGTTCCTACTCGGATACCGATCATGCGGCGCACCATCATGAAGTGCCGGTAACGCCAGTTGGAGAGCAGCTCATCGATCTCGGATAAAGTGTTCAACAGCTCAAAGGGGAGATGGAAGATGGGCAGGTTGCGGTAGATGGTAATAAACAGTGCGGCGCGCATTGCAGCAGGGGGAACATCTCCTCGCCCTTGCTCGAAGAAGACTTTGTCGAATTCTCCTAGCCTGCCTCTTTCGCTTTCAGATAAGCTTGTTTGATAGGCTGTCCGATAATCCACCCAAAACTGGTGCCTGCCATCCTGGTTCAAGGCACGGGAGCGCTGGTAACCTTGCCAGTAGGCTTCATCGAAGAATGGCATCCGCTCCAGCCATTGCACAATTAACTCCTTCAGCGTCCTCTCGCTCTCAACCTGATCGATCTCCTGCAGGTCTGCCTCTGACAGGCTGCCGCGGCGTGATGCCTTGTAATATTCCGTTTTGTAGCGCTGCTGCATTTTCAATCCAAGTTTCGCCTCGATCAGCCGAAATTGTTTGCTTTGGAAGCCCGAGGCGGGCAGCAAATGATTTCGGAATTCCAGGAAGTCGAGAGCGGTCATGGTTTCCAATACGCTGACCTGCTGGTTGATCAGCTCGAGGATCTTGACCACCCGCTGCAGGCGGTGCACGGCCCGGCTCATATCGTCGGAGTTGTCGTTGATCCGGCCGCGGATAAAGATATTACGCACCAGGTCAAGCTCAAAGAGAATTTGTTTGAACCACAGCTCATAGGCCTGATGGATGATGATGAACAACATCTCATCATTGCCATCCTCCCGCGAGGAAAAACTTTTTGGATGCTGGCTGTTTAAAATCTTGTCGAGCTCGATGTATTCGGAATAATACAGATCGTCCATGGGCTCTCCTTTCAATATGGAGTCCAGCGGCTCGCCGCTGGAATTCCAGGAGCTTGCTCCTGACTCCATAGAAAAGTATAGCATGTTAAAATTTAACCATGATACAAGCTCTGATCTTTGACTTTGACGGTCTCATTCTCGATACTGAGACGCCCGAATTTCGGGTTTGGCAGGATATTTATCGTGAACATGGGTATGAATTTCCCGCGGAAAAGTGGGCGATGATCGTTGGCGGGGCTGGACATTCCGACTTCGACGCGGCGGAACATCTCTCGCTTCTCACGCAGGGACGGCTGGATTCCGCTTCCCTGCGCGATCGCAACAGCATTGAGAGCGGCGAGCTGATTCATAGCCAGGGTCCCTTGCCCGGGGTAGTGGATTATCTCCAGGATGCAAAACGACTCGGGCTCAAGCTCGCTATCGCCTCCAGCTCAGACCGGGCCTGGGTGCACAGGCACGCAGGCCGCCTCGGCGTTCTGGATTACTTTGATCAGGTGATCACTCGCGAGGATGTGGAACCTGGCAGGACCAAGCCAAACCCCGACCTGTTCCTCACGGCGCTGGACAGGCTCAATGTCCCGCGTGAGGCGGCGATTGTCTTCGAAGATTCCCCAAATGGAGTGAAGGCAGCCAAACGCGCTGGAATCTTTGTAGTAGCTGTCCCTAACGAGCTGACCTCCACCTTGTCTCTCGAAGAAGCAAATCTGATTCTGAGCAGTCTCTCAGACATGCCTTTGCCAGTCCTTTTGGATAAAGTACAATAAACCTCGAACCAAAGGAACGGAGGTCCCTATGACTACTGAAAAATTTAAATGGCAGGGGATTGTCTCGAAATATGCCTATCCTGAAACCTGGCGCAGCCTGTGGCAGGTGGCAAATTCGGTCATCCCATTTTTGCTGGGCTGGTATTTCATGTACCGCAGCCTGGCAGTCGGCTACTGGCTGACTCTGCTCCTGGCCGTCCCAACGGCTGGATTTATGGTCAGGTGCTTTATCATCTTCCACGATTGCTGTCATGGATCTTTCTTCAGGGAGATCAAAACCAACGACCGGCTGGGACTGGTGATCGGCGTGCTGGTGATGACGCCCTACTATCACTGGAAGCATGAACATGCCGTCCACCACGCGACCGCAGGCGACCTCGACCGCCGCGGCACGGGTGACGTATACACGATGACGATCGAGGAGTATCTCGCCGCGCCGTGGTACAAGAAGGCCGGCTATCGCATCATGCGCAGCCCGTGGATTCTATTTACCGTGGGGGCCATGTTTGTCTTTGGGGTCTCCCATCGCTATTGGGTGCCGGGTGCCGGAAAGCGCGAGCGCAACAGCGTGATCTGGACCAACATCGCCCTGGCTGCCTTTATCGGCTGGATCATGCTGGAGATCGGCTGGGCGGCCTTCCTGATGGTGGAGCTGCCCATCATGCTGATCGCCTGCGGCGCTGGAGTCTGGCTCTTCTATGTGCAACACAATTTCGACCCGACCTACTGGGAGCGCCACAAGAGCTGGGATTTCTTCAATGCCGGCATGGATGGCAGCTCATTCTATAAACTGCCGAGGGTGCTGCAGTGGTTCACGGGGAATATCGGTTACCATCACATCCATCATCTGAGCCCGAGAATCCCCAACTACAAGCTGGAGAAATGCCACAAGGAAAACCCCGTCCTCCAGATCGAACCGCTGACCTTCCGCGACAGCCTGAAGTCCCTATATTTCCGGTTGTGGGATGAAAAGGAAAAGATGCTGGTGGGCTGGAACGCCTTGAAGAAATATAAGACCCAGAAAGTTGAGATGGAGCAGTAGAAATACCGGCTGAGAATCAATTCATTCTTAATGAATGTGGACAATCATAAACGCCTCCGAGGAGGCGTTTATCTTAAGTTCTGGACTGTACATTCAATTTGGATTCAGGCTTGAGAGGGGATGTAGACCAGCACCACGTAAACGATGACACCTATGAGAAAACTAACACCACCAAACGCACCCCACCTGTCCCCGAAGAAACCCTTTTCCCAATCATGTTTCTGAAAGAAAAAAAAGCTCAGCCCCAATAACCCAATACTGGATATAAGAGGATTGATCAACAAGACCAAACCCAGCAGGATGAATTGGAAAACCTTCATTAATTTTTCCATGGGATTTATGAGTCCATAAAGTTGTGTAGAGGATATTTATTATATCAATAAGTTTGTGTATTTTGTCACAAACACTTGATGACAGATGGGTACAGAAATCCTAGGTTTAAGAAGGCCATTTTAAGATCTACGTACTACTTTGATGAACCGAAGAAGAGGGGATGTTTGAAGCAATAGATAAGAGACTGGCCAAAGCGCGCAGGAGTCAATGCGTCAGATTCCGTTTGTCATTGAGTTGTTGATATAGCTACATGTAAACAGCCCAGCTTTTCAGGCTGGGCTGTTTACATGGTAGGTCCTGACTTTTCGGTAAATGTTTGCTGCAACCTGTTAAATACTAGATACAATTTTTTTACGCTTCTCCTCGTACTCTTGTTCTGTAAGCAGTCCAAGATCATATGCCTCTTTTAGTTTCTTTAAGAGCCCAACGGAATCCTTTGTCTCTATGGCGGTTACTGACTTAGCCTTATTTTGCGACTTGACAAGGGTGTTAAGTGATCTGTATTGTTCTCTCGTAGCGGTGAGTTCATCTTGAATGTGGCGAGCTTGCGATTCCCTTTTTCCTTCCCCTATCTTAGCTCGTTTCTCTGCTACCTGCTTTGCGATTGATGCATTTATTCTCGCTGCCTGAGATCGTTGGGAAGCACGAAACTTTGAACCAAAGATGGCTCCTCCAAGACCACGTCCCATTCCTTGAGTCTTTGCGCGCTCTTCAGCTGCATTTTGGGACAAACGAGCAGACAAATCTGACCATTGCTTGACTGCAAGTTTTGCTTCTCCAAGCTTTACAGTAAGAGATGCAATTTTATCTTCTAATGCTTTGAGTTGTTCAGGATTAACATCTGACATAATATCTCCCTATTGCTTGCTCACGACACAAACGCAATCCCTAATAATTGGCTTACGCTAGATAAGAACAGTATTAATTATAGCCAAATCCAAAATAATCAGCATGGTCAATTCATTGCGGAGAACAACTTGAAAGAATCCAAAATCTTCTCTTGGGGAAGCTTCTGTCAGGTCACTCTGACATAAAACCCATCATCGAAAATATCAGAGAGAAATGCCATTAATGAAATGAAAAAAGACTGGCGAAAGCCAGTCTCTTGTAATATTGAAACATTGAAGCTCAGGTGACAATTAGCGGACGCATCATGTCATGTTCTTCATGCTCGAGGATATGGCAGTGCCACACATACTCGTGGCCGCCTGTGCGCGGACTGGGTGGGACCGTGAACGGAACGGTGGGCAGGTCGAACTTCATCAGTACACTCGTCACTTCGCCGGGGTTCATCCGCACTGTTTCCTTCCAACCCAGTTCGTTCGCATCCGGGCCGATGGGCGATCCCTGGTAGTTCGGGGTACCTTCATAACGGTTCTCGGCGAACTTCTGACGCCAGAGTATCTGGACGTTGACCAAATGGAAATGGATGGGATGGGTATCGGCTGTCAGGTTGGCGATTTCCCAGATTTCATAGCTGCCTGCGCTGGGATTCTCGGTGATTGGATCCCCGTATGCACTTCCAAATTCCAGATCCTTTGCCCCTGGATTCGTTGGAACGTTCGTGCCCAGCAGCTGGGCGAGCCGTCCATACTCATCGAATGCCTCATTAAGCGTCAGGGAGCGAACCTTCGCCTGCACTTTAGCGCCGGTTGCCAGCTTGATGGTCGCAAAGCCCCTGGCATTCACAGTATAAGTTGTTGGCATCCCTGCGCTTTGTTTGATGAGAAATGGATCGGTCGGAGTGAGCCTAGCGGGAACGTGCAGTCTGATCGGCGGATCTGCGGGTCCACTGCGTGCTTTGACTCGAATCTGAAGAAGAGTCCGTGTGTTGGGGCCATAGCCCGGAATGGAAGCAGGGGTTTTCGGGTTTTCCGGATAGTAATCCTGGCCACGATCGCCTCCCGGGTATGGACCGGGCGCGTCGCTGTACAGAATGAGCGTGGATCCCGCCGGGACATCCCGGAAGTCGACGAGGAGATCGGCTCGCTCGGCAGGTGCCATGAGCAAAAGCGGTTGGTGCGGCCCGTTGAGCATCGCGGGGGCTGGCAGGAAGCCGCCTTCCGTTCCAATCTGAATGAAGGCAGGACCAGGCGCGTTCTTTTTGGGTTCGGTACTATCCGGGAAGGTTACTCCTTTTGCATAGACCAGCCGAGGGTTCAAAAACTTTGCCTGGCAGGCGTTCAGCATGCGGAAGCGGTATTCCCTTTGTTCCACTTCGAGATATGGATAGACCGTGCCGTTGACCAGGATCGTATCGCCAAAGAACTCAGGAACGCAGGATGGATCAGGCGGCAAGCCGGCAGGGTTGGGACCCAGAGGGCCAAACATCTCCATATCATATACATGGGCATACCACAGGTCTCCTGGGCGCGAGTTCGGCATAATGTCATACCAGGTGGGATCAGCAGCTGCGGTGTCGGCACTGACGAAGATCTTATCCTGGAAGACAAGATACTTCGTTCTTGGATCCAATGGCCCGGGGAGGGAATTGTTGGCGACCAAGGAAAGCTCGTAGTCATCATAGATGACGTAACCGCTGGCGATACCTGCGTAGGCATTCAGGCGTGTGAGTCCAAAGACATGATCGTGATACCACACCAGCCGCGAGCCCTGATTGTTGGGGTAGTAATATTCGGCCTCATTTGGCGCGGCGCTTGGATTGAGTACCGAGTTGTTCACGAAACTGGGTCCTTGATCGCCATTAGGTCTCCACCAGGCGTGCGGGCCACCATCGCTGATCCACGGGACATATCCACCATGCAGGTGCACATCCACACGATCGTCCCCCAAGTCCGCACCCATGATCGTCCGGTCAATGGGAAGGATGTGGCTGCCCGGCAGTTTGTTGCGGAATGTAATCTGGACCGGTTCGTCCCTTTTGGCGGCAATAATCCCGCCCAGATGCTTGAAATTCCCATTCTGGCCGAAACCCCTTAATCGGGTCGGGTTGGGAAGATCAGGGTGCAGCTGATCCTTGAATTGTTGGATGTCGATGGTGTAGTGTGTGGCCGTTACGGAGCCCCATGTCCGAGTCCCATCGCTTGCTGCCACCGGAATTTCACCCACGCCGCGCATTGGCTGGATGAACTTTTTCAAGTGAGCACTCTGCGCCATCGCCTGGGCGTGCAATGAAAATTTGCTGTGCGAAACAGCATACAGTGAAAGTACGCTGGCTCCGCTAACTTTGAGAAAGTCTCTTCTGGAAATCATATTTTCCTCCGACGATAAATTGCACTTTTTCAACCCACGATCAATAAAGTTAGCTCCCAGAATGAGCAGGATGAAAATTAGAGGGTTTGATGCGAACCTCCTTTCTTAAAACAAAGACCGACCCACCGGGCCGGTTTCGCTATTGGCTCCTCGATGACTTTACCCCGGAAGGGTGGAGCGACCATGCCAGTCATCGTATCTTCGCCGCCCAAGAAACTGGAATGCCTTGGTAGTGCATTCCTTCTAATTGAGTTTTATTCCACTAACTATATTGATATTAATTTTTTGAGAGGTCTAGATATAGTACTATTTGTCATCCCCATCCGTGATAAATGTATTGACAATTATTATGTTGTGATCAAAATATATCACCAAGGTGAATATACATAATCAGCAGGGCTCATTAAATTTGCGAAGGTTGCATCCAACCTTCGCAAATTTTTGAAAATTTGTTTAATCCATACTGATTGGTATGGGTTCCTCTTCAACAGACTTATCCTGTAAGCTCTGACGCGGGGCAAACAAGGTTACGCCCAGTGCAAGAAGAGATGCCACAAAGGCAATGATGAACACGAGGTTGATGGCGTTCGCTACGGCGATGCGCCCCACCTCGTTCAATGCTGCCTGGGCGCCAGGTACAGGATTCAATAATTGTGAGATCAGACCCAGGTCCAGGCCAGAGGCGCTCAGATTTGTAGCCAGGCGTGCGCTTAAGGCCGCACCCATCACACTGACCCCAAGTGTCCCACCGATCGAGCGGCTGAACTGCAGGGTCGAGGTGGCGGTTCCTAGAAAGCGTCTTTCCACCGTCGTCTGCACGGCGATCAGGAAGGATGGGATGGAGAGTCCCATGCCAATGCCCATCAGTGTCACATAGACCATGAGGCGGATCTGGCTGATGTCTGCCTCAACCGTGGTCATCAGAAATGCGCCGACGACCAGGGTTGCTGTCCCCAGGATCGCCAGCCGGCGATATCCAACCTTCAGCAGCAGACGCGTGCCGATGATGCTTGCGCCTACCCAACCCAGGAGCATGGGTGAGATTGTAATGCCTGCCTGGGTGGCACTGGTCATGAGTACGGATTGTACGAAAAGCGGAATAAACGAAATACTGCCAAACAAGGCCCAACCTGTAAGCGTGCCCTGGGCAATGGCAACGGAAAACAGGCGCTCACGGAACAGATGAAGAGGCAGGATTGGGTCTGCGGCACGGGATTCGACCCACAGGAGAAGCGCGAAGAGAATCACGGCCCCGACGATCAACAGCCAACTGGTGGATGTGCCAAGCGGGACGGTTAAACCCAGCAGAAGGGCGATCACACTAAAGGTCAATAAGGCCGCCCCGGCATAATCTACAACCGGTCTTCCTTGGACCTGGATGGTGTCGTGCCAGGCAAATCCGACCAACCCCGCGGCGAGCAGCCCGAATGGGACGTTGATGTAGAACACCCAGCGCCAGGAAAGCTGGTCCACAAGGAAGCCTCCCAGCAGCGGACCCGCAATGGATGACACGCCCCAAACACCGGAGAAGAATCCCTGCATCTTGGCTCGCTGCTCGAGGTTGAACATCTCGCCGATCAGGATAAAAGCGAGCGGCAAGATTCCTCCCGCTCCCACTCCCTGCAGACCGCGCGCCAGGATGAGCTGTGTCATCGTCCCAGCCCGGCCACACAGGATCGAGCCCGTCAGAAAGATTGCCATGGCAATTACATATAGATTTCGCCGGCCGTAAAGATCAGATATTTTTCCATACAATGGAACGGTGGTTGTAGAGGTCAGCATAAAAGCTGAAAAGACCCACGAGTAATGCTCCAATCCGCCCAGCTCACCGACAATGGTGGGCATGGCGGTGGCGACCACCGTCGATTCCATCGAAGCCAGGAACAGGCTGACCATGATTCCGGCTGTAACCACAAGTATTCGGTTGCGAGACATTATTTCCTTTTTTCGCTTTTCTTCAATTTGAAAAGTTCCGGCAATCATACCTCAGAATAAAAACAGACTGGCGCCCCTAACCTTCGGAATTGCGGATTGATAAGGCTGGTTTAATCGATTGTTTTTGCATACTCTTGACGAATGCAACAACCCGCTCATCGAGCTCGAGAGGGTAGGTGTACCCCAATTTTTGACCCACTTCCGTTGCTACCTGGCGAAAGAGCGCCATGGTATGGGACAACGCTTCCCAGTTATCGGGGGCTTTCGGTCCCGCATAACAACTTTCCAAACGAGACCATATTTCTGCGGACAGGTATTTTTTCAAGCCTTTGCCGATGTAGTTGGCCGGTACTGACCAGTTGTGTTCGATCTCCATGTGCCATTCGAGCATCCGGCGAAGATAGATATGCTTCATGTCGTAATCAAGGCACCATTTAGCTGGAAAAAGATCATTTCGCAAGAGACATTTGGCCACATATGGCGCATCGCTAAAGAAATCGTGAATCCATTTTTGATAAATCTCATTTGTTGGCGGTGTTGGGATGTAAGCAGAATAGGTCGGTTGCCTCATCTCACCGGTTAGTTTATCCTTGTCCAATAGGACGCGGTACCCGGCATCCAGCTCAGCGGGGA
>AR_comb_assmDRAFT_10103618_pt1 | contig 10751 bp, 9 predicted proteins | sample ArasoioldDNA_FD_10543 | JGI IMG/M metagenome (IMG submission 10543) | reverse complement strand
GCAGCGCTTCGCTCTCGTCGTGAACACGGGCAGAGCCTCCAGACGGCGAGTTCACGCGCGGGTCGTGGAGTCGCACCTTCCCGGCAGCTGGGGGCATCGATGCGGAGGGGGATGGCGGCTGGATTGTGTGGATTCATTGCGCTCGCACTGGCGCTGGGTTGCTCGGGGTCCGAAGGGAGCGGCTCCTGGCCACCCTGCCCGGCGGCGAGCATCCATGAGATCGGAGCGGCCGCAGTCGCGTGGCAAGTGAAGCAGCGGGCAACCAGCGACCTCGTCCAGCTCGAACGGGCGCAACTCGCCGAGTCGCCCGGTCTCATGGTCGCGTTCTCGGACCTCGCGACCTCGCTGAGCCAGCAGCGGCGCATCAGGGGGCCGCCGAGATCCGCGACGTGGGCTCGCAGCAGGCCGGAGGCGGACGATGAGCCGCGTGGAGGGATGTCGGCCGGCCCGCGGGTTGGCGTAGGTTCCAGGTGTGGCCGGCGGGAGCAACACCCGGGAGACGCTCAGGAATCCGTCCCGAGGCGCAGGCGCCGAGGCGCCGCGTGTTCCACCGATGCTGGTCCGGCTGATCTCCGCCGATGACCCCTTCTTCCCCTCCTTCCGCCACTGGCTCGAGGGGGTGGAGACGGCGCGAATCTTTCGCGGACCGGAGCGCACGAGGGTCCGGGAGCAGACGCTTGAGGTGGCCATCGACGATCCCTACGCGTCCGCGAACCACGCCCTCATTCGACTCGGGCCCGGAGGTCTCACCCTCCGGGACGAGGGCTCGAGCAACGGGACCTGGGCCAACGGTGACCCGCTGCCCCGGGGCGAGGAACGCCAGGTCCGGACCGCGCTGATCGAGGTCGGCCGGACGTTCTTCCTGCTCCGGGACGGGACGACGGGCGCTCGCGAGAGTCCCATGATGCCGGAGGGCAACGAGCCGTTGACGTTTCATCCCGGGTTCGCGGATGTCCTTCGGCGAGCCAGCCGGCTCGCGCGGAGGTCCCACGACCTGCTGGTCGTCGGCGAGTCCGGCGCCGGGAAGGAAGTCGCGGCACGCTGGCTGCACCAGCAGTCGGGGCGAACGGGTCCCCTGGTGGCGGTCAACTGTGCGGCGCTTCCCGAGCACCTCCTCGAGGACGAGCTCTTCGGGCACGTGAAGGGAGCCTTCTCGGGCGCGCAGTCCGATCGGACGGGGCTCATCCGGGCTGCTCACGAGGGGACCTTGCTGCTTGACGAGGTCGGCGAGATGTCACCGGCGCTCCAGGCGAAGCTCCTCCGGTCGCTCGAGGACCGGAGAGTGCGGCCGCTGGGTGGCGAGCGCGAGCTGCCGGTCGACATCCAGGTGATTGCGGCGACCCATCGCGACCTGCGGACGATGGTGGGCGAAGGAAAGTTCAGGCAGGACCTTCACGCGCGGCTCGGGCTGCTCACGGTGAGGATTCCACCCCTCCGGGAGCGCCCGGAGGACCTGGGTTTGCTCATCCGGAGCGTCCTCACCCCTCTCCCGGCGGGGGTTCAGAGCCTCCGCTTCGAGCTCGAGACGCTCCGAGACCTCCTGCTGCATGAATGGCCGATGAACGTGCGCGAGCTGCGGAAGCTGCTCCTCGCGGCAGTGGACCTTGCCGTCCCGGAGAGCGGTGGCGCGGTGGTGATCGGTCCCCAGCACCTCCCGGGTGGGATTGTCGGCTCCGTCGAGAAACCGGCGGCCGCGTCTGGCCCGCGGTCCGCCGAGGACGAGGCGCTTCGAGCACGCCTGTCCGCGCTGCTCGCGGAGCACAAGGGAAACCTGGCGGCGGTCGCTCGGGACCTCGACCGGCCCCGGATCTCGGTGCAGCGCCTGATGGCGCGCTTCGGCCTGCGTCGCCCGGGCAGCTGAGCCTGGGCGAGCGCTCATGAGCGCTCATGGGCGCTCGGGGCCGCCCGCGGCTGACTGCACACGTAAGCACCCGGAATGAGGCGCGAAGGGGCTCTCCCGGGCGCGGCACCGGCCGTGCACTGCCCCTCCACCGCGCCGGTGCCCCCGGCGCCAACTCTCGAGCTGGAGCCCACCATGCCCATCCATCCGATCGATGCCCCGGCGAGCCCCTCGCTGATCGCAGCGTTCCTCCTGATCGTGGCCCTCGGCCTCACCGCCCTGGTCATTCGGGTCGAGCCCCGGAACGCGTCCTCGACCGGCGCCGTCCCGGCCGGGGCCGTGGCGGAGTTCGGGGACTGACCATGGACGCCCCGCTCTCGATCCCTTCTTCGCCATTCCTCGTGGCCGTGTGGCGCACCCTGTCCGGCCTGCCCCTCCTTCGCAGGTTCCTGCGCGTGCCCGAAGGCGAGCGAGTCCTGGCGCGTGCTGACCGCGACGCCGGCGACGAAGCGGACACGAGCCTCACCCAGGCCCACCTGGAGGTCCTCAAGTGACACGTCCACTGCGCTTCGTGGTCCAGGCCATCGCCGAGGGGCTGACGTTCACCCTCCTCTGCAGCGCCCTGGGAGTGCTGATCGTGTGGTTCACCAGCTGAACGACGTCGCGCGGCGAGCTCAGGGAGACGGAGTCGCCCGCGACAGCACGTCCCCGAACCGGGCGGACAGACGGGTTCCCGGAGCGCCGAGCGACGCCAGCTCACGCCGGGCCTGCTGCGCGAGGACTGTCGCGTCCGATCTCCGCCCCAGCGCGAGGAGGCAACGCGCGCGGAGGAGCTCGACCTCGATCAGCCCTGCGCTCCCCGGGTCCACCACCGCGGCCAGCAGCTGCTGCGCTCGCTCGAGCAGGGGTTCACCATCGGCGGGCTGCTCCGCGGCACACAGAGCCATTCCTCGCGTCTCGGCCGCGAGCCCTTGTGATCGGGGGAGCTGCGCCAGGCGGGGCGCCTTCGCCTCCCGGACGACCTCCCCGGACAGCGTGAGCGCCTGCTCCACGGCACCTTCCTGCACCGCCAGACGCGTCAGAGCCGCACCCGACCGGATGCGCCGGCTGAGATCGTCCCGGCTGTCGCTTGCGGAGAGGTCCAGCGCTTGCCGGAGCTCGCGCCGGGCCTCGGCCGGACTCCCGGCGTCGGCTGCGAGAAGTCCCAGAGCCAGGTGAACCTGCCCTTCCGGGTGCAGCGCGGAGGACGGCGCGCTGCGCAGGACCGCGAGCGTCTCCTCGAGGAGCGCCCTGCCCTCGCCGAAGGCTCCCTCCGCGATGTGGGCCTCGGCGAGAGCAACCGTCGCGTCGCTGCGGTAGAGGGCCTCTTTGCGCTCGGCCCAGACCGCGCGCGCCTGCTCGAGGATCTCGGCAGCACGGTCGAAACGCCCCAGCTGGAGATACGCGATTCCCAGCCGTGTCAGCGCCTGCGCATGGGTGTGGCTTCCTCGCCGGGAGCGGGCGAGCGCCTCCGTCGTGGACTCGATGAGGCGGATCGCCTCCTCGCGGCGCTGGCCGCGCTCGAGCAGTGTGGCGCCAAGGAAGCCGTCGTTCTGGAGACTGAGGAAGTGCTCCGGGCCGACGCTCCGCACGTATCCGTCGTGCGCGGTGCGGTAGTCGTCCTCCGCTCCGGAGAGGTTGCCATTGCTTTCGCGGATGGCAGCACGGAGCGAGAAGGCGTTGGGAACCTCGAAGCCGGGCCGAGGAAGCTGGGTGGCGACCGCCACCGCCTCGTCCGCGACCGTCTCGGCACGGTCCGGCTGGTTCTCGGCGCGCAGGGTCTGGGCGAGAAAGAACAGGGTGCCGGTCCGGCCGTCGCTGTGCGGATAGCGCTTCCGGAAGAGCGCTGCTGCCCGTTCCAGCACCGCCGTGGCACGGGGAAGATCAGGCGAGTCTCCGCGGCGGAGCAGGTTTCCACGCATTTTCAGCGCCTGCGCGTAGGGCTCGGACTCGGTGTCGCCGAGCGCGGCGAAGGCCTTCTCGGCCCGATCGAGCCAGCGGGCGCTCGCATCGAAACGTCCGGCGAACATGTTGATGCCCGCGAGGCGGGCCAGCACGTCCGCCTCCAATCGGTTCGGTGTGGGGCCGCTCTGCTCCGCGGCCACCAGAGCTTGCTCGAGGAGCGCGAGGCTCCGGTCGACCTGGTCGAGGCTGGAGTACACGTCAGCGAGCGTGGCGAGGATCGGCACCTTGGTCTCGGGCTGCGAGTCGAGTGCGGCCCCCATGCTCGTCGCTGCGGCATCCACCGCCTCCTGGACCGTCACCTCCCCGGGCGGCTTTCCACTTGCCGACGCCGGGTCGGCAGCCGCGAGGACCTGCACGAGGAAGTCCCGGACCGCCGAGGCATTGCGCGCGTGAGCCTGTGCGAGGTGGGCCTGGCGGAGGGCGACCGCCGTCGACCCGAGCAGGGCCACCACCGCGCTCCCCGTTGCCAGCGCCGCCCACCGATGGCGCCGCAGGAACCGGCCCACCCGGTACATCGTCGTGGGAGATCGGGCCTGGATGGGCTTCTTGGCCAGCGCCCGCTGCAGGTCCTCCGCGAGCGCCGAGGCGCTGCCGTAACGATCTCCGGGATGCTTGGCGAGCGCCTTGCCGACGACCGTATCGAGATCTCCAGCGAGCTGGCGCGCGAGCCTTCGCCGCGGGGTTCGCCGGAGCTCCGCCGCGCCGTCGTCGATGGCGGCGCTCGGGCGAAGGGGGTCTCCCTGGACGATGGCGAGCTCGAGCTGCGCGACGGACGAGAGCTCGACGCGGTACGGCGTCTTGCCGGTCAGCAGCTCGAAGAGAACCACTCCGAGCGCGTAGACGTCGCTGACGGTGGTGAGCGGCTGCCCGAGGATCTGCTCGGGACTCGCGTAGGCCGGAGTCAGCATTCGCCCCGCCCACTCCGTCACCGTGCCCTGCGTCGCCGGCGCATCCCGCTCGAGCAGCTTCGCGATGCCGAAGTCGAGGAGGCGAACCTCGCCTCCCTCGGTGACCAGGATGTTGGAGGGCTTGAGATCGCGGTGGAGAACCAGGTTCGCGTGGGCGAACTGGACTGCCCCCAGGACCTGCCTGAACAGCGCGAGCCGCGCCTCCACGTCGAGGCGTCGCCCGTCGGAGAACGCCGTGATCGGCTCGCCGTGGACCATCTCCATGGCGAGGTAGGGCTGACCCTCGCTCGACAGGCCGGCGTCGTAGAGGCGCGCGATGTTCGGGTGCTCCAGCCGGGCGAGGATGTCGCGCTCGAGGGCGAACCGCGCGGCGAGGTCCCACGGGAGCGGATTCCTCAGAGGCAGCTTGAGGGCCACGTCGCGCTCGAAGCTTCCATCGGCGCGCCGGGCGAGCCACACCTCGCCCATTCCGCCGGCGCCGAGCAGACGGATCAGGACGTACGGGCCGACGGTCTGCCCAGCTGTTGCGCCCCGACTGGCTGTGGTCGACGGAGCCGCGTCACCGGCGTCGTTGCGGTCCGCCGTGTGCTCTGCGCCCAGGCGCCCGGCGGGTGGAGTGATCTGCATGGTCTGACTCGCGAGACCGCTCGCGGAAGGTATTCCCGGACGAGTCTCCGCAGATAGAGGCCGCTCCGGCGAGTGCTGGCCCGGAGTCGCCGCCGGCAGGCGCAGGGGCGACGCGGGCGTGGGCGCTGACCTCCGCTGCCACGGCGTTGCGCCTCGGCCCCAGTCCCTCTCGTCAGGAATCGCCCGGCGGAGGCACGACGACCCGATACGTTCCCGGCCCATCGACGCGCACCATCGCGGGGTATCCGTCCTCACGGCAGCCGGCCGTCAACTCGCCAAATCCCTCGATCGAGCCCCGGAATCCTGAAGGCACCACCGGCCTCGGCGGTCGAGGTGAGCGTGATCGAGGTCTCGCCCGTCGCCGTCACGCAGGTCGGCTCTCTCGCGGAGACCACCCTTCCCTCCAGCACCGCTGCGGGCTGGAGCGTGATGACGTTCTCGCCTTCTCCAAGCGCACGCAGGAGCGGGACGAGCGCCGTCCCCAGAATGAACGCCGCGACTGCCCCGACGCGACGGCGCCGGGCGCCGGTGGAACGGACCATGCCGTCCCTCCGAGCAGGTTCCCCCGGAGACGAACGTTGCGCTCATCGGCTCCGGGGCACAACGGGTACACCTGTCCAACGAGTGGTTCGAGTCTCGAGTCAGAGCTCCAGGCCGATCCGCGACCAGGACATCCGGCCGTCGGCGAAGGACAGCCAGATCACCAGAGCCCGTCCGACGATCCTCTCTGCATGGACCGCTCCGAAGTCCCGGCTATCGAGCGAGTTGTCGCGGTTGTCGCCGAGCACGAAGATCTCGTCCGGAGCGAGCGTGCGGTGGGAAGGTTCGCCGCGTGGCTCGCCCAGCAAGACCAGATAGCGCCGCCCGGATGGCATGACCTCGAAGACGCAGCCGCCGCGCTCCCGCCCGGAAAGCGGCACGCCACAGCCCTCCGGGCTGGGCTCCTGCGGCAACGGCGTCCCGTTCAGCCGCACCTCGTGCCCCGCGGTCTCCACGACGTCTCCGCCGATCCCGATCACACGCTTGACGTAGGGCTCCCCCGTATCGGGGATCAGGAAGACGACCAGGTCTCCGCGCGACGCGTGCCTGTCCCGGCGTTTGTCGACGAGGATCTGGTCCCCGGGGACGAGTCCAGGAAACGTACCGGGCGACGGAATCCGGAACGGCTCGAGCTCCGTCTCACGGAGCACGAGGAGCACGAGTACGACGATGGTCAGGGCGAGATAGACCCCGACCGACGTCGCCGCGACGCGCATCCACTGGCCGAGGCTCCGGCGCGGTGCCGTGCCCGCGGAACGGACGGCCAGCGCGAACTGTCCCAGCGTGATACCAACGAGCAGCGCGAGGAGACCGAGGAACGCATAGGCGAGGAACCGCGGATGCTCGGGTCGGAACCGGTACACCGGCACGGCGACGACGAGCACCAGCACCTGGAGAAACGCCCAGCGCGTGCGAGCTCCCGCCACGATCAGCGCGACCGGCGGAGACATGAGGCCGATCAGCGCGATGCCGACGACACGGGCAGCCTTTTCCCGCGTCGGCCGCGCGGCCTCTGCAGCCGGTTCGCTTGAGCCCTCCCCCACGTCGGCAAGTGTCCAATGCCGTTTCCCGCGGGTCAATCGAGCGGATCGCTCCGCAAACTCAAGGAAGAGGCCCCGGCCGCCGCCGGACGAGGCGCATGGCGGGCTCAGTGTCGCGTGCCGCCGTCCGTGTCCGCGCGCGCACCGTCGGCCCGCGGTCGCTCGATGCCGTAGCGGACCATCTTCTTGATCAGCGTCCGCCGGGCGATGCCCAGCAGCTTCGCCGCCCGGGTCTGGTTCCCGTGGGTCTTCGCCAGCGCATCCAGCAGCTGCGCCCGCTCGAACTCCTCCAGCTTCCCCTTCAGCTCGGGCGCGGCCGGCCGCACCGGCAGCCGCATCGTCACCTGCTCGTCCTCGGGCGGCCCGGGGAGCGGCGTGGCCGACGGCGCCGGCGACTGTGCCACCACCGCCTCGATCTCGCCCTCGTGGATCAGGAGGTCCTCCGGCTTGAGGCTCTCCCCCTGGCAGAGGACCACGGCCCGCTCGATGACGTTTCGCAGCTCGCGGACGTTCCCCGGCCATGGATGTGCGCCAAGCGCCTTCCGGGCCTCCTCGCCCAGACGCGGCGGCGGCTTGCCCAGCTTGCGTGCCGAGCGCGCCAGGAACACCTCCGCCAGCGGCAGGACGTCCTCGGGCCGCTTCCGCAGCGGCGGCAGGGTCATCGTGATGCCGTTGAGCCGGAAGAAGAGGTCCGCCCGGAAGCCGCCGGAGGCGACCAGCTTCCGGAGGTCCCGGTTCGCGGCAGAGATGAACCGGACGTCCACCTTCCGCGTCGTCGAGGAACCGAGCCGCATCACCTCGCCGCTCTCGAGCGCGCGCAGCACCTTGGTCTGCGTGCTGGGCGCCATCTCCCCCACCTCGTCCAGGAAGAGCGTGCCGCCGTCGGCTGCCTCGAAGAGCCCGACCTTGGTCTGGGTCGCGCCGGTGAAGGCTCCCTTCTCGTAACCGAAGAGCTCGGCCTCGAGGATGGACTCGGGGAGCGCGGCGCAGTTGAGCTTGAGGAACGGAGCTCCCACCCGCGAGCTTCGCCGGTGCAGCGCCTCGGCGAACACCTCCTTGCCCACTCCGGTCTCGCCCAGGATGAGGACGCTCAGGCCGGTGGGTGCCACCACGTCGAGCATCTCGTAGAGCCGCTTCATCGCCGGATCGCGCACCACCGTGCCCGGCATGTCGGTCGGTGTCCGGTGCGAGCGTGCGCCCAGCGCGGTGGTCCGCTGCAGAACGAGCGTGGCCGAGCCGACCTCGAACACCGTGCCCAGCGCGAGCACGCCTCGTTCGCCGGGAGAGAGCTTCCGGGCCTGGATCGCCGTCCCGTTGGTGCTCCCCAGGTCCTCGACCGTGATGCGGCCCGACACGGTGAGCAGCGCATGCCGCCGGCTCACCGACGGGTCGTCGAGCACCACGTCGCACTCGGGCGCCCGGCCGAGGACGTAGCTCCGTCCGATCGCCAGGGGCACGGCCCAGGCGCCGGAGGCGCAGCTCACCAGGAGGCTCGGGGCGCTCCGGTGCCGCTCCTCCGGGCGGACCTGCGTCTCCGCTGTGGAGGCACGCGCGCGCTCACCGGGCTCCACAGGGGTCTTTCGGGGCATGGACGGCAGTCTCCAAGCCTACGCGTGCACGGCCAGGCTCCGGAAATCACGAGCAGGACGCGTGCCATGACTGGAAAGTGGCGTCCACACTGTAGGCTGTGCACACGGGGGCGCCGATTGTGCCCGTCCGATCACACCCCGGTGTGCCCCGTGTGTCACACCCGTGCTCACGCGGCGGCATGAGGCGGGCGCGGGAGTCCGCGCTGCGCGGTGCCGTGCACCGGCCTCACCTCGAGCCCGCCGGCGTGCGCATCGGCGAGCCTCTTCGCGAGCGATGCGCTGGCAAGGAGCACCGGGCTGCCCTGCGCGGCGAAGAGTCCCGGGTGCAGGTCCAGGTCGAGCGGAAGCCCCATCGCGTGCACCGGCGTGTCGTGGATCGCGCCGCGGAAACCGAGCCGCTGCTCGGACCAGGCGAGGGCCACGCCCGGCGGGAGGGCTCCGGCGAGGGTCCAGGACGGGGTCCGAAGGACGCGGATGCCGTCGGAGAGCCCGGGCCCCTCCGCACGGACGAGCGGCTCGCGGGCGCAGCCGCGGCACGCCGTCCCGTGGGTCTCGAGCGGCGGCACGGGTGCGAGCGAGATCGACTCCTCGACCTCGACCTGGCGCCAGGCCCGCGCGCCGACCACCTCCCGGGTACCGAGGCCGTGTTCCTCGAAGAGAGGACGGAGCCGGGAGGAGACGATGAGCTCGCCGGCCGCCGTCAGCAGGAGGTCGGGACGTGCACGATGGAGCAGCTCGGCGTCCAGCGGCTCGTCCAGGGCGAGCTCCAGCGGACCGACCTGCTCGAAGCGGAGCCGGTCACAGTGGGAGCAGGCCCAGCGCGCCAGGTGTGATCGGCCGCGCGCGAGCACCACCGGCGCGTCGGCCGCCGGGGCCCGGACGAGCTCCACGACGGTGCCGGCGGCCAGCTCCCCCGCGTGCCAGCGCTCCTCGAAGCTTGCCGAGGCGAGCAGCGTGCGCCCGTCGACCATCCGCATGCGGCCCCAGGCGAGGATCCCCTCCGCCTGCTGCGGCGTCACCTGCACGTGCGCGGTGGAGATGCGCTCGTTGGGTGGGACCTCGGGCCCATCGAGCGAGCGGAGCTGCCGGGCGATGAAGGCGATCTCCGGAGGAAACCGCGTGCGGAGCCCGACCGGTGATCCGCGGAATCGGAGGGTCAGCCAGAGTTCCATGCCGGGGCGTGAAGCAGCCCCCGTGCCAGGCCGGGTGGGACACGTCCGTCTCGACCCGGGTCGCGGCTACCGCGCCGCGGTCCCGCGAGCGGATTCGATCTGCGGAAGCAGGATGTCGCGGACGTAGTGCCAGCTGGGCACGAGCGCGAGGGCCTTCCGCGCGTGCAGCTCGGCTTGTGCGAGATCGGGCACACGCTTCTTCGAGTAGGCCCATCCGAGGCTCATGTGCAGCTCTGGCTCGCCCCAGGTGGGCCGGAGCGGTTCCGGACCGGACCGCAGCGTCCCCGGCAGTCCCTCCAGGGCGCGCTGGTAGGTAGCGATGGACCGGGCCTGATGCGCGTCGAGCATGTCCTCCGGGCTTCCCTTGGGCGTGAACCACTCCATCGGTCCGCGGACCCAGAGGAGCCTCGGGTTCTCCGGCTCGAGGGCCTGCGCCTCCGCGAGGAGCGCCTTGACCCGCTCGAGCATGGCGCGCATCTCGTCGTCCACGGTCTTGTGGAGGAACATCCTGAGCCCGATGCAGGCGGCGAGCGCGGCCTGGGCGTCGACGAGCCTGGGGTCTTCCCGGAGGGCGGCCTCGAAGTGGGCGCTGGCGGCGACCACGTCGGACTCGAGGTCGGTCGGGGTGGGGGTCTCGTTGAAGCCGTTGATGGCCCGCCGCCAGAGCGCGAACCCTTGCCAGTAGAGGATGAGCGACCGGGGCGCGGTACCCGCCGAGGCGGCCACGAGCGCACCGTGGAGCTCGCTCAGTGCCGGGCGATCGCCGGCGTAGTCCGCCCGGCGGATCTGCTCGACGAGCTGCAGGAGGTGATCTTCGCTCGAGGGCGGGTGGAGCGCGGGCGCCGTGGCGGCACAGCCGACGGCGAGGAGCAGCAGGACGACGGATGCGATTTGCGGCATGCGGACGAGGATCGGACGGAGCGTCGGCTCGGTCGAGGCGGGCGGGTCGGCGGTCGGGCCGGACCGGCGAACGGTCATGGGGCTCGGCGAGCGGGATCCGGCTCCGTGCTCTCTCGCGAACGGCAGCTCGA
>AR_comb_assmDRAFT_10736186_pt1 | contig 10752 bp, 8 predicted proteins | sample ArasoioldDNA_FD_10543 | JGI IMG/M metagenome (IMG submission 10543) | reverse complement strand
GGCTCTTCTTCCGGCTCAGGTTCAGGTTCGCTGAGCTTAATCTCGATATCATTTTTCTTTAACCCTTCATACCACTTTATCATTTTTTTCAGGTCGCTGCTATATACCCTGTCAAAATCGATATCAGGGTATACTTTTTCAAAGTATTTTTTGATCGCTCCATTATCTTTTGTGTCAGGCAATGAGCCACCCGTTTTTTCCATTGCCTGGAATACTTCGGCAAGATTCACATTTTCACGGATCGTATAAACTTCAATGCTTTCGAGGTGGGAAAAATTATGGATGCGACTTGAAGCAAACCTTGTGCTTTTGTCGTCCAGTGAACGCACAATGGCGCCATCAGGTTTAGTGTTAATTAATTCGTATAAACCGGGCAGTCCCGCTACGGAAATTATTTTGCTATACTCCATCTTTTTCTTTTTAAGGACGTGCAAGATAACCCATTTTAGAAATCAGTCTTTGCGAGGCTCTTGAAGCACTTATAAGCAATAACTGCCATACTATTCCTTCCCCCTATTTCTGGCAGCATTTTTTCCGCCCTACGAAGGTTTGGTGGCATTTCATCGTCCAATACAATGAATAGATTTTTATGCTTAGAATTAAGTTGTTGATTGCCACTCTGGTACTGTTAAGCGCTGGCGTGAATGCCCAGAGTGTAAAGGGAAAATTGGCGGATGTAATTGACAACAAACCTCTGAGCGGAGCTACTCTGAGCCTTACCAGTCTTAAGGACTCTACGCAACGATTCAATACAATTTCGGACGGTAGTGGAAGATTTGAGTTCAATAATCTGTATAAGGATTCTTTTACGCTAAAAGTAAGCTTCATTGGCTACGAAGATTTTAAACAAATCGTGGGAGTCGGGGATAGCGCTGTTAACCTTGGAACGTTATTTATTCCAAAATCAGTCAGACAACTTGGCGAGGTAACGGTCACGGTGAAAACTCCTCCTGCAACACAGAAGGGCGACACTACGCAATACAATGCAAGCCAGTTTAAGGTTAACCCGGATGCGACCACAGAAGATCTTATCAAGAAAATGCCCGGCGTTACCGTGGATAAAGATGGAACAGTAACGGCGCAAGGTGACCAGGTACGAAAGGTGACAATCGATGGCAGAGAATTTTTCGGCGATGATGCTACTGCTGCTTTGCGAAATCTTCCTGCGGAGATTGTAGATAAAATCCAGGTCTTCGACAGGCTTAGTGACCAGGCTCAGTTTACAGGTTTTGACGATGGGAATTCACAGCGAACAATCAATATAGTCACCAAGACAGGAATAAGAAACGGGCAGTTCGGTCGCATATATGGTGGCTACGGAACCGACGACAGGTATTCTGCTGGCGGCAATGTGAGCATTTTCAAAAACAATCGCAGAGTGTCGTTTGTAGGAAATTTCAACAATATCAACCTGCAAAATTTTGCAACGCAGGATTTACTTGGAGTAACCAACAACACGGGTAATCGTGGTGGCGCAAATTTTGGTGGCGGTGGTGGAAACCGCGGCGGAGGAAATTTCGGTGGCGGTGGAGGGAACCGTGGTGGCGGAGGTTTCGGTGGATCGGAGAATTTTACAGTTGGCCAACAACCGGGCATCACCAGGACGAATGCCATTGGCGTGAATTACTCAGATAAATGGGGTAAGAAAGTCGATGCACAGGGTAGCTACTTCTTTAATAACACCGACAACGACAATGCAAAGACATTAAAAAGCCAAACACTCTTTGGAGACAAGACGCAATTCACCGACCAAATCAGCAACTCTGAAAGTAAAAATTACAATCATCGCATCAACATGCGGATTGAATACCGGATTGATTCAAGCAATTCGCTAATTATAAACCCAAGCCTAAACTTCCAAGGCAATAAATCGTTGTCCCATTCTCTCTCGCAAACCTACTTTGGCGCAGGAGATACTGTAAACACTTCAAATAATGTTACCAATGCGGATCGAGACGGATATAATTTGCGCAACAATATTTTGTATCGTCATGCATTTGCGAAAAGAGGAAGGACATTCTCTGTAAATCTTAATACGACGTTGAATAAAAATGACGGTAATAGTTATGTCATATCGCACTATCGTTTCTTTGATACTGTCACGCCAACAGATTCCATACAAAACCAATACACCAGCAACCCTACTAACGGATATGCGGTCTCCACAAATGTTGCATATACTGAGCCGATTGGAAAAAAAGGACAATTCCAGGTAAACTACTCGCCATCTTACACCAACAGCAAAGCTGATCAGCAAACATTCCGTTATGATCCCACCATTGAAAAATACTCGAGGTTTGATACGAGCTTATCAAACAGGTTTAACAATTCAACTATAGCACATAACGGGGGAGTTAGTTACAGGTTAGGAGCAAGTCGGGATAATCAATTCTCCATTGGGGTAAATTTTCAGCACTCCGAATTAAGAAGCGACAGAGAGTTTCCGACAGTTGCTCAACTGGATCAGTCATTTACTACGCTGTTGCCAAACTTAATGTGGCGCAAAAAAATTTCGCTTCATAGCAGTTTTAATATTTTTTACCGGGCCAACACAAATTTTCCAAGCATTACGCAATTGCAGGACGTGGTCAACACGAACAACCCGTTACGTGTAAGCAGCGGAAATCCTGCCCTCAAACAATCATACACCCACTTCTTCTCGGGGCGTTATACCTTTACTAATACTCAAAAAGGCCAAAGCTTTTTCGCAAACATTTTCCTGCAGGCAGCACAGGACTATATTTCAAATGCAACCTATCGTGCTGTAAATGGCGATTCAACTATTCAACAGGGAATCAAACTTAAAGAGGGTTCACAGTTGACAAAACCTGTTAACCTGGATGGGTACAAAAGTCTTCGTTCGTTTTTCACCTATAGCACGCCACTGAAATTTATCAAATCGAATCTTAACCTGAGTACTGGATTTGTCTATTCAAAACTACCCGGCCTCATTAACTACCTGAAAACGACAACCGACAATTACGCGTACAATGCGGGTGTTGTTGTTGCAAGTAATATAAGTGAGTATGTAGATTTCACATTATCGTACAATGCAAATCTCAATTACGTAACCAACACGGCGCAGGGACAGGACGACAGGTACGTAAACCAGGCGGCCGGATTACAAGTCAATCTTTTATCCAAGACGGGTTGGTTTATACAAAATGACATAAGCAATCAGAGCTACTCAGGCCTTTCCACTGCGTACAACCAGAGTTACTGGCTATGGAATGCCGGGATCGGCAAGAAATTCCTAAAGAATAAAACCGGCGAGCTAAAGCTTTCGGTGTTTGACTTGTTAAAACAAAATCAAAGTATCGTACGGACGGTCCAGGAAAACTACGTTGAAGATTCACAAACCAAGGTATTGCAGCAATATTTCATGCTCACATTTACTTATAGTTTGAAAAATTTTGGTAAGCCTCCAGCACGAAATTTCCAACGACGAGAGCGGGATAGAATGCCTGGTTTTTAAGCTGCTGAATAAATACAACCTCCAGAGAAAGGCGGAAATTATGTAATATCGTCCCAAGCAAAAATTTCGGCATTGGACGAGAGGCTCCTGGTAGAACAGCTAAAGAAGGGTGATGAAGCGGCTTTTAAACAAATAGTTGAGAGCTGGCAAAATATGGTCTATAACACAGCGCTGGGTATCTTACAGAACGCGGAGGATGCAGAAGATGTGGCCCAGGAGGTTTTTGTCCAGGTATTTGAATCGGTCCGGACGTTCAAAGCTGAAGCGAAATTTTCGACCTGGCTTTACAGGATAACCGTAAGTAAGTCCCTGGATCACTTGAGGAAAAAGAAGCGCAAAAAGAGGTTTGCCTATATACAAAGCCTGTTTGGCTCCGATGATAAACCAGTTATAGAGGCCCCGGATTTTCATCACCCTGGTGTCACACTAGACAACAAAGAAAGGTCGGCCGTCTTATTCAAAGCCATTAGCCAACTCCCCGAAAACCAAAAGATTGCGTTTACCCTTCACAAGCTGGAAGGGCTAAGCTACCAGGAGATAAGCGAAGTAATGAAAACCTCTGTATCTTCTATTGAGTCTTTAATGCATCGGGCGAAGAACAATTTAAAAAAATGGCTTATTACAAACTATGAAAACGATGATTAGGCTCGCAAGTTTTATACCTCATTAACGTCTAAATAATGGACAAATGAAAGCCAAAGAACACATAGAACAAGCGGTTGACAAAACTCTCAACAGCCTCGACGGGGTAAGGAGAGCGGAAGCTAACCCCTACCTGTTTACCAGGATAAAAGCAAGGCTGGAAAAGGAAGAAAGAAGCATCTGGAGTATGGCGACGGCCTTCATTAGCAGGCCGGCGGTGGCTCTTGCGGCTTTCATTATTGCTGTTTTGTTGAATGCGGCCGTGTTTCTCGAATACCGCCCGGCAACGCCGGAAGCAGGCCAGGACGATGAACAACTCTTTGCCAGTGAGTATAATTTGTCGACGGACACCATTTATGATTCAACGATTGACCCCAATGAAACACCTCGCACAAAATAAGTTCTTAGTTCTTCTTGTAGCAGCTCTGTTAATCGCCAACCTGGCCTTAATGCTGTACTTTTTTGTCTTTAGAAATAACGATGAGGGGAAAAATAAACCGCGTGTATCAGATTATGTGCAAAAGGAACTTGGATTCACTCCAGACCAGGCTACCCGCTTTCAGCAATTAAGAGATGAACATAGAGAAGCGATAAACCCTGTTATAGATGAGATGAAACAAGCAAAGGATAATCTCTACAATCTTTTGCAAAGACCAAATGTTGACGATTCGATAGCTGCGATCATGGCAAAAAAAGTTGGAGAAAAACAAGAACAATGGGAGCTGATGATTTTCCACCATTTTCAAAAAGTAAGAGCCCTTTGTGACAGCAGTCAACTGCCAAAATTTGATTCACTTGTTCACCGTATGATAAACCGGGGACCGTGGATGCATAAGAAAAGGCCACCGGAAAAATAATACTTCAAACAATTCTCAAAAGCATAATTCAATTTTTCAAACTTTAAAAAACAAATTCATCATGAAAACAAAGGTCATATTGATGATTGCTTTCTTTGTATTTGCTGCAATTGCTGTTAATGCACAAGGAGGTTTTCAACGTCGCACTGTGGAGGAAAGGGTGCAGCTAACACACCAGAAAATGGACAGCGCCTTCAAGCTGGACAAAACAAAGCTTGCCGCTGCTGATTCAGCCTTTGCTAGCTTTTACAGATCTACAGATAAATTAAGGGATGAAATGATGGCCGGAGGCGGGCAATTTGACCGCCAGGCATTCATGGACAAGGTTCAGCCGCTCACCGATGAGAGGGACAAAAAATTGCAAGGCATATTAACTGCAGATCAATTTAAAACCTGGAAGGATCAAATTGAACCATCGTTAAGGCCGCGTCGTCCCGGTGGAGGAAACAGATAGAAATGGAAAGTATTCAATTGAAGCCCCGAAACCGGGGCTTTTTTTATCGCCGGCCAACGGTACCACAATGATTTTTTTACCTTAGAGGACCTCATTAAATCGAGCTACGTCATGACATTCAAAAATGCAATAAGCTGGTTCGAAATTCCAACCACTGATCTTGAGCGGGCAACGAAGTTTTATGAAACGATCTTTGAAACTTCCCTCATCCCGCTTGACGTACAAAACCTTAGAATGCGAATGTTTCCCATAGAGAACCCAACGACTGGCATTGGTGGTGCGTTGGTTTACAATAAAGAATTCTACAAACCTTCATCGACGGAGGGACCATTAGTCTATCTAAATGGCAATCCTGACGTGCAGAATATCCTGGATAGAATAGAAGCAGCTGGTGGTAAAATCCTGGTTCCAAAAACATTGATTTCTCCGGAGTATGGGCACATGGCCGTCTTTATCGATTCCGAGGGAAACAGGGTTGCGTTGCATAGCATTCCGCCATCACAGTAGTAGTCACGCATCCGTACGCGACAATTCATTTGGCATCTCTACCTGTAACATGAAGCCTTTGCCTGGTTCGGAAAAGATCTCAGCAAAACCCTTATGAAATTCAGCGCGGTTAAAAATATTTTTAAGCCCAAGACCTTTTCTTTTTGCCTGCAAATCATGACCCTTCCCGTCATCATGAATAGTTAGCTTCAATTTCCCTTTTTCCAATGTCAAATCGATGGCAACCTTATAAGCGTCAGAATGTTTTAGAATATTATTTAGCTGCTCCTGGACGATTCTAAATAAAGCTAGCTGAACGTGATCGTCGATCGTATCCTCTCCTTGTAGTGAGGAGGTGAATGAAATATGAACTTTACCGGTATTGTTAATCTTAGTCACCAGGTCATCAATAGCTCCATGCAACCCTATGTGCAATGTGGCGGGATTCAGGCGGTGACTGATATTCCTTATTTCGTCAATGGCTTTCTGCAGGTTTTCCCTTGTGTGTTGCAGGTATTTATTTCCATTCCGTTCGGCTTCGGCGTCAAGTAAGAGCTTGCAGGTGGTCAAAATCTGGTTTACATTATCGTGTAGCTCGTGTGATATCTCATATCGCTCCTTTTCCTGTGCATCAATAATCGCTTGCATGATTTCTTCTTTCTTTCTCTGCTCTTCCTGTTTAAGTTTCAATTGTAGTTGCCGTTGTTCGCTGATATCCTGCATTGCACCAATCATTCTTGTTGCTACACCTTCGCCGTTTCGGATAATAAATCCTCTATCAACTACTGCTTTGTGTTTTCCATCCGCACATTGAAAAAGATATTCATCCTGCCACCTCTCAGCCTCTCCATGCAACGCGTTTCTCAATTCTTTCTCTACTCTTCCCCGATCAGAAGGATGAATATGGTTCAGGCTAAACTGCATGGTGCCAAGCATTTCCTCGTGACCGAACAAAGATTTATACCCTTCACACCTGTAAACAATGTCTGTTCGAATGTCCCAGTCCCAAATCGCATCAGAGGTTGCTTTTGAGACGTAGTCATATCTTTCATTGCTCTTCTTAAGCTCCTGTTCTATCTTCTTCTTTTCTGTAACATCCCTTATCGAAACAAAAATCAAGGGTCCGTCGCTCGTTTCGATAGGATTTAAGTTAATCTCAATCGGAATCTCTTTGCCGTCCTTCCTCCGTCCAAGCAGTTCGAGTCCACCGCGCATGGCTCGAATGGCCAGCCGTTTCATGAATCCGTCGCCGTGGAAATTGTCACGACGTGACGAAATCAGTAATTCAATCTTTTGGCCCAATAATTCTCTACGGGGATACTCGAAGATCTTTTCTGTTTGTGCATTGACGAATTCAATGTCACCCTCGTGATTGGTAACAACCATTCCATCCGGAGCCGACTCCAGAAAAATTTTGAGTCTTTCCTCTGAAAAATTCGTCTCAGAAAGATCATGTTTTTTTATTTCCATACTTACCGTTTCGTCATAGGTAAATTAAATGGCTAAATATGTATGAGCGAAGGGGAGTGGGTTAAGGTCTGCCAATAAATAAAGGTACATTTCTCGCCAATAAAAACCTGTGAAATCAAAAATTATATAAAATAAACTCGAAGTGATTAAGCCACAAAGATAACTTTCGTTAGTGTGCCTCCAACCAATTTTCCCCGCCTCCCACCTCAGCAATTACGGGCACTCCATTGGGTAATAGCATTGCGGTTTGCATGCATTCTATAATCACAGGCTTCATGGTTTCTGCTTCTTCTTTTAACGCATCAAAAACTAATTCATCATGAACCTGCAAAATCATCTTTGATTTGAATTTTCTTTTTTTGAATTCGTCGTGAACTTTAATCATTGCAAGTTTAATCATGTCTGCCGCCGTGCCCTGAATCGGCGAGTTGATAGCATTTCGTTCGGCAAAACTTCGAACGGTAAAGTTCGCGGAATTAATATCCCTCAACCATCTTTTTCTGCCCATCAACGTTTGTACGTACCCATGTTCGCGCGCAAAATTGATTGTATTATCCATGTACGTGGTAATACCGTGAAACTCTTTTTTGTAGTTATCAATGATTGCTTTGGCTTCCGTTCTAGAGATTCCCAGGTTATCAGCAAGGCCAAAAGCGCCCTGGCCATAGATAATTCCAAAATTGACACTCTTCGCCTTATACCGCATTTCCTTGGTCACTTCCGTTTCATCTACGCTGTAAACTTTCGCGGCAGTGGCGTTATGTATGTCTTTATTTTTCTTAAACGCCTCGCCCATGTTTGGATCGCCACTAATGGCAGCCACAATGCGCAATTCGATTTGTGAATAGTCGGCACTCAGTAAAATATGGTCCTTATCACTTGGAATAAACGCTTTCCGAATTTCCCGGCCGCGATCCGTTCGTATGGGAATATTCTGCAAGTTTGGATTATTACTTGCCAGCCTTCCTGTCACAGCGACAGCCTGTCCATAAGTGGTGTGCACACGCCCGGTTTTGCGATTGATCAATAAAGGCAAAGAGTCTACATAGGTTGACTTCAGTTTGGTATACTCGCGGTAAGCAAGAATATCCATACAAATCTGGTTGCCGTGAGAAAGCTTTAGCAGCACATCTTCGCCTGTAGCATATTGACCTGTTTTTGTTTTTTTTGCTTTAGGATCGAGATAAAGTTTTTCAAATAGTACTTCACCTAATTGCCTCGGCGACGACAGATTAAATCGCACACCAGCTTGTCGATATACCGCTTCTTCACTTTTCTTGGCTTCTCTTTCAAGCTCCTTTGAATATTCATTCAAAAAGTTCACATCAATCTTTACTCCCACATATTCCATATCTGTTAGCACCCTCACTAACGGATTTTCTACCTCGTTAAAAACTCTCTCCACTTCATGTTTTTTCAGCAAGGGGATGAAAGCTTTTTTTAACTGTAAAGTAATGTCTGCATCTTCTACCGCGTACTCTTTGATTTTTTCCAGCTCTACGTCTCGCATGGTAACTTGCGTTCTTCCTTTGCCCAACAATTCTTCGATCGGAACAGGTTCATAGCCCAGGTATTTAGTACTCATGGTGTCCATACTTCGCTTGGCGTCCGGCTCAACAACATAGTGCGCCAGCATCGTGTCAAATATTTTCCCCTTCAGTTCAATGCCATACCATTTCAGGATGAGTAAGTCATACTTTAAATTTTGGCCTACCCAGGTTTTGCTTTCATCATTAAAAAGAACAAGGAAATGAGAGAGTATTTCCTTTGTCAGATCCTGGTCGGCAGGGCAGGGAACATAAAATCCTTCACAGGCTTTTACGGAAAAACTAAATCCAACTATTTCTGCATCGTTTGGGTCTACGTTTGTTGTCTCAGTGTCAAAACAAATTTCTTCGTACTGCATTAGTTCCTTCACAAGAACTTTAATTGCCTCATCCCCCTCCACAGCCATGTAATCATGAGGGCAGTTATGAATATTCTTGTCAACCTTCAGCACAGCTTCTGAAATCTCCTCAATTACTTCTTCAATTGCTTCTGCCGCCCTTGATGATCTTGCTTTAACAGCCACTGCATTTCCAAACAAGTCCGTTTGTACACCCTGTGGTGCAGTAGCAGCAAATGGGTTGAATTCTTCACCCAAAAGCCTCTTGCCAAGAGTTTTAAATTCGAGTTCAGAAAATACACTCCTTAGCTTATCTCTATCCCATGCCTTTAACCTGAAATCTTCTTCATGAAACTCGACTGGCACATTTGTAATTATTGTGGCCAATTTTTTTGACAGTAATGCGCTTTCTTTACCTGCCCTTACCTTTTCGCCAAGAGCTCCTTTTATCTTATCGGCATTTTCCAACACATTCTCCAACGTGCTATATTCTGTCAGTAATTTACTCGCCGTTTTTTGACCCACGCCGCGAATTCCAGGAATATTATCTACGGCATCACCCATTAATCCGAGGACATCCGTCACCTGCTCAACCGATTGAATACCCCATTTTTCAGAAACTTCCTTCGGTCCCAATATCTCCGGTTCGCCTCCGTGGTATCCTGGCTTATAAATTTTTATTTTATCGGAAACCAATTGGCCATAATCTTTATCTGGCGTGACCATGTAAACTTCATATCCTGACCGCTCTGCCTGCTTGGAAAGCGTTCCAATGATATCATCCGCCTCGAATCCGTCTACTTCAATAATTGGAATACTAAACCCCTCGATAATTTTTTTTATGTCTGGTATAGCTGAAAGAATGTCCTCAGGAGTATCCTGGCGATTCGCTTTGTACTCTTCAAAATCAGTGTGCCGTTCAGTTGGCGCAGCCGTGTCAAAGCAAACTGCCATGTGTGATGGCTTTTGGTTATTGAGTAGCTCGGCCAATGTATTTGTAAAGCCCAATTGAGTATTAGTATTTTTCCCTTTAGACGTCACGATTGGGTTCGTCTGAATAAAAGCATGATAGGCACGGAAAATAAGGGCCATTGCATCAAGAAGGAATACCTTTTTTACCATTGAGCGAAGTTAAGCGCATCCTTCACCTTCCCCAAAAGACCAAACCCCGGACGACGCCGGGGTGGTTTTTTATTGATTAACGGTTAAATAGAGAGACTTAGTTGATAGAAAGTTTCAATGCATTCTCTTGCTCTGTCTTGGCGGCAGGCTGAGAAACAGAAGCAGCAGTTTTTGCATCGAGATACTTCTCAACATCCTGAACAGGAACAGTTCCGGTGATGGTAGACGTAGCATTAGTCTGTACCGGTACGGGTTCACTTGTAGTGTCTTTGTGAATAAAGTTCAGGTAAAGTGCGAAGAACAACAGATTAAACGCAAAGAAGTTCACTATTTTACGGATTCTACGTTTCATACTATTGGA
>AR_comb_assmDRAFT_10038418_pt1 | contig 10752 bp, 8 predicted proteins | sample ArasoioldDNA_FD_10543 | JGI IMG/M metagenome (IMG submission 10543) | reverse complement strand
ACGCCGTTCACGATCACCATCCGGCGAGGATCGTCTTCGGCGAGTCCTTCGAGCCGGAAGTAGTCGGCGGCGACCACGACGCGGCTCGCGTTTCGGACGAGACCGCGCTCCAGGCGGGCCGCGAGTCGCGCGAGGATCCGCGGCTGATCCGCGCGAAAGGCGTCAGCCGCCCACTCGTCACGGAAGTCGGCGACCCACGGAACTCCGATCACTCTGCTGACGATCAGACCCGAAATGTGGCCGCTCTGAGGCGTGGAGCTCGAATAGATCACGTCGGGGCGATCGCGACGTGCTGCTCTGAGCGCAGTCGCGAGCGCGAATGGCATCCAGCCGATCCCGCCGTCAGGCCAATTGAGGACGGCGGCGACTCGCTTCAGTCCCAGCTGGTAGGGCACGAGGCTCAGCCAGTTCGCGAGCGGGACCGCACGTGTGCGGAGAACCTCTGCCGACTCGGGAACCTCGTCCAGCAGCGACGGATCGCGTGCCGGGTAATGACGGGACCTCGTCGAAACCACCGTTGCGACCCAGCCAAGCTGCTCGAGGTAGCGCACGAACTTCAACGTTCGCTGCACTCCGGCCCCACCGAGCGGCGGAAAGAAGTATGCAATCACGAGGACGCGCCGCCGTTCCACGAGGGCGAAACTAGCGAACGCATAACCTAGTACCGTGCCAGAGCGTACGCTGCTCGTCGTCTCGCATCGCCCGCTCGACGCCGGCGGAGGAGGCAGCGTCCGCTGGCGACACCTGCGCCGGTTTCTCCCAGAACACGGCTGGCGCGTGGTGGAGTGCAGCCCACCGGCCGGCGCAACCACCAGGGATATGAGCACCGAAGCTCGCGCCGCAAGGTTGGCAGCGCACCGCGCCCGGGTGATGGCAGTCGCCGGGCGAATCGTCGACCCGCTCGCACGGTTACTCCAGGTGAAGCCGGAGGCGTTCGCGCCGAATAACGTCTGGGCGCTGACGGGCCGACGACTCGTCAGCAACGCAATTGCAGCGGAAAGACCGGACATCGTCGTCGCGACCTCGCCGCCTCCGAGCGCGCTTATCGCGGCTGGCGCAGTGGCCGGTCAGATTCCATTCGTAGTTGACCTCCGCGATCTGTGGGCAGGCAGTCCCTACTACGACCGGGGCAGTCGGTTTTTGGCCTCCGCTCAAGCGCGGACACTCGCACGAGCAGCGGCGATCGTCACTGTCACCGAGGGGTGTCGCGACACACTCTTGAAGCTGCACCCCGAGATCGCTTCCCGTCTTTACGTATTACCGAACGGTTTCGATCCGAGGCTCATCGAACGTCGTCACAAGGCTTCACCTCCAGCAAGCGGGCGCGCGACATTGATCCACGCCGGAGCGCTCTACGGTGACCGTACGGCAGAGCCGCTGCTCGCAGCCTTGAAGCGTCCGGAGCTGCGTGACCGCACCCGCTTAGTGCTTCTCGGGGTGATCGATCCACGGACCGCTCAAGCCATTTCAAGGACACCGGACGTTGACGTGATGGTCGAGTCGCCAGTGGAATGGGAGCAGGCAATCGATCACGTCCTCGAGGCCGACATCGTGGTGATCATCAATGCACCAAGCACCGGTGGCGACATGGCAGTGCCAACCAAGCTGTACGAGGCTCTTGCGCTTGGGCGTCCCGTCCTTGCGCTGACCCGCAACGGCAGCGACACAGCGCGATTACTAAAGCGCCTCGGACAGGACACGGGACTCGCAAGTCCGGATGATCCCGGCGCCATTGCTTTAGCGATCGCGCGTCTCCTCGCCGCTCCACCGCCACCGCCGCCACCGGAGGCTCTGGCCGCCTTCGACGCCGACCGGATGGCGGGGCACTACGCAGCGCTGCTAGACGAGCTGGCGACCCGCTCGAGTAGCGCAACCAACTCCGGCACCACGGTCTCTCGCCGGTAGGTGGCCGCAAACTTCGGTCCGGCCTCGCCGAGGCGGCGTGCCCGCGCGGGATCGCGCAAGAGCGCAAGCATCGCGTCCGCCGCCCCGGCCGCGCTGCCATCGCAGACAATCCCCGCCACTCCGTCCACCTCGGGAAGCTCGCAACCCGGTGTGAGCACGACCGGCGTACCGCACGCGAGTGCTTCCAGTGGAGCAACCGGTAGCCCTTCGCTCGCAGAGAGCAGCGCGAACACCTGCGACGAGGCGAGCGCACGGCTCTTGTCCTCCTCGGGAATCAGCCCGCGAAAGAACACGCCCTCGCCCGCTCGAGCACGCATCTCTTCGCCGTACGGAGTCGAACCCCCGATCACCTCAAGCGTAGCTGCGGGCAACTCGGCGCGAACCTGGGCGAAGGCGTCCAGCAGCACGTCGATCCGCTTGATCGGCGCGAGCCGGCCGAGATAGACGACCGACGGCTCGCTCGAGCGAGGGACGTTGTCAGGGCTCGAGATGTCCAGGGCGGGCGGTATTGGGTAGAGGTTCGAGGGATCCGCGCCTTGGGCGAGGTATTCCAGACGCTCGGACTCGGACAGGTACAGGCACGCCGCGGCTTCGCGCACGGTCCGCCGCGCCCACAACACCAGGAAGGCTTGCTTGATGGCCGACCTGCCGCGCTCGGGCGATGTCGGCAGCGTTCCATATGCCTGCAGAACGTACGGCACGCCTGCGCGCACGGCCGCTCGAGCGCCGAGAACACTCAAGGAGCTGTAAACGTCTTGGACGAGCACGACGTCGAACTCACGCGTGTGCTCACGAAGCCAGCGACGGAGCCCGCGCGGCAACGGTGCATGGGAGGCCGCCAACCGCTGCGACACGTTCGGAAAGCGGAGGACCTGCACCCCGGCCGGCTCACCCGGCGCATCACGCGCGACCCGCGAGTGCGAATCCAGCAGATCCGTTGTCGCAATAGTGACGTCGTGCCCGGCTTCGAGCACCCCCTCGACTGTCGCCAGCAACGAGGTCAAAATGCCGCCGCCGAACCCGCGCGCGGGCGCGTACCAAGGAACGCACACCAGCAAGCGCATCCTGAGTAGATTGCCTGAGTGCCGTCACCAAGCGCAGAGCGGTCGGAAACGTGGGTCGGTCGCAGCGTCCTCGTCACCGGCGCCGGCGGCTTCATCGGCAGTCATCTCGCGGAGGCCCTGGTCCGCGCCGGCGCCTCGGTCCGCGCCTTCGTCCGCTACACATCGCGCGGCGATTACGGCTGGCTCGAAGCTGCCGACCCGGACGTCGTCCGCGAGCTCGAGATCTTCCGCGGGGATCTTGCGAACCCGGAGGCCGTCAGCGGAGCAATAGACGGGCGCGACGTGGTCTTCCATCTCGGCGCCCTGATCCCGATCCCATACTCCTACCTGCATCCCCGAGAGTTCGTAACTGCGAACGTGAGCAGCACGCTGAACGTGCTCGAAGCGGCGCGTCGAGGCGAGGTGCGGCGAATCGTCCACACCTCGACCAGCGAGGTCTACGGGACCGCGCAGGAGATCCCCATCACCGAGGAACACCGGCTGCACCCGCAGTCGCCCTACGCAGCGACGAAGGTCGGCGCCGACCAGCTTGCCCTGTCCTACCAGCGCTCGTTCGGAACGCCGGTCGCGATCGTGCGGCCCTTCAACACCTACGGGCCCCGTCAAAGCGCCCGGGCGGTGATCCCGACGATCATCACCCAGGCCTTGTCCCGTGAGTCGATCGAGCTCGGCGCCACCCATACGACGCGCGATTTCCTCTACGTCGGAGATACGGTCGCCGGGATGATGCGCATCGGAAGCGCCGACAGAGTCGAAGGTGAGGTGATCAACCTCGGCACCGGTGTCGAGGTATCGATCGCCGAGGTCGTCGAGCGTGTGCTCAAGCTCGTACAAGTCGACGTCCCGGTGGACATAGACGACGATCGCCTTCGCCCGCCCGACAGCGAGGTCGAACGGCTCGTGGCAGGGGTGGCCAAGGCGAAGGCGCTGCTCGATTGGGCTCCCGAAACCGACCTCGACGAGGGTTTGCAACTGACGATCGACTGGCTGACGAGCTCGCTCGGCGACTACAAGCCGACGATCTACAACGTCTGAACGGCGCCGAGCAACGCTTCGACGACATCTTCGACCTGCTGGTCGGAGAGGCGGCCGTACAGAGGTAGCGTGAGGATCCTGGTCGCAAGAGCGTCCGTCTGCGGCAACGGCCGTCGCTCTCCAAGCGAGCGATAACGCGTGAACGAATGAATCGGCGGGTAGTGGACGCTCGTCTGGATCCGTCGCTCGTCCAGCGCCGCCCGGACTCGGTCCCGATCGGCGCCTTCCGGCAGTACGACCACGGCCAGATGGTGCGAGGAAACCCGCGTGCCATCGCCGTCACCAAACGGCATCGTCAGGCCGTCGACGCCGTCCAAGGCCTCGCGGTACAGGCCGGCGATCCTGGCCCGGGCCTCGTTTTCTTCGAGCAGGCGCGATAGCTGAACGAGCCCAACCGCCGCACGGACCTCGTCGAGGCGATAGTTGAACCCGGCAAGAACGACGTCGTAGCCGGAGGCGTGGCCGCGATGGCGATCCCAGGTGAGCGTAGTCATTCCATGCGACCTTAGAAGCCGCAGCTGCTTGGCCAGCTCCTCGTCGCCGGTCACGATCATCCCGCCCTCCCCGATAGGGAGGTTCTTGTTGGAGAAGAAGCTGAAGCAGCCAACCTGGCCGAGCGTTCCGCACATGCGCCCATGGAAGCTCGCGCCAGGCGCGTGGGCGGCGTCTTCTACGACCGCCAGGCCGTGCTGGTCCGCGATCTCGTTGACCGCGTCCATGGCGCATGGGAAACCCGCGTAGTGCAACGCCAGCAGGGCCTTCGTCCGTGGAGTGACGGCAGCCGCGACGTCGTGTGGATCGAGATTGAGCTCGTCGGCACCGATGACGTCACAGAAAACCGGCTCTGCTCCGGTATGCACGATCGCGTTCGCCGCGGCGACGAAGTTGAGCGAAGGAAGGATGACCTCGTCGCCAGGCCCACAACCCACTGCCAACAGGGCCAGGTGAAGTGAGGCGGTCCCGTTGGCGACGGCGACCGCGTGCGGAGCGCCGCAAAAGGCAGCGAACTCGCCCTCGAGCTCCTCCACCCGAGGCCCCATGCTCCACCAGCCCGAGCGGACGGTCTCGAGCACGGCGTCAGTGAGCTCATCGTCGACGCGAATGTCCGAGAGCGGAACGTGCCAGCCCAACTCGCTGGACGCCGTCACGTCGTCGGTGCCGTACTCGGCGAGCCGACGCCGACGCCGACGAGATCGAGCAGCTGCCGAGCGCGCTTGGCGAACGTGTGCTCTTCGAGAACCCGTTCGCGTGCCCTACGGCCGAGCTCGGCCGCGGCTCCCGGATCGTCGAGCAGAGCTTCGTATGCCTCGACTGCGTCGTCCGCGTCGGCCGCGATCACCAATTCGCCCCCGGGTTCGAACCAGCGCTCTATGCCGTTGTACGGATTCGAGACGATCGTAGCCCCGGCCGCAGCCAGCTCGAACAGGCGGCTCGTCGAAGATCCATAGACCTCGGCATGCGGCCTGCGAGCGATGTTGACGTTGATCCTGCTCGCAGAGATGACGCGCGGAAGCTGGTTGAGGGGAAAGTACTTCAACTCTCGGGCTCTACCGACGTCGCCGCGGAAGTCCGTCCCGCCGAGGGCGAAATCGACGTCCGCGAGCCGCCTGCTGGGTTCACCGATCAGCTCTCCGACCCAGTTCCGGCGGAACTTGTCGCCGTACGCGTAGAAGAACACGTCGTGATCCTTTTTCACCGGAAGCGGCGCGAAGAGTTCTGGGTCCGCCCCCAGGAACAATGCCTCGGCACGCTTAGCGCCGAGCTCGCGAAGACGGTCCAGCGTGCCTTCGGAGTTCGAGAGGACGAGGTCGTACTCGCTTGGGTCGGCGCCCTGGTAGATGTTGAAGCCGGTGTCGCCGCCCCCATACTCCGGCAGGCTCATCGGCATATCCGCGTCGTAGTACACGACCGGAATCCCAAAGCGCTCACGGATCGCGGTCGGAATGCCGCGCAGATGGCTGATCGGCACGGTGAAGACGACCACAGCGTCTACGTCTCGCTCACGCTCGAGAATGCGTTCGAGATGCCGCTGCCAGCGCGGTGTCACGTAGCGCCGGACCAGTTCGCGCGAGGCACGCTCGCCCAGTGACTCCTCCGGGTTTTCCTCGACCCGACGGAGGTGGGTATCGCCACGCAGCCCGGCGGCGAGGCGCACTGCGCCCGCGAAGAGCTCACCCTCGCGTTGGCAAGGATTCGGCTCCGTTCGCCACCACGGAGCGGCGATCGGGCGCCCTCGATACGGCGTCAGGATCAAGTCGACCCCGGCCTCGTACATGCCTTTCCAGATCTGCCACCACGCGGGCGTGCACCCGTAGCGAAAGTCGAGATCAATTGCCGAAACGACACAGAGGAGCTTTGGCGCGCGCACGACGGCCTAGTATGCCCTAGCGCCTTAGATCGCCCGGAGACCGCGAGCGCCTGTTAGCAGCTCAGCTCGTTCGCCGGCGGCTTGAGCGAGGACAATAAAAGGTTCGGGCTTCGCGCCGATAATGAACGCTGATGATCGCGAGCTCGGCGGCATCGCGAAATATGAGCTGCGCTTCTCTTTACCGGGCGAATCAGCGGCCGAGCTCGGCGAGCAGCCGTTCTGGTACGGAGTGACACAGCTCGTCGTCCTCCTAGACGATGCGGAGGCCGCGCGCCGGCTCATGACGAAGACACGCCCGTGGGAGGATTTCAAGGCCAGGTGGTCGCCGGGCTCGGGGAGGAGGCCGCGCTCGTGCTCGCGCACACAGAAACACGACCCGACAGGTTCCCCTACAACGACACGTACATCAACTTCCGGACTGGTCGACTCTTCGGCGGTGTGGGCGCATCGACGTACAAGAACTCGAGGTCTCCTGCAGCTCAGGAAGCTGGCAGACGCGTTCTTGTCCATGATGGAGAGCGTCCTTCGAGAAGAAGCGAAGCGCCGACGCGAGCCATGCTGCGCAGCACGGCGTCTTGGATCCCACCCGTCGTCCACCTGAATCTCGGCTGCGCCGGTGCCGGTCGCTGGCCGGCGTGTGCCGGTTCATAGCGGCTGGGCGGATCGCGTCAGATCAACAGCTCCCGGCCGCATCCTCCACGCCGGGAGCACCTAGCCGAAGCTCTTCGCGGACTGGTTAGCGCGGCCGGAACGAGCTACGTCTCGGATGGTCTGAGGCAGCGACGATGTTGCTGCTGAGGGGTTCATCACCGACGTGCAGCCGAGGCAGCCCGTCGTCGTCGAAGACCCAGACGCGGTAATTGAGATCGGCGAGTAACTCAAGCAGACCTTCGACCGATGATCCCTGTGCAGCGAGGTGGTCAGCCTCGACCTCAATCAGGAGAATCGGGTGAAACCGGCACAACGTCGCCAAACCGCCTTCTAGGATGCGTACCTCAGATCCCTCTGCATCAAGCTTGATGAGATCGAGCCGGCCGACTCTCCGTGCCTCCACGAGCGCGTCGAGCGTTTCGAGCTCGACTATCTCTCTTCCGGCTTCACTCACAGCGGGGTTGGCAATCCGGTCCCCGATCGTGTTGAGCCCCTCATGCCCGAACTCTGCGAGAGTGAGCCAGGCACTCCCGGCCTGGCTGTAGAGGGCTTGGCGAACCGGCTCGATATTGCCGAGCCTGTTGAGCCCGATGTTGGCCTGCAGCCACTCGAACTCGCGGAAGCTCGGCTCGACTGCGATCACGCGGCCCGCACCTCCCACACATGAGGCGCTGAGGAGGCTGAATAGACCCTCGTTCGCGCCGACGTCCACGACTGTCATTCCAGGTGCGAGCGTTTTGGCGAGGAAGGTGAGCTCGTTCGGCTCGTAGGCGCCCCCCACGAACACGGAATAGCTGACGCCGTTGCCGAGCCGCAGGTAGAGCCTTAATCCATTGCACCACTTGACAGCGAGGTGGCTCTCTAGCTTTTCATCGCGATAACGCTCCCAGATGAGTCTGCGAGCGAACGTGCCCAGATCGTCGCGTGTCGCGGGAATGCCGAACCACCAGCCCGGGACAGGCTCGAGCGCCTGCTTTGGTGAGAGGAGCCGCGCGTATCGCTCCAGTGTCCGCGGAGCCGCCGTCGAGATGCGACTCTGAAAGAATCGGTCGAGGCTCGTTCGTGGACGCTGTCCTCGCGGTCGCGCCACTGGATAGGAGTCTACCCGGCGCGCCGCAGCCAGTTAGCCTCAGGCGCTCCTGTCCGGCCTTAGACTCTCGAGGCCGTCCGGCCCTGAGATCGCGGAAGTTTCGCTCGCAGGCCGACTACGCGGATCTTCCAGAAGGCCACTCGCGCGCCCTAACTGCTCGCCGCCGTGGCCGCTGCTTGGGAGTTCTCAGCTATCTCCGTCCGACGCGCTTGAGCTCAGCTTCCTCATCGCACGCAAGGACGCGCGTCGGCATCCGCGGGCTTCGGCCCACTGGCTGCAGCGGTAAGTCGGGGGAGCACCGGACGCGACGATCGAGGAAGCGACAATGGCCGCCTCATGTCTCGACGCTCTGTCGGGCGCGAGCTTCCAGCGGCGCTAACCCCTCGAGCCATGGCCGAGACGGCCATTAGGGGGTGGTGAATGCCTTTAAGGGCCATTCCGGGACTGGAACCGTCGCAGGAGTTCTCTGTCAAAGGACAAGAAGTTGCACTCATCGCCCGGTCGCTTGGGCTGGATCAAGCGGTTGCCGGGTAGCCCGGCTGTCCAACAACTGGGCCGACGGAGCCTCGCACCGGCGCTCCGACACCGCAACACCGCCACCACACCGTCCCCAAGCTGATCGAGTTCCTTGAGCAGCCACACGTTCAAGGAGGCGCCGCGCTCGAGCTCGCCTACAAACGCAAGCGCGGCGAGCCAGCGACCTCGTCCGCGACCGCGAGCCGCTCGAGGTCGGCGTCGACCATCATCCCTACCAACTCCTGGAACGAGGTCTTCGGCGCCCACTCGAGCTCCGAGCTCGCCCTAGAGGCGTCGCCGACGAGATGGTCGACCTCGGCCGGCCGCAGAAAGCGCGGGTCGATGACGACGTACTTCTCGAGGTCGAGCCCGGCGCGGTCAAAGGCGATCTTGACGAACTCCTGCACCGAGTGCTCCTCGCCCGTGGCGATGACGTAGTCCGAGGCTTCGTGCTGCTGCAGCATCAGCCACATCGCCTCGACGTAGTCGCGGGCAAAGCCCCAGTCGCGCTTCGCGTCGAGGTTGCCGAGGCGCAGCTCGTCGGTCAGCCCGTGCTTGATGCGCGCGACCCCGTCGGTGATCTTCCGCGTGACGAACTCGAGGCCGCGCCTCGGCGACTCGTGATTGAAGAGGATTCCGGAGACCGCGAACAGGTCGTACGACTCGCGATAGTTGACGGTGATGTGGTGGCCGTAAACCTTGGCCACACCGTACGGCGAGCGCGGATGGAACGGCGTTATCTCCGTTTGCGGAATCTCGCGCACCTTCCCGAACATCTCCGAGGACGACGCCTGGTAGAAGCGGATCTCCGGATCGACCGAGCGGATCGCCTCGAGCATCCGCGTCACGCCGACCGCCGTGAACTCGGCCGTCAGCACGGGTTGGTTCCACGAGGTCGGGACGAAACTCTGCGCGGCGAGGTTGTACACCTCCTGCGGCTGCGCCTGGCGCAGGGCCGCGTCGAGCGACGAGGGGTCGAGCAGGTCGCCTTGGATCAGGACGATCTTGTCGACCAGGTGCGCGATCCGCTCGAGGTTCTCGGTCGACGCGCGCCGGGTCATGCCGTAGACCTCGTAGCCCTTCTCGAGCAGTAGCTCCGCCAAGTACGAGCCGTCCTGGCCCGTCACGCCGGTGATCAACGCGCGGCGGTCGCTCATCGCGCGGGCTCCAGCTCACGCGCGGCGCCGAGCGTGTCGGCGAGGGTCTGCTCGAGCGGGATCTGCGGTCGCCACCGGGTCGCCGCCTCGAGGCGCGCAGGGTCGCCGGCAAGACGCGGGATCTCGGCCGGGCGGACGCGGCTCTCGTCCCGCTCGACCCGGACGGGCACGCGCGCCTGTTCGACGAGCAACTCCACCACGTGGGCCATCGTGACGGTTCGGCCGGACCCGACGTTGTAGGTGCCGGCAGGGACGGAGGGGTCGAGCAGCAGACGGTAGGCGCGACAAACGTCGCGGACGTCGACGATGTCCCGCTCGGCGCTCAAGTCGCCGACGACCAGCGAACCGCCGCCCTCGCTCTCGAGGCGGGCGATCTGGCGTGACCACGAGCCGACGGCGAAGCGCTCGTCGCGACCCGGGCCTTCGTGGTTCGACGGCCGCACGACGACCACGTCGAGGCCGGAGACCGAACAGGCGAGCTCCACGGCGGCCTTGGTAGCTGCGTAAGGCGAAAGCGGGCGGACGGGTTCGTCCTCGGGCGTCGGGATTCGCGCGGCGCGGCCGTAGACCTCGCAGGTCGAGGCGACGAGCACGCGAACCTCGGGCTGCTCGGCCCTCACGGCCTCGAGCACGTTCACGGTGCCGTCGACGTTGACGCGCCACGCGCGCAGCGGAGCTTCCCACGAGCCGGCGACGGACGACTCGGCGGCGAGATGAACCACAGCGTTGGCGCCCCGCACTGCACGGCGTAACGCTTCCGGATCGAGCACGTCGCCCTCGAACGGCACGAACGCCGCTCGCAGCTCGGCCCGCAGGTGACCGCCGACGAAGCCCGCGGCCCCCGTGACGAGGACGCGCTCCACGTCAGTACGCGCCGCGGCCGGTGACGACGGCCGGAAGGGTCTTCGCGAGGATCGAGATGTCGAGCCAGACCGACCAGTTCTCGAGGTAGAAGAAGTCGAGCCG
>AR_comb_assmDRAFT_10049010_pt1 | contig 10753 bp, 8 predicted proteins | sample ArasoioldDNA_FD_10543 | JGI IMG/M metagenome (IMG submission 10543) | reverse complement strand
ACGCCGGCGCGCGCCAGTAAAAAGCCGAGCATCATCCCGGCCGGCCCGCCACCGACAACACAACAAGTGACTTTGATCGCGCTTGCGGCCACTGGACTTTACGCTCTTCGATTGGCGGCGGCCGATGCGGCCACCGAACGCTGAGCGGATAAGTTTACGCCTGCTTTTCGGGTACCGTCACCATCAGGCCGTCCAGATCTTCTGTCACCTTGATCTGGCACGACAGCCGCGAATTCGGGCGAACGTCGTAGCCGAAATCGAGCATGTCCTCCTCCATCGGAGAGGGGCCGCCCACTTTCTCGCGCCATGCTTCATCGACGTAGACGTGACAGGTTGCGCAGGCGCAGGCGCCGCCGCACTCGGCTTCAATGCCCGGAACATTGTTGCGGATCGCCGTTTCCATCACAGTCGAACCGACCTCGGCTTCGACCGTGCGGGCGGCACCGGTGGAATCGGTAAAAGTAATCTTGGGCATACGGACGGTACTGGGAATAACTACGCCGGGAAATGACGCGCGCTTCCTATATAGTCATTCATGCCGAGGCGCCATCCCCGTCAGTGGGTGCGCAGAATGGCCGCGATATGAGCCCTCGCCTCGTTGACCGCCTGCGCCAGCAGGTCGATGGCACGGCTGCATTCAAGCGGCGCACGGCTTGCGACGAGCTCAGCTGATTCAGCGGCGCATGCGACACGGCCGGCGCCAATGCCGACAGCTGATCCCTTCAGTGTATGTGCGAGCGTGACAACTGCGGCCGGTTCGCTCACACGCATTCGTCCCAACAATAGTTCGGCCTGGCGGTCAAACAATTGCAAAACTTCGCGTTCGAGATTGTGGTCGCCAAAGGTCATGCGCGCGAGGTGGTCGCGGTCGAGCACCGCACCATCCGGCGTCCCCTTGGGGCCTGCAAAATTTCTGACCGCGGCTTGCGCCATTCCGGCCTCCCGATCTTTTCTTTAGTTTGTTGCCGCGGAGTTTGACCCGAGCAGGACAAAAACCGGGTAAATGCGGGGCCGCTCGTCATGCGCTTGAGTGAGGCTGGTTAATAGCGGTGAAAACTCCGGCGCCACATGTGTGACCAATTCGCCGCACCGTCGCCCTAATTTTCCTTGCGCATGCCCCTTTGGCGGGGCTCGGGGGCACGTTTGCTATGGTTAGCAATCAGTTAACGATGATGAAAAAGTCCCAACCAGCGTGGTTTCTTTCGCATTGCCAAGGCGATAGGATGATTACCGGGCGGTTAATCGGGGCTGGCTGCGGCATCGGCTGCAACGGTGCCACGGGGGTGGCATGTCTCTGATTATCCGGAGGGTTCGGGCCGCGGCGACAGTCCGGCGTAGTGACGAGGCGACGAGCTAGATGGCGAATACTCCCAAGAAAACTAAAGACGCCACCGAAGAGGCGCTCTCCGCGATCCAGGAAGCCCTCAATGTCCCCGTCTCCGAGACGCGGACCAACGCGCCCTTTGACCCTGCCACCGACGGCGATACCGGAAATCCGCCCGCACCTCCTAGCGCTGATCTGTTTCCTCAAGACGCCGCCCAAGGCGGTTGGCCAAGGGGAGACACGACCCCGCGTCGCGCCGCCAATGATGACCGCGCCGGCATCGGCCAGATCCTGCAAACGCTGCGGCACCGTCCTGCGCGTGGCCCCTTCCTCGCCGCAACCGCCGCGAGTTTTTTCTGGGTCGCCGGCGGGCTCGCCCTCACCACGGTGTACGGCGTCGAATCTCTCTTCCCGAAGTCGGGTGCCGGTTTCGCCGCCATGGTGGCCGTGGCCGCCGCGATTATCGTGCCGGTAATTTTTTTCTTTGTCCTCGCCCATATGATTACCCGTGCACAGGACATGCGCCTCGTCGTGGAATCGATGGCGGAGGTGGCCATGCGCCTCGCGCAGCCCGAGACGGTCGCGCGCGAGTCGATCGTCACGGTTGGTCAGGCGATCCGCCGGGAAGTGGCCGCGATGGGCGATGGCGTGGAGCGCGCCCTCGCGCGCGCCGCCGAACTGGAAGCACTCGTGCACAATGAAGTGTCGGCACTCGAGCGCGCTTACAACGACAACGAAGTTCGCATCCGTGATCTGCTCACTGAGCTAAGCAATCAGCGCGAAACTCTGGTCAATCAAGCAGAGCAAGTTCGCAACGCGATCGCCAGTGTCCACCTCGATCTCGCCCACGACATCACGTCGGTCGGCGACCTCGTCGCTGACAAGGTCAACGAGGTGGCTCAACGTGTCACCCGGTCACTTACCGAGAAGGGTGAACATATCACTTTGGCGCTCGGGCATGCCGGCGATTCAATGATCGACGCATTGAGCGAGCGCGGCTCGACCCTGCTCGACCGGCTGGAAACCACCAGCGACGGCGCGACCACCGCCATATCATCTGCAAGCGATCGCCTGTCAGCGAGTCTGAATTTCAAAACCGAGCACGTACACGATGAGTTCGCTGACCTGGCGGCGCGTCTGCAACAGATGATGACCGCACGCCTCGATCAGGTTGCGCAGGGCTTCGCGCAGAAATCGGCCACCACTATCGAGTCCATGGCCTCCCGCTCGCAGCAATTCACTGACGCGATCGCCGATTCAAGCTCGCGGCTGGCTGAATCGATCGCCGCCCGCGCCGACGAAGTGAATACGACGCTGCGCTCGACCGGGGATTCGCTCATTCTCGATCTGTCCCTGCGGGGCGGTGACGTCGTCTCCAAGCTCGAGCAAACCGGCACCCGCATTACAGACACCATGACAAACCGCAGTACCGCGGTGGCAGAGGCCTTCCGCGCCAGCGCGGACGAATTGGCGACTGCGCTCAACAATCGCGGCGAGGCGGTCAAGGAAATGCTGGCGGCGCGCCTGCAGGCCTTCGAAGCCATGTTCAATCAGAGCGGTACCGAGCTCACCGAGAAGATCTCCCGTGATTCGAGCAACCTCGGCAACCTGATTACCCGCCATATGACCGAGTTCGATCACACCGTGAAAAATCACGGTGGCGAGCTCCTCGGACGGCTCGGCCAGCGCACACAGGAAGTGGGCGACTCCCTACGGAACTATATCGATACATTCGACCAGCGCCTGACCGGCCGGACCGCCGACATTTCTGGCACGCTCGACCAGCGTCTCGCGCAGTTCGAAACCGTGCTCGGCAACCGCATCAATGAACTCGCCAGGACGTTGACCGATGGCGGCAAGGACGTTGTCGCCGCCCTGGACCGTCGAATTAGCGATGTGAGCGGAACGATCACCTCGCGCGGCGGTGAAGTTGCGGACGCCATCGGCTCCAAGATCGGCGAGATCGATCAGACCCTGGGCGCGCGCGCGCTTGAAGTCGCCAATAACCTCGACAGCCGGATCGGCCGTTTCGAGGAGCTTCTCGTCGGCCGCGCCGAGACCGTAACCAACCAAATCGAGATACGCAGCAAAGCTGCCGCCGACGCCCTTAACGCCCGGCTCGAGCAGTTGAGCCAGGCCATCAAGGTCAACTCAGCGGAAGCCGAGCGTTCGCTGGGCCAGCTCGCGCTCACCACCACCGAAGCCATTCGCGCCAGCGCCGGCGAAGCGGAGCGCACGCTTGTCGGTGTCAGCGAAGAAGTTTCCCGCAGCTTTGTCGGCAAAGCTGATGAAATCGCCACCGCAGTCAGCCGCCGTACCAATGAAATGACGACGATCCTGTCGGATAAGAGCGGCGGCGTGCTCGCAGCTCTTACGGAAAAAGGCGAGCAGTTCGCACGCGATGTGACCGGGGCAACCGATCAAGCGGTCAAGTCGATCGACGAGAGGGGTTTCGCCTTTACCCGCACCATGATGGACAACAGCGCGGAAATCTCGCGCATGATCAACACCGCAGGTGAGGCGGCGACCAGCGCTGTGAGCCGCACGCTGACCGAACTCAACGACGTGACGCAGAGAGCAATTGCCCAGTCGCGGGAGACCGCGACCTCGACCGTCAAGGAGATGCTGGAAACCCACACGATATTGCGCTCCGATACGACTGCGTTGTTCGAGCGGCTGCGGGAAGCCAACATCATGTTGCAGGAAGTGCTCAGCGGCGCGCATGAAAACATGGGCGCGCTCGAGAACACCCTGATGCTCCGCGTGTCGGAATTCGTTACCGCCATGAATGAAGTTACGGCCTCTACCGGCGACGTGACAGGCCGCGTGGAGACGAACATCGCCAACTTCCGCGATATCACCGCCCAGGTCGTCACGGATCTCGGCCAACTGGCGCACCGGTTCGATATCCACGGTCGCGAACTTGCCAAAGCCGTCGACATCATCGACCGCGGCAACCAGCACACAGAGGACAGCGTCAACGAACGCCGCGTGCAGCTCGATTCGCTGGTCGCAACGCTCGATATCCGGACCGAAGATCTCGAAAAGCGGCTGAGCCGCTTCTCGGGCCTGCTCGATGAATCGCTCGAAGCCGCCTCAACACGCGCGCGCGAAGTCGCGCGTCTGGTTTCGGAGGCGAGCGCCGAAGGCACGCGCGCGATCAGCGAGCAATATGAGCGCGTGCGCGACAGCGCCGAGCAGGAGCGCGCGCGCTCTGCCGAGGGCATGCGGGCGCTCTATGAGCAAGCGGTCGGCGACACCCATACGCTGTTCCGTAACGCCAGTGAGCGCTTTGCGGAAACCGTGCAGGGCATGAAGCAGATGGCCACCGAAATGCAGCGCGAGCTGGAGAATACGCGCGGAGAGCTGCGCCGCGGTGTGTTCGAGCTGCCCCAGGAAACGGCGGAAAGCGCCGCGCAGATGCGTCGCGTTATCGTTGACCAGATCGAGGCCTTGGCCGAGCTCAACCGCATTGTCGCACGGCACGGCCGCAATCTCGACGCCGTCGAGCCGGCGCCGGCGCGCCGCACGCGCGAAGAACCGCCGGCATTGGCCGTGGTGGGCGGACGCGGTGACTTGCCGTCACGAGGCGAGCATCCCGCTCGCACCGAGCACCCGCTGCGCACGGAGCTTTCACCGCGTGCTGAACATCCGCGTGCCGAACATTCGCGTGCTGAACATCCGCGTCCCGAACATTCGCGTGCCGAAGCGCCAACCCGACACGAGATGCCACAACGGAATGAACTGCCGCCACGCTCCGCCCAGCGCAGCGAGCCCACCGGCTTTGCTCCCGCGACCCGGCGCACACCCGAGCCTCCTCCGCTCGCTCCGACGCCGCCGATGGGTCCCGGACGCGGGTGGCTCACCGACCTGCTCAACCGCGCCTCGCGCGAGGAAGATGAGCCTCAGCGCGAATCGTCACGTGAGCAGGCGCGTGAACCCGCACGTGAGCACGCGCCCGCACGGGCAAACGAGGAGCGCTCGCCGCGACACACCATTGAGTCGCTCGATTCGCTGTCGGTCGATATCGCGCGCATGATCGACCATGATGCGGCCGCCGACCTGTGGGATCGCTACAAGCGCGGTGAACGCAACGTTTTCACGCGACGTCTGTACACCCTGCAGGGCCAACAGGCCTTCGATGATATTCGCAAGAAGTACCGGGGCGACCGCGAGTTCAAGCAGACGGTAGACCGCTATATCGACGAGTTCGAGCGTCTGCTCGACGAGGTTTCGCGTGACGATCGCGGTCAAGTGGTTGCGCGCACTTATCTCACGTCGGAAACCGGCAAGGTTTATACTATGCTGGCGCACGCCGCAGGCCGCTTCGACTGATGGCGGATACAGGTCGGCGCAGCGCGCCGACCTGGCGTACTGGAAACGCCTACTCAACAGCCCGAACATGGGCATGAACGCGCCCCTCACTCTCGCCCTGGCAACGGAGCACTGGCCGATTCGTGGCTCTTTTGCGATCAGCCGCGGTGCAAAAACCGAGGCGGTGGTTGTCGTTGCGGAAGTGTCGGACGGCAAAGCGCGCGGGCGCGGTGAGTGCGTTCCATATGCCCGCTATGGCGAAAGCGTTGAAAGCGTCACCGCGACCCTCGAGAAGATGCGGCCGGAACTGCAACGCGGAATCGGCTGCGACACCCTGCAAAAGGCGATGCCTCCGGGCGCGGCGCGAAACGCCCTGGATTGCGCCTTGTGGGACCTCGAAGCCAAGCGCAGCGGACGGACAGCGTCTGAGCTTGCCGGTCTGGCAGCACTTCGTCCGTTGACCACAGCGTTCACGATCTCGCTCGCCGCACCCGCGGAAATGGCAAAAGCGGCCGCGCGCGCGGCTGATCGGACCCTGCTCAAGATCAAGCTCGGCGCCGACGGCGATGCGGGCCGCATCCGCGCCGTGCGCGACGCCGTGCCGCACGTGACCTTGATCGTCGATGCCAACGAAGGATGGACCGAAAGCAACCTCGCCGCCAATCTCGATGCCTGCGCACGGGCCGGCGTTGCGCTGGTCGAACAGCCGCTGCCGCAAGGGCAGGACGACGCGCTTGCCCGGATGAACCGCCCTCTCCCGGTCTGTGCCGATGAAAGCGTCCATGACCGTACTTCGCTTCCGGCGCTCGCCGGCAAATACGATGCAGTCAACATCAAGCTCGACAAGGCTGGCGGGCTGACCGAGGCGCTGGCCATGGTTGCCGAAGCCGAGCAAATGAATTTCACGATCATGGTCGGGTGCATGGTGGCAACCTCGCTGGCGATGGCGCCAGCAATGCTGCCCGCACAGAAGGCGCGCTTTGTCGATCTCGATGGGCCGCTGTTGCTGAGCAGGGATCGCGCCGAGGGTCTGCGGTATGCGGATAGTCTGGTGTATCCGCCTTCGTCCTCGCTGTGGGGCTGACGATTCGGTGGAACTTGGCTCGGGCTGTCCACAGGCTCCACCGGGTTCCACGGAGCGCCCTGATTCCGTTCATGAAATGTGCCCAACTTTCGCCGTGCAATTCCGCTTTTTTCCAACCATACTTTCCGTAAGCTGCTTGCTTGGCTTAGACTTGATTCAAGATCGCACCGCCGCTTTCGGCAGGGCGACGTTAACGGGACGGGGTCATGCGAATTCGGGGTTTGGTGTTCGGCGTCGCCGTGGCGGCGCTTGGCGCAACATCGGCGTCGGCGGCCATGCGGATCTCCGAGGACCGCGGCGGTCAGATCGGCCAGTACCTCCAGGCGTTCTCGGTGTTGCGCACATCCGGCGAAAGCGTCGTCATCGACGGAAATTGCCTGTCGGCTTGCACGCTGGTGCTGGGCCTTGTCCCGCACGAACGCGTTTGCGCGACACAACGCGCCCGCTTCGGCTTTCATGCCGCCTGGATGCCGGACCACGACGGACGGCCGGTGACCAGCCCTCTGGGCACCCAGGCGCTCTGGAACATTTACCCGGCTTCAGTGCGGCGCTGGATCACCCGTCATGGCGGCCTATCACGCAAAATGATTTTCCTGCAGGGCCGCGAGCTCGATGGAATAGTGGCAAGCTGCGATCGGAACGTGCCCGATCAAACGCGTTCAGCGCGGAGGCTCACGCCGCATCCGGTGCGCTACGAATCCGCAAGCGCCTCCAGCGACCGCCGCTAGCGCCATCGCCGCATAAGCCCGACTACCGAAGTCTTCGTACAGCAGGCCCGAGAGCGCCATCGCTCCGGCCATCGTCAGGCTAAGCGCGATCGCCAGATAGGCCTGCGCCGTCGCTCCCTGATTGGCAGGCGTTATGCGCACCAGCAGCATTAGCGTCCCGAGATGCGTGGCGCCGAATGAAAGCGCATGGAGCAATTGCACCCATGGCAGCAGCGACGTCGGCGGATCAAGCGCCATGACCAGCCAGCGCAGTACGGCGCCCAATGCGCCGGCCATCAGCAACCCGGTCGGCGTAACAAATGGCGGCAGCCGTCCTTGTACGGCGAACAAGACCATTTCTGCTATGACGCCCAACGCCCATAGCGCGGCGATAGCCGTTCCATCGAGACCCGCGGCGCGCCATTGCAGCGCAGAGAACCCGTAGAAGACCGCGTGGCTTGCCTGGATCAGGCTCGCCGCCGCCAGCAGGGCAATGAACACCGGATCCGACAACAGGCTTCCCTGCCCGGCAGAAGTTGCGCGTTCCGGCGCTGATGCACTCGTTGGCAGCGGCGGCAACGCGAAACTCGCCAGGGCAATCAGCACACTCGCTGCCACGATCAGCCATATAAGGTCGCGCGCCGGAAAGATGTCTGCGGCAAAGCCGGCCGCGAAATTGCCGGCGATAAAAGCCGCCGAGCCCCACAAACGCACTGGCCCGTAAGCGCGGCCGAGCGCGCCGAGGCCCTTCAGCGCGTAAGCTTCAGTGAGCGGCAGCACTGGGGTCGAGGCCAGCGAGGCAAACATATAGGTGGTCAGAATTGCCAAGGCCGTGTCGGCGAGGCCGACCAGAACGAGGCCCAGCACACCGACGCAACTCGCCAACACGATCGCCCCGCGCACGGTGTCGCGCCGGTCGACCGCGCGCGCCACGAATGGCGTTGCGAACGCGCGTACAACCATGGGCACCGCCACCACGACACCGATCATTCCGGGATCCACGCCCTTGCCTTTGAGCCATACCGGGAGAAACGGCATCTGGATGCCGGACAGGATGAACAGGCCGGCGTAAAGGCTGGCGAGGCGCGGCACGAAGCCCCAGGAGAACCCAAATCCAGACCGCATTGCGCCGGTTCAACTCCATCTAATGCTTTGCTGCGGCTATCTTTTCGGTTTGCGGCAGCCTCGCGCCGGAAAGCAGCCTGCTGGCCGAATCACGCCGCATGATTGATAAACAGACGCTCAAGGATTGCCATGGCGATCGAGATCAGCGCGCGGGCTGAGCCGCCACAACGGGACGCGCAGCAAGAGCGCGACTATCAGGCATTTTCCACGGCGCTTTCAGCGAGCGCCCGCGGCCGTACTTTTCTCGCCGAATACACCCGGCGCAACCGCAATGCCGACACCGAACTGCTGCTGGCGGCGATAGACAAGCTGCAAGCGATGATCTCGGCCAACAAGGCGGCCAGGGTATCCGAACCCGTCCGGTCTGAGTTGCATGCGCTGCTGAACGAAATCACCGCGGCGCGGGACGAGCTTGATGCCAGCCTTCTGACGATGAAGGCGACGAAACTTGCCGAGTTGGTCGCGCTGGTCGAACGTCGGCTTACCAGCATCATCGCGGTGTTGCCTGCGGATCGCGAACCGGAAATCGAACCTCACTTGCCGGATTCGTCCACCGAGCGGGTTGAAAAATCCGAGCGCATGCATCTCGCTGTCGTGCCGCAGCCGGACCAGCCCGAATTGCCGATACCCTCGCCCGTTGCAACGCCGCTGCCGCCGATCGCGCTGGTGCATACCGAAACTGTGACGGAAGTGGTCTTCGGCGAACCAGGTCCCCTACCCCTGCAAAACCGCGATCACGAGCCTGTCGTTGGCATACCAAAACTCGATCCGGCGATTGCGAGCGGCACTGCAGCGGCGCCCGTGCCCTCTTCCGCCCGGAGGACCGATGCGTTGGCTTCGATTATGGCGTTGAGCGAAGACGAGCGCCTCGCTCTGTTTACCTGAGCGATTGATAACTTATTCGGCAATCAGCCGCGCGAACATTTCCACGTCGACATTGGCGCCGGAGAGAATACCGACAACAATTTTGCCTTTTACATCCAGCTTGCCGGCAAGCAGCGCAGCGAGGCTGATGGCGCCACCGGGCTCCACGACCAATTTTAATTCGTTGAATGCATAGCGTACCGCGCGCTGTACTTCGCCATCGTTGACCGTAGTGCCCTGCCCGATCAGTTCGCGCGTGATCGGAAACGTCAGCTCGCCGGGCGTATTGCTCATGAGAGCATCGCAAATGGTGCCACTCATGCGCTCATTGGCCTCGCGTTTTCCGCTCGCGAACGAGCGGAGCGTGTCATCGAAGCCTTCGGGCTCGACCAAAAAGAATTTTGCCGAGGGCACCGATGCCTTTACCCCAAGCGAGATACCGGCGGCGAGTCCACCACCGGAAGCTCCTACGACCACGACGTCAGGCTTGAGCGAAAGCCGCGCGAGGTCTTCGACGATCTCCGTGCCAATAGTGCCCTGCCCCGCGATGATAAGCGGATCATCGTAAGGGGGTACGAGCGTTGCGCCTCGCTCGGCGACGATTTTCTTGGCGATGGCCGCGCGATCCTCGTTGTTGCGATCATACGGAACAACCTCGGCGCCAAGCGCGAGCGTCCGTTCGCGTTTGGCCTTGGGAGCATCATGCGGCATAACGATTGTCGCCCGCATCCCAAGCAATCTCGCCGCGGCCGCGACACCTTGCGCATGGTTACCGCTCGAATAGGCCACGACGCCAGCGGCACGGCGTTCTGCCGGAATCGACGAGATCTTGTTGTAGGCGCCGCGGAACTTGAACGAGCCGGTGCGCTGCAGGGTCTCTGCCTTCAAAAACACGCGGGCGCCGATGAGTTCATCGAGCACCGGCGCATTGATAAGCGGCGTGCGTACGGCGACGCCCGCGAGACGTTTCGCCGCCGCTTCAATGTCGGCGGCAGTCGGAAGGATGTTTTTCCCAATGACGCCCATATGCCAAGGGTAGCGCGAGGGAGGCGGGCTGTCATGGCCTGATGGTCAGGCCGCTTGTTGGCGTCCCACCTTCGCCGCCTCGGTAACGTGCTCGACGAAAATCCGCGCACTTTCGGCCCAGGTCATCCGTAACGCAAAATCGCGACACTCCTGCCTTGAGCATTCGAGGGCGGCTAGACAAGCCCGGCCCAGATCTTCATCCAGCACGCCGACATTCGATTGACCGATCACGTCGCGCGGCGCGGCCGCCGGAAAGGCCGCTACCGGGACACCGCTTGCGAGCGCTTCCAGCATCACCAGGCCAAACGT
>AR_comb_assmDRAFT_11092508_pt1 | contig 10754 bp, 9 predicted proteins | sample ArasoioldDNA_FD_10543 | JGI IMG/M metagenome (IMG submission 10543) | reverse complement strand
TTTGCCATTATTTTCACTACCAGCTATGATCAGTATGCCATTAAGGCTATACGTTTTAGTGCATTGGATTATTTACTAAAACCGGTCGATCCAAAAGAACTTATTGTTGCTGTAAACAAGATACAAACGCAAAAACAACTTCCTGCTGTTGAACAGTTTCAAATGTTATTGAGCCAGGTTCAGCACAAAGAAGGTTTCAAAAAAATTGCAGTACCTACTTCAGATGGGTTTGAATTAATACCCGCAGAGCAGGTAATCCGGTGTGAGGCGGATGACAATTACACATATCTGTACTTAAAAAATAAAAATAAGATCGTCGCCTGCCGTACTTTAAAAGAAATGGAAGAACAGTTACAGGACTTCAACTTTTTTGTGAGAGTACATCATTCCTATCTTGTAAATCTTAATGAAGTAACGAAATATGTTCGCGGCGAAGGTGGTTATCTTGTTATGAGCGATGGCGCTATCGTCAATGTATCCCGCAGCCGGAAAGATAGCTTAATGAAATGGTTCTAATCGATTTGTGGTTTAATTACCACTGACGAACCATTCTATTTTTCTTTTCCATTAAGAATAAAGTCTATTGAAAAAATCGTTTCCCCGCTACTTACTTATTCCAACCAGTTACCGCTAGTTTCTACTTAGTACTCTGCGAGGCTGGTGCCACGCAATTCAGGAAAGTATTTTTGACTCAGTAATCAAAAAACATTCACCCCAAAAACTTTAATTTATGAAAAGGATAATTTTTGGCGGCTTTGCGACTACATTGCTGGCACTGCTAATAGGTGTGATTTCCTATGGGCAAGTTGACATTACCAGTCCGCGATCTTCAAATGACATTCCCCCTGCTGGAAGTTCAATTTCCAAAAATTTTTCAAGCTCTGTTGACCGAAATAACCTCAAATCAAGGACCGTAAGAAACTTTGGAAGATCATATAAAAATATTTCGAGTGAGAAATGGTATGAGGTTCCTGATGGTTTCATCGCGGGGTTTATTCTCGATGACATTAATTATCGCGTTGATTATGATAAAAGGGGAAACTGGCTTCATACTATTCGTACCTACAATGAAAATAAACTGCCTCCTGATGTAAGGCACCTTGTTAAAAGTTCTTATTATGATTATAACATTACGCTTGTACAGGAAATAGAACAACCTAGGTACAACTTTACGTATATTATTCACCTTGAAGGAAAGACAGAATTTTTCAACTTAAGAGTTCACGACGGAGAAATGGAGGAGTGGCAAAAATTGGTCAAATCAAAATAATAAATCCCAAAAAATATACAAGCAGTCGTTAGATGTTAAGCTCTAACAGTTAACGGGATCGGGCTCTGCAAGAGCAGTATAAGCTACTTTCCTTCGTTCTCGCCTCTGTTAGTCGAAAATTTTCCGTTCGTCAAAAATAACATTAAATGTTACGAAGCTAGTCGTACATTCGGTATGAGAAAAGCCTTCACATGACCGGTCACAGTATTTTTTACGTCGCGCCAACTTCCCAAAACTAAAGGCTGATAATATTCCGTAACCTGGAATAGATTTTATTCGTCGTATTCTTTGATTGCCGAAGGTCTGTCCTTTCACGTGGGATTTAAATTTATCAGAAGTATAGTCATCCAACTAACATTTTAGCCATGAAAAGGAAAACACTTTGGGCCCTTGCAGGAATATGCCTGTTATTAATATCGAGCGTTGTGGCGATTGGTCAGCTCACTAATGCCGGAGTACGCTCATCCGAAGACTTTACATTCGCGCGAAAAGCTACTCAAAAAAATTCTGCTGACTTTCTTCGACGAAATGAAATCAATGCAGCTGTGTTGAGAAGTTTTATTAAAGCCTTTAAGAATGTCACAGATGAGAAATGGCATGAATCACCAGATGGATTTGTTGCTATGTTTACTCTGCGCGACATCAATTACCAGGTGATGTATACGAAGAAAGGAGACTGGACTGGAACGATTCGCTCTTACCGCGAGAATGATCTGTCTCCGGATGTAAGACATCTTGTTAAGCGCACGTACTATGACTATGATATTAACCTCGTGCAAGAGATCGATAAGCCCCTTAATCCTGCAACTTATATTATTCAACTTATAGGAAAGACTGAAATACTTAAGGTGGGCGTCTGCAATGATGAAATGACGGTCTTGCAAACTTTTAAGAAATCAGAATAATGACAAAATGAGTTTCACTCAATCAATCGTTCAATAGTTAAGTTCTATTTGAACAAAAAGGCCCTCTTGTCTAAGAGGGCTTTTTTGTGCTCTCCATCCAGGCACATTATATCATTTCCCAAAAAGAAAAAGCACTATACCCGTTTCCTAATTCCTAATTACTTCGACCAATTAGGGAAACAGACCATTAACCTTAACCTTATTATTATGAAAAATAAGTTCCTCGTTGAAGGTATCGCAGTCCTGATGGCGCTTGGAGCAGGCATCACCGCTAGCGGACAACTTGCTTACTCAACACTGGAGTTACCAAGAGCTAACCCGTTTTCGTCTCCGGAAACGGTCTCCAGGCCTACCTATTATAATGATGTGAATCCGAGGGCCATGAGACACTTTTTGGCAAATTTTCCTAACGTGTCCGAAGAAAAATGGTATTTCACATCCAATCTAACTGTTTCAACATTTATGCTAAATGGAATTACGTATCGGGTTGACTATGATAGAAAAGGAAATTGGATAGAGACACTTCGAGCTTACGATGAAAAAAAATTCCCCGTTGACTTGTGGTATGCCGTAGGAATTTCTTATCCTGATTACAAAATTACCCTGGTGCAGGATATTGAACAGCCGATGCACCCAATAGTCTACATCGTTCACCTTGAAGGGAAAACAAAATTGATTAAGCTCCAGATTTGCAACGGAATAATAGACGAGTGGCAGAAATTTGAGAAATCAAAATAAACGAAACGAATACACCATTTTCCATCGAAATCTAGCGGCCTTCTTTTCCAGGAAGGCTTCTTTTTTTAATTCCATCTCGATTATCATAATAAGTGAAAAAGGAGTTTCCTGTTTTTAGTGTCGGCAAACTATAGCACACTATTTGTTAAATTTATCGTCATGAGAAGCATTCGTTTAATCGGATTAACCGTAATGATGATCGGTCTTGGAATTGGGTTCAGGGCAAATGGCCAGCCAGGTTACGCCACGCTGGACCTGCCCGGCGCTACCCTTTATGATATTAATGCTTCAGAAATTGCTGCCAGCCCAACTTATCGTAACAATGTCAATACACGCGCGGTGCGACACTTTTCACAGAATTTCAGTGACGTAACAGATGAAAGGTGGTACTATACAAAGAAAATGATTGTTGCTATGTTTGCTTGCAACGGCGTTAATTACCGCGTTGATTATGATAAGAAAGGAAGGCTGATTGAGACCTTACGCAGCTATGATGAAACAAGGTTGTCTGCTGATTTGAAGCACGCGGTGAAAGATGCTTATGTCGACTATGATATTTTGTTGGTTCAAGAAGTTGAACAGCCTCTGCACGCCCTGGTCTACGTTATTAATCTTGAAGGGAAAACAAAATTGATCGACCTGCAGGTTTGTAATGGAGTATTATTCGAGTGGCGAAAATTTGACAGGTCAAAGTAGGCGAAGACGACCAGCAGAAATGCAATGGCCTTCTGTCCCTTAAGGCCTTTCTTTTGTCATATTCCTGACAGTTTACTTAAATGTATTTTGTAGGTTGCCATTATGAAATGGCTATTATTCATCGCTGCCGTTGCCACGATAGCATGCTCATCAGGGATTGCCAGCAAGCCCGCAGCGAACGATAAAGAAATTATTGAAGTAAGGGCTTCGACATTGTCGTTTGCAGTGCTGGAGCTCTTTACATCTGAAGGCTGCTCCAGCTGTCCGCCGGCTGATCGATTGCTTCCCCAGTTGACAACTCTCGATTCCAATGTCATTCCGCTATCTTTTCATGTGGATTACTGGAATCACCTGGGATGGACTGATCCCTTCAGTAAGGCCGAATTTTCTGAGAGGCAACGGCATTATGCCGAACGCTTCCACCTTGAAAGCATATACACCCCTCAATTAGTGATCAATGGTGAATATGAACTGGTGGGCAGCAGTCGTTCATTAGCAGAGGCGGATATCAAAAAAGCGTTGAAGGAAAAATCTGCGGTGACAATACAAATCGATGAAGTAAAGAAGGCTGGAGCCAGTTTATCGGTAGGCTGTCATTTGGAAGGAGATTGGAAACAAACGAATATTACTGCCGTTCTGGTTCAAAAACACGCGGAAGTAAATGTCAAGGCAGGTGAAAACGGCGGAGTGCATTTATCTCATACTAATGTAGTAAGGTCGTTTAATCAAATGCCCGCTCACCAAAAGCTAAGTTTTGAAATGGAAATTCCCACTGATCTTGCGGGTGAGAATTCGCGGCTAATCATTTATGCTCAGCAGAAAAATCTAAAGATCACCGGGGTCGCGGTGTACGACCGCTTCTAAGCGAACTCCTTCATTGCGATCATGATGTTGAACTACACGTGTCCGCACGAGAATTTACGAGAGCGCGATTCGGTTGGCTCGCCTTGTTGCATTAACCTTTCCCATCACGATAGCGGGATGCCTACCATTCAGTTTCCAAATATTCCGTCAACAATCCCGGTAACTCGGCGTTCGACCCCTTTGAAGCGCCTTCCTAGCCTTCCCCTTCTAGTCTGCTTCGGGCATCTATCGTTGATCTTTCGTTGATGTAGCGTTCATCCTTCGTCTTTTAACGAAGGATGAACGAAGGATGAACGAAGGATGAACGAAGGATGAACGAAGGATGGACGAAGGATGGCCGAAGGATGGCCGAAGAAGGCTACCTTGAAATGAGGAGATGTGCCGGTACAGTCCTGGAATGGCCATGAAGCGGAATAGGCCACCCAGCCAAGATATGCTGAGTCTATTTTAACTCCCAGGCCAAAGCGCTTGCCCCGAGAATTGCTGCATCAGCCCCCTGCAATTCGCTAAAGACAAGTTTTACCTTATCTCTGAAGATAGGAAGCACGTTTTTTTCCATGTGCTCCCTGGTAGGGTTCAAAATAAGATCGCCAGCTTTAATGACGCCACCAAACAGGATAATTGCCTCTGGAGAAGAAAACATGATAAAATTGGCAAGGGCTTCACCCAATATCTGACCGGTAAAACGATAGACTTCTTTTGCCAGGTCGTCATTTTGCTCGGCGCAATCGGCAACCACTTTTGAATCAATTGTACTGTATTTACGCATGAGGCTTGGTGTGTCCGGATTTTTTGCCAGCAGTTCATTCGCAGTGAGAGCAATACCTGTTGCGGAAGCGTATACCTCCAATGTGCCATGCATGCCTGTTCCCTTATGGAGGCGTCCGCCGGGACGAATGGTGGTATGACCCAATTCCCCCGCAAAGCCGTCGTGTCCATATATCAGCTGTCCATTCGCCACGATACCGCTTCCCACACCTGTACCCAGCGTAATCATTATAAAATCTTTCATCCCCTTCGCGGCACCATACATCATTTCACCGAGAGCCGCGGCTTTTGCATCATTGGTAAGTGAGCAGGGCAGATTAAACTTTTCCGTGATCAGCTTTGCCAACGGAATGACTCCTTTCCACTGGAGGTTAGGTGCATATTCAATAGTGCCCGTGTAGTAGTTACCATTAGGTGCGCCGACACCAATACCTTTGACGTGTTTGTCCTGGCCATGAGATTCAATTATCGGACGTATTGCTTTATGCAAAGCATCGACGAACGATTCTATTTCGGCATAATCATCCGTCTTCAAGGAGCCTTTTTCCAAAATTTCTCCCCGATGGTTGACGATGCCATATTTGGTATTTGTGCCGCCAATGTCGATTCCAATGGCGAGTTCGTTTGAAGGACCGGTCATTTCTTATCTTTTTTCGGTTGTGTCTATCACACCTTCAGGAACAGTTTCGAGAGGTGGCAACTCTTGCTGGTCAACTGGCGCCTCATAATCGATACCTTGTTTTTTCAGAATTCCTCTTACTGCAAAACCCAGGAAGGCGAGGTATGCAAAACAAAGAACAGGAACCCAATACGATTGATGAATCCCATAGCCAATTAGTTCGGGATTTTTGGATTGAACGTAGTCTGCTATTTTACCTTGGATTGGAGGAATAATGCCTCCACCAAGAATCATCATAATTAAAAATGCTGACCCCTCCGTTGTGTATTTGCCCAAGCCCGCAATTGATAAATTGAAAATTGCCGGCCACATGATGGAACAAAAAAGACCGCCACTTAGGAATGCATAAATTCCAACCTTACCTGTTGTAAATAACCCAACGAGCATGGCCAATAAACCAAGAACGCTAAAAATCAAAAGCGTCCTGGCCGGCTTGTCTTTGCTAAAGTAAAATGCTGCCATTTGTATGAAGACACAAAGAATGTAATAGTATAATGGCGTTACGTCATATTGCGAAATGGCACTGACGCCAATGATAATACCAAACGCCACCAATGGAACAACAAACATCATGATCTGCTTTGTTGATTGCTTTAAGTTGAAAACAGAAATGGCACCGGTCCACCTCCCGATCATCAAGCTTCCCCAATACATAGAAATGAATGGCGCTACCTCGGATGACTGATAGCCACCGAAGGATGGCTGTTTGAGTAATTCACTCAGGTTACTTACAATGGTTACTTCCACCCCTACGTACACAAATATCCCAAGCATACCTAACACCAATTGTGGGTATTGCATGGCTCCCCATCCCTCTGGTTTTTTTCTCGCACTCATATTGGATAAAAGCAGGGTCACAACGACTATAGCCAGTGCGCCGAGCAACCATTTCATTCTATATGTTTCGAGGTCATGTTTCTCAGGTTCGGTTAGCAGCGCAACATCAGTTTTGTAACTATTAAAAACGGGAACAAACATTATTACCAGCAGTCCTGTCATAATTAGCAAGGAGTATAAGGCCTTGCTGGCATTTTCCGTCCTTTCGGTAGAGATGCCTGCCGGAACTTTTTTTGAAAAAAAGAACAAGGCAGCGGCGCCAATAAACAAAGCACCCACGCAGGTGTAGAGTACAACAACCTTACTTAAGCTAAGCGACGCAATCTTTTCATCGGTTATGGCAGCCGTAGTGCCAAACAGTGCAAAGGCAACGACAAGCGGGCCAATCATCGTTCCGAATGAATTTACGCCCCCTCCGAGGTTCACGCGGCTCATACCGGTAGATGGATCACCAAGCGAAATAGCAAATGGTTGCGCAGCAGTTTGCTGTAACGAGAACCCCAGCGCCACAATGAAAAGACCTGCCAGCATGCCTGCAAACGTATTGGCATTTACGGCAATTATCATTGCGGCAGCACCTAGCGCGGAGAATAGCAAACCGTACACAATACTCCTCTTGTATCCCCATTTTGCTACCAGGTCTTTTCCTCCAAATGCGCCATACATAAAAAGTAGCAGAGCCCCGATATAATAAGCTGTGTAAAATGCGAAGTCAACCAGTTGGCTTTGAAATTGATCAAGGTGAAAGAAATGCTTACAAAAAGGAATAAACACGCTGTTTCCCGAAGCAATAAATCCCCAGAAGAAAAAGACGACCACTAGTGTGCTGAGTGCGCCATAATTTGTTGGAATATGCCCAGCAGCAGAAGTTGTTACAGGCCGACTGGTGCCCATCGCTGTTGCCATAGTGCAATCGTTTTGATTAAAAATGTGTCCGAATGTAAAGAGAAATCAGCAATACAAAAATTTATTGTCCCTGACAGTCAGCATTAATAGTTTTAATTTCATTAATTCAATCACAACTACTAAATTCTCATTAAATTCAAACACCGGAATTTAATTATGGAGATAATACATGTTTCAGCAGAGTGTTACCCGGTAGCCAAAGTAGGCGGGCTTGGCGATGTGGTTGGAGCGTTGCCAAAGTACCAGGCAAAGGAAGGCCATATAGCGAAGGTGGTAATGCCGATGTACCGGACAAAATTTCTGTATGAGAATGATTGGGAGCTTGTGCACCAGTCAAGCCAGTATTTAGGTGCCCACTGGTTCAATTATAGTGTGATTAAGGAAAAGACAAACAAGCTTGGCTTTGATCTTTACCTTGTCGACATTAATGGATTGCTGGATCGCGAAAGAGTGTACGGATACGATGATGATGCGGAGCGATTCACTTCTTTCCAAATAGCGGTGTGTGATTGGTTGAGTAAATGGGCACACAGGCCCGACGTGATTCATGTACACGATCATCACACGGGTCTGATTCCTTTCATGCTTCAGTATTGTTATGCTTTCAGCCATCTTGCTTCCATTCCCACTGTGTTTACCATTCATAATGCGCAGTACCAGGGATGGATGGGGTGGGATAGGAGTCATTATTTGCCTGCATGGGATACCTGGAAAGGTGGAATGCTTGAATGGAATCACACAATTAATCCTATGGCTTCAGCTGTGAAATGCGCGTGGAAAGTAAACACGGTGAGCTATAGCTATTTGAACGAATTAAAGTACATGGCCAATGGCCTCGAGAATCTTTTTGAGTATGAAAAAGGAAAATGTGTGGGAATACTGAATGGAATCGATACAGATGTCTGGAATCCTGCCACCGATCACTTTCTTGTTAAAAATTATAATCCTGAGAAGACAGAAAAGGGAAAGGAAAAAAATAAAAAAGAGATTTGCGGTCAGTTCGGATTGGACGTTGACAAGCCGCTTTTTGTCTTCATTGGAAGACTTGTTGGCGAAAAAGCTGCGGACCTGCTGCCCGATAGTATTAGTTCTTCAATTTATCAGCATCATGGCAATTGTAATTTCCTGGTGTTGGGTTCCGGCGAAACGGCCGTAGAAGACCAGTTAGAGATAATGAAGAGACAGTTTGGGGGCTATGTGAATACGTATATTGGATATAGTGAAGCCCTTAGCCATTTATTGTACGCCGGCGCAGATTTCCTGTTAATGCCTAGCCGCATCGAGCCGTGTGGATTAAATCAAATGTATGCCCTTCGATATGGAACAGTGCCGATGGTAAGAAGTGTTGGCGGATTAATAGATACCGTAAAGGATTTTGGGGATTACCAGGGGTTTGGAATTCGCTTTGATCAGCCAAGTGTTTCGGACATCACTTATTCGGTAGGCCGCGCAATCGACCTGTACTACAACAAAAAAAATCTTTTTAGCTGGATGCAGCAGCACATGATGGGAATCGATCATTCATGGGAAGCATCAGCAAAGGACTATGTCCAGTTGTACCAAACGATGAAATAAATTACTGCGTGGGAGAATGGAGCCAGTCGAGGGGTCAAACGTCAAAAGTGAGATACGAGATTTACTTTCGATTCACATTGCACGCTTCACGTCTCACGAAGAACGACAAGATGAGTATGCGACAGCCTGTCAACTATCCGACAGAAGTTTAATAGTAGTATCTTTAGTTGGGTACAAGAGCTGATTAAAACTATCTCTATATACTATGAGCCAGGAAATCTTAGCCGTTATTTTAGGGGGTGGTGCAGGCACCAGGCTTTATCCACTCACAGCCAGCCGCTCAAAACCAGCAGTCCCAATCGCCGGAAAATATCGCCTGGTTGATATTCCGATCTCCAACTGTATTAACTGTGGTATCAGTCGCATGTTTGTGTTGACACAATTTAATTCTGCGTCCCTGAACAGGCACATTAAGAACACTTACCACTTTAGTGCTTTCAGTTCAGCCTTTGTTGACATACTTGCTGCGGAACAAACTCCTGACAATCCTACCTGGTACCAGGGCACGGCGGACGCTGTGAGACAATGTCTGCGTCATATTGATCCTTTTGAGAGCGACTATGTGCTCATTCTTTCAGGCGACCAATTGTATCAAATGGACTTTAATGAAATGCTGGAGGGGCATAAAAGCAAGAAGGCAGATATTTCAATAGCGACTATTCCGGTTATTGCAAGAGAGGCTTCCGATTTTGGCATCATGAAAAAAGATGAAGAGGGATACATTACTTCCTTCACTGAAAAGCCAAAAAGAGATCTGCTACCTGAGTGGGAAAGTGACACCGGTGAAGAAATGAAAAGAAAGGGGCGAGTGTACCTTGCCTCAATGGGTATCTACATTTTCACCCGGCACATGCTATTTGATCTCCTGCAATCTGAATACAAAGAGGGAACCGATTTTGGGAAAGAGATCATTCCTCAATCCATCAAAAAGTATAAAGTGGCTAGTTACCAGTACGATGGCTACTGGACCGACATCGGAAATATTTATTCTTTCTTTGAGGCGAACCTGAGCCTGACTGCTGATATCCCAGATTTTAACCTGTTTGACAACAGCCGGGCCATATACACCCGTGCACGTATGCTACCTCCCGCAAAGATCAGTGGCACCACATTGGAAAAAACCCTGATTGCCGAAGGTTGTATCATCAATGCATCCCGCATTGAAAATAGTGTAGTGGGAATTCGTTCCAGGGTAGGCCATGGAACGACTGTTGTTAGCAGCTACCTAATGGGTAACGACTATTATGAAACGCTAGAAGATATAGAAAACACAAAACGAACCGGTGTTCCCTTGCTGGGAATTGGCTCCCGGTGCTACATAAGAAATGCGATCATTGATAAAAACTGTCGCATAGGAGACGACGCACGAATAAATGGCGGCACTCATCTTGAAAACACTGACCACTCATTGTACACGATTAAAGATGGAGTTGTGGTATTAAAAAAGGGCGCTGTATTACCTAATGGCTTTGTAATCTAATCCTGAGCATTGGCGAAGGATTCCTTGCCTGACCCG
>AR_comb_assmDRAFT_10093679_pt1 | contig 10754 bp, 8 predicted proteins | sample ArasoioldDNA_FD_10543 | JGI IMG/M metagenome (IMG submission 10543) | reverse complement strand
GTTGCATAGTGCGCTTCAATATATGCCGGCACTTCGCTGCCAATATAAGTTTCGTATTTCATGGAAGAATCAACCGGACTGTCTAAATACCAACTGTATTGCCCCCCGTCAGGGCAAACGATCAGCATATTATATTTATCTGCATAATTCTTTATAGCGGGAACCCTTTTAATCCAGTTGGTAAAATCACCGCCCGACCCATGTAAGAGATAGACGGCAGGAAATGGCTTCTTTTTTTTGTAGCTATCTGGCTTTATCACCACACAATTAAATGCTTTGTGCATAGCATTGCTGTAAATGCTAACCGTATCAACTGTAGCGGAATGGGAGGTCTGAAATAAACCCGATGAAACAACAAGAAGCGTTGTCGTTAATTTCCTCTCAATGCATATAAACATAGAGGCGGGTTCGATTAGCCAGCTAATAAGCTTGTGGATTAGTTCGCCAAAATAGTTTTTAGTAAGGATCATTCCCTGTGTTCAGTGTGCCTGTGTTGTGAAATATGCGCTTTCAAACACATATATTATTCTTCCATCTCTGCTTTTATTTCTTTGCTTGCTGTTACCAGCACCTTGTCAATGCGGTGCCCGTCCATATCCATAATTTCGATGCCAAATCCCCTCCATTCCAGCTTATCACCTGTTTGCGGTATACGTTCAAGCTCATGCAGAATAAACCCTGCAAGCGTATCAAATTCATGCTCCCCTTCGTTCATCCAGCCGGCTTTACCGAAATAAGTAAGAAAATCATAAAACGGAATTTGTCCATCAACCAGGTAGGATCCGTCTTCCCTTACCTTGATCCCATAATCCTGGATATCTGGTTCGGGGATGTCACCCACTATGGCTTCAAGAATATCATTGAGGGTAATCATTCCTAAAATCGTTCCGTATTCGTCCACGATAAATGCCGAATGCAGTTGTGACTCTTTGAACTTTTCCATTACCTGGTATGCCGAGTTGTTTTCAGGAACAAACAGTGCTGGCTTCATTAGGTCCTTAAATAGGGTAGTGTCATTAGAGACATACAGGTCTTTGATGGAAACAATACCTTTCAGTTGATCAATGTCTCTATCGCATACTGGATAAATGGAATGGCGTTGATTGATGATCGTTTCCTTCACCTTTTCTTCATTGTCATCGATGTTAAACCAGATGATATCACTCCGGTGGGTCATTAGCGATGTGATATTCCGGTCACCCAGGTGAAACACGCGTTCAATAATTTGTTGCTCGGCTTCATCAATGGTACCGGCCTCGGTACCCTCCGTTACCATGGCTTTTATCTCTTCTTCCGTCACCGCATCTGTGGCGGATCGCTTAATATTGAAAATGGAGAAGAAAAGATTGCTGACCAAATTTAATAGCCAAACGATGGGGTGAGTGATTTTTGCAAACACACGCATCGGCCCGGCAACTATTTTAGCAATCTTTTCAGCTTTCAAAAGACCTATGCGTTTGGGGATCAGCTCACCAAAAATGATTGAAAGGAAAGTAACAATGACTACAATGATAGTCGTCGCAATAGTGTAGGCGTAGGGTCTTAAAGTTTCAATTCTTTCGATAACCGGTTGCAGGTCTTTGCCGAATTTTTCACCGGAGTACACTCCGGTAAGAATAGAGATCAGTGTAATGCCAATTTGCGCGGCGGATAAAAATATTTCCGGATTGTTTGAGAGATCAAGAGCGGACCTTGCTTTTCGATCACCTTTATCTGCCTGGCCTTCAAGCCGGGGTTTACGTGCAGAAACCAACGCAATTTCCGACATCACAAATAATCCATTCAGCAATATTAAAAACAACAGAATGATTATATCCATTAACGAGTCACTGTTGGTTGTGTATCGAAGTTAACAAATCCAAACCTCTTATTGAAAAACATAGCCATGAGGAAACCAAATAACATACCCACCAGTGCTCCTGCAACCACATCAAGAGGATAGTGTATTCCGACGTATATTTGGGCATAGCCAATAGAAAGCGCCCAGACGTAGGCAATCCAGCTCCAGCGTGGGATATAACGCTTGAGCGTTAAATAAAAGAATGTTGCTAAACCGAAGTGATTAGCCGCATGATTAGAAATAAAACTATAGCCACCGGCGCAATTCTTTAATAACAACCGAACCGACGTTGCAAATGCCGGATCATCGCAAGGACGTAAACGCTGGAACGAATGTTTAAAAACCCGGGTCCCCAACATATCCGTTAAAGCCACAGTACATAAAAATAGAGTGATCCACCACCACCAATTCCGCCTATAATTCACTGCTACAAATACAAAAAGAAATAAATACAGCGGCATCCAGAAGGCGGATTGCCGGAAGTACAGGAAAATCGCATCAAAAAACGAATTGGTCCATTGCCCATTGATTTTTTGAAATAACCACTGATCAAATTTTTCCAGGCCCTGCAATATTCCAAGTAAGTTCGCCATGCGCGATTGCAAATGTAAAGGATGTAAAAATTAACAGGGAAGCGTTGTTCAAACCATTTAAATTCCCTTCTTTTGTAGTCCTTTTTTAGGGCGGGTTAATAACTGGACAAACTATCATGCTGGTACGATTAAAGATACCTAAAACGGTTCTTTGGGTCATAAATCTCTTCTTCATCTTCCTGCTAATCTTTACATTATTCAGGTTGGCAACCTTTTTCGCTTTTAAACCGCGAGACCTTTCTTTTACAGATTTGTTGCCCTCTTTCCTGCTGGGTATACGTTATGACCTTCGGTGGGTTGCCATTATCCTTTTGCCCATCATTTTTATCAGCCTGGTTCCAAAATTTTCGCCATTTTATTCAACAACAAATAAAAAGTGGTGGACCTGGTACCTTGCGATAATGACCTTTCTTACCTTTTTCTTTTTCGCCGCAGACTTTGGAAATTTCTCATACAACAACACGCGTCTTGATGCCGGGGCCTTAAACTTCTATGAGGACAGCAAAATCGCTTTGCAAATGCTTTGGCAAACGTATCCCATGACCTGGATGCTTCTGGGGTTGCTGATAGCGGTGCTTTTTTTTCGATGGATGTTTCGTCGCAGCCACTGGACCGTGATCAACAGGACTGAGGGTTTAAGAATTCCCTATAATCGCAAATGGTTTATAATTGCCGCACTTTTCCTGACGCTGTTTCTTTATGGAAGTTTGAATTTTGCTCCCCTTACATGGAAACGGGCGTTTGTGCTTCATGATAATTTCAAATCTTACCTGGCACTAAACCCTTTGCAAAATTTTTTCACGACTCTAAAATTTCGAAGACCGGCATTTAACGAGGGCAAGGCACGTGAATATTTTCCATTGATGGCCGATTGGATGCAATTGTCCGAAAAAGATAAATTCAGCTACAGGCGTCAAATTATGCCGGGAAGCAATGCGATCGAAAGTCGTCCCAATGTTGTGCTCGTTTTATGCGAGTCATTCAGCATGTACAAAAGCAGTATGAGCGGAAACCCGCTTAATACCACTCCTTTCTTTAATGAAATGTGTGACAAAGGAATCTTTTTTGAGCGATGTTTTTCGCCTCACTATGGTACGGCTCGCGCTTTGTTCGCTGTATTAACCGGCATACCAGACGTGCAACTATACAAATTTTCTACCCGCAACCCCTTAGCCGTAAAACAGCATATGATCATTAATAATTTTGAAGGCTATTCAAAATATTATTTCCTGGGGGGTAGCGCCGAGTTCAACAATTTTCAAGGCTTGCTGGGCAATATTGATGGGCTTCAAATGATAACGGAAGGCAAATTTCGTTCTCCAAAAGTGAACGTTTGGGGCATTAGTGATAAAAATCTTTTTCTCGAAGCAAATGGCAAATTAAAGAATGAGACAAAACCTTTTTTTGCCATTATTCAAACAGCCGATAATCACCGTCCGTTTATGATACCCCAGGAGGATAGTGGGTTTACAAGATTGGAGTTGTCACCTGATACTTTGCACAGATATGGCTTTGAATCGGTGAATGAGTTCAATAGTTTTCGTTATTCCGATTATTGCTTCAGTAAATTCATGGAAGCTGCTTCCAAGGAAAGTTATTTTCACAACACCATTTTTGTTTTCATTGGTGATCACGGGGTCTCGGGAAATGCAACGGCCACGTATCCCAGGTCATGGACTGAGCAGCGACTCACAGACGAACATGTGCCTCTTTTATTTTACGCTCCATATTTATTGCAGCCTCAAAAGAGAAGCGAGGTGGCTTCCCAGATTGATGTATTGCCAACTATTGCTGGCATGATACAAGAGCCATACACCAACACGACACTTGGCAGAGATTTGCTTCATTCGTCAAAAAATAATGACTATGCCTTTATCATTAACCAGGACGGCACTATTGGCATGGTAACAGACAATTATTATTTTACTCGCAACATAAATTTTCCCGAGGAGCAAATTTTTCCCATTAATAGCAACCGCCTAAACTATAGTTGGAGCGAAGTAAAGGCTATCAAAGCAAAAATGTCGGAAGTCACAACAGCGTATTACGAAACCGCCCGGTGGATGTTGATGAATAATAAAAAGTAGTTTGACTCCGATATCGAGGCCTCCATGAAATCAAAAACGTGAAACACAACCTCCTAGCTTAAGTCAGTGGGTCTGTTCCTCTTCCATCGCTGTACAATGGCGTCGTCCTTTGAGAATAGTTCCCCGATTTTTTTCTCGATACGATGATCATCCTTGGCGTTCTTCGGGTATCGTATGGGTTTAAGCTATAGTCTCCAAAAACTTCAAGCACCTGCATATTTTGAAAACTAAGCATGTCGGTAAAGTCGCCTAATGAGAACTTAACGACCTTTTCAGTGTGTTCTTCCGGCGTTACAAGAGACGCATCAGTTATGATCATTTTTTTATAAAAATGCTCTTCGTCATCCCAGCGGTGAATTTCAAACGAAGTACCCGCAATATTCTTAAGTTCGTTACGCACTAAATGATCCTCCGCATAATGCACGTTCAAATAATCGATCACCACAGTGCCGCCGGGCCTTAAACTGGCGCCAATCGTTCTTATGGCATCATCATGCTCACGTCGGGTCGCAAAATATCCAAAGCTGGTAAAAAAGTTAAACGCATAATTGAAATAATTTATCCAAAAAGGCAAGCGCATATCATGCTGATAGAAATGCAGATTGTCCTTTTCCCCGAGTCGTTTTGCAAAGTCAATGCTATTGAAAGACAGATCAAAGCCCGTCACCTCAAAGCCAAGTTGTGCCAACATCCGGCTGTGTCGGCCCCTGCCACAGGCCACATCAAGCATGCGGCTGTCAGGAGGCGGTTCTAAAAAATGGATAAGTTTGTCGATGAAAGTTTTTGCCTCCTTCTCATCCCGTTCAAAATAAAGCCGATGATAAAACGGGGAATCGAACCAGTCCCTATACCAGGCTCTTGTACTTGTCCTTGCCATTGCGGGTTTTGTTTAACAAATATCACTGATTTTGACAATCCGCTTTGTTTGGCCCAGCTCAAACATTTATTTGCTCATTATCAAATCACATAACTTATCTATTCTTATTTTTGCTTCCCGCATATTACGTGACCGAATACGATGTAACCTATTCAAATTTTGGCCTGTGGCATTGATCAAAAGCATCTCAGGAATCAGGGGAACTATTGGAGGAAAGCCCGGTGAATCACTTTCTCCCATTGACGTGGTGAAATTTACTGCCGCCTTTGGCAGCATCCTGAAACAAAGCCATTCTAATAAAATAACCCGTACAACGATTGTTGTTGGCCGGGATGGCCGCATTAGTGGTGAGATGATCCGTGATCTCGTGTGCAACACGCTGGTTGCTTTGGAAATTGACGTCGTGGACCTGGGTTTATCCTCCACACCGACTGTTGAGATAGCTGTGAAAATGGAAAAGGCCGATGGGGGCATCATTTTGACCGCCAGTCACAACCCCAAGGAGTGGAACGCTTTGAAACTGGTAAACAATGAAGGCGAATTCATCTCTTCAGAATTCGGCGGAAAGGTTTTAGAAAAGGCGGCCCTGGAAGATTTTGCTTTCTGTTCTGTCGAGAAATTGGGACTTATTACAGCAAATGACAGCTATTTGCAAAAGCATGTGGATGCCGTGGTAAACTATCCATTCGTCAACGTGAAAAGTGTAGCTAAGCGAAATTTTAAGATTGTTGTCGACCCGGTCAACTCGACGGGAGCCATTTTTGTTCCTGCCTTGTTGAGAGCCCTCGGTGTCAACGATATTATTCTTTTGAACAAAGAAGTGAATGGCAGGTTTGCTCACCATCCAGAGCCCTTGCCGGAGAACCTCGCAGGGCTAAGCAAAGAAGTAATAAAACATAATGCTGACCTTGGGATTGCGGTAGATCCGGATGTTGACCGTTTGTGCTTCGTTTGCGAAGACGGAAGCATGTTTGGCGAGGAGTATACTCTTGTGGCCGTGGCTGATTATATGCTTGTTAAGAAGCCCGGGAATACAGTAAGCAACATGAGCAGCACAAAGGCATTGAAGGAAATTACGCTAAAACATGGCGGCAGGTATTTTCCTTCGGCAGTGGGAGAGGTAAACGTTGTAAATAAAATGAAGGAGGTTAACGCTGTGATCGGTGGCGAGGGGAATGGTGGCATTATAGTTCCCGACTTTCATTATGGCAGAGACGCGTTGATCGGAATTGGTTTGTTTCTCTCTCATTTAGCGACACAGAAAAAAACAATCAAATCTCTCAGAAAGTCATATCCCGATTATTTTATTTCCAAAAACAAGATTGAACTTGAAAATGGATATGACGTAAAAGCCATTTTTGAAAAAATAAAGAAGAAGTACAAAAATCAACCAGTCAACACGGAGGACGGATTAAAAATCGAGTTTGACAATGATTGGGTTCACCTTCGTACCTCTAACACCGAGCCTATTATCCGCATTTATGCCGAAAGCGATTTTGAAAGCAAAGCAAATAATATTGCATCGAGGTTGATGCAGGATATTAAGGAGTTTATGTGATTGAGTACGGCATCGGGCAACGGTACACGCCTCCTGCTCAACATTCGCCGATACGGTCGCCTTCTCGAAATGTGTACCACCCGGTATCTTCTCGCTCATTACTTGATCTAGCTCAAGAGATCACCATTCCGCTATTGCCTATCTTTGCGGCGATTTTTTGACTTTAAAAATTCCCTTTAGGCTCCCCGAAAATTTCGGTCGGACAAAGGACAAGGTATGAATCGCATCTATTTTGATAATGCAGCAACTACGCCACTTGACAAGGAAGTTCTTGAGGCGATGCTGCCCTACATGACTAATCATTTTGGTAACCCTTCTTCCATTTATTCATATGGCAGAGAAACAAGGTTAGCTATCGAAACCGCGCGCAAAACCGTGGCCAGGTTGTTGAATGCTCATCCCGGTGAAATATTTTTTACAAGTGGAGCAACGGAAAGCAATAACACGGCTGTTGCCGCGGCTATTCGCGACCTTGGATGCAGGCATATTATTTCTTCACAAATAGAACACCACGCGGTGCTCCACACGGTGGAGCATTACGGTGATGGAGATGTGAGTTTAAGTTTTGTGCGACTCTTACCAGGAGGTCATGTTGATCTTGAAGATTTGGAAAACCAACTTGCTTCCCACGAAGAACGATGTTTGGTAACACTTATGCACGCCAATAACGAGATTGGGAATTTACTAGATATAAATTCCGTGGGGACCATTTGCAAAAAATATAACGCGATTTTTCACTCCGACTGCGTGCAAACCGTGGGGCATTACCCCCTTGATCTGAGAAAAACACCTGTGCATTTTATTTCAAGTACAGGTCACAAATTTCATGGTCCAAAAGGTGTTGGCATCTTGTATGTGAACGACAATGTAAAAATCCATCCCTTTATCTTAGGCGGTGGCCAGGAGCGCAATATGCGTGCAGGTACAGAGAATGTTTATGGCATTGTTGGTTTTGCAAAAGCGCTGGAACTGGCGATGACCAATTATGAAGAGGATAGCAAATACATACAATCATTAAAGACCTACATGATTGAGCAGCTTCGAAGCGAACTTAATTGTGTATCATTCAATGGGGATGCGGAGGGTAAAAGTCTTTATACAATTTTGAGCGTGGCATTTCCTAAAACCGAAAAATCAGAAATGATTTTATTCAATCTCGATATTAACCATATTTGCGTATCCGGGGGCAGTGCTTGTACAAGCGGCGCTGACCAGGGTTCGCATGTTATTCGCAGCATTAACAACAATCCCAATCTTGTGACGGTCCGATTTTCCTTCAGTAAATTCAATTCCAAAGACGAGATAGACTCGGTCGTCAAAAAACTCAAGGAATTAATTTGATGGGCATTAACAAATTGGCCCGTTCACAACGCTTGTTTTCCGTTTAAAAAAGAAACCTGGCATTCTACGAAAGTTTCGTAGCTTTACGAAAATTCCGTAGAAATGGAAAAGTTAACTCACACAGAAGAGGAAACCATGCAGGCGGTGTGGCGGGTAGGCGAGGGCAATGTAAAATCTTTCATGGGACACCTCGATGAATCCCTTCCTTACACCACAGTCGCTTCCACCGTAAAAAACCTGGAAAAAAAAGGTTTTTTGAGCAGCCGTTTAATAGGCAATGCGTTCGTGTATAAACCTGTTATCAGCGAAGCGGACTATAAAAATAAATTTATGGGTAAAGTGGTGAAGGAATACTTTGACAATTCATATAAAGAGCTCGTAAATTTTTTCGTTAAACAAAAAAAGCTCTCAGCGAAGGAGCTGAAAGAAATTATCACTATGATCGAAAAAGGAAACAATCAGTAACCAAATAATCAAATCATTATGGCGTTATTATTGTCCTATTGTTTGAAACTTTCCCTGAGCCTTGTCCTGATATGGCTTTTTTATCAGGTGGTGTTAAGGAAGCTGACTTTCTATAATTGGAATCGTTATTATTTACTCGGATATAGCTTGCTTTCTTTTTTTGTAGCCTTCATTGACATTTCGCCAGTGCTACAGCAAACCGAGTGGAGTGATACACATGTTATGCAATGGATTCCTGTTTTGAGCGAGACTGAAATTGTTCCTCCAAAAGCTGCCACCGAAAATTTTTTCACCCCCGCAAATATCGCCGGCCTGTTGTTGATCACGGGCACATTTGTAATGTTTGTTCGCTTATTATTTCAATTCGTTTCTTTTATACGATTGAAGAAAAGGGCGGAGCTTATCGCCGTCGACGGAATGAAATTTTACCAGGTGAATGATTCCATCACCCCCTTTTCATTTGGCAATTCGATCTTTATCAATCGCCATCTTCATACTGAGAATGAGATGACGGAAATCATTCGTCATGAGTTCGTGCATGTCAGGCAAAATCACAGCGTCGATATCATTTGGGCTGAAGTACTTTGTATACTCAACTGGTATAATCCCTTCGCGTGGTTAATAAGGGCCTCTATCAGGCAAAATCTTGAGTTTATCGCTGACAATAAAGTATTGGCAACGGGCATTAGCAAGAAAGAGTACCAATACCTGCTGCTAAAAGTAATCGGCAATAATCAATTTAGTATAGCGCCGAATTTCAATTTCTCCTCACTAAAAAAACGAATAGCCATGATGAACAAATTAAAGAGTGCCAGGATGAACCTGGTCAGATTCCTTTTCGGAGTGCCGCTGGTCACAGCGATGCTATTAGCTTTCAGAAGCGGTCGAATGGCGTATCCGCCGGATATCCGAACTGTTGTGAGTTCTTCTAATGGAGCTATTAGCTCTTTTGGTCGGCAAGCGGCAGATACAGTTCCATCAAAGAAATCGGTTAAATCCCCAAATAGCAATAATCAAAAAAATCCCTCAAACTCATGCAATGATTTTGAGATCACCGAAGACAAAGCTGTGATGCATTTAAAGGATGGCACGACTGAGATATATGACCTTCAAAATAAAGACGAGCGGCAGCAATTTGAGGACAGATATGGAAAGATTATCAGCGTGAATAGCGATTATCATGTGGTCAACAGTCCTTCTGCCATCAATGCGGATTTTGACATCACGGACGACAGGGCAATAGTGCATTTAAAGAATGGGACAACAGAGCAGTATGACCTGAAAGACAAAGAGCAACGAAAAAATTTTCAGAAAAAATATGGGATCATTGGCGTGGATTGCATCGTTCAGATGCCACCTACCACTGCTGTCACCCCGGTGACGAGTGTATCTGTTGCCACGGAGGGCATCGCAAACGCTGTTTCCCCGGTTAATGTCGTGAGCAATGTCAATTCCTCAGTTGCCACTTCCACAAGCGTGTGCATTTCAAAAATGGCGACGCCAGCTAACGTTGCAACCATTATTGCATCTCCACACGTGACATCCACAAATGACGTTGTGGTCGATGACGATGGCTCAATCCTTAATGGTAAAGAAGAAATATTGATTATAATTAACAAGAACACAACCCGCCAACAGCTCGAGGAATACAGAAAGCAAATGAAAGAAAAAGATATTGAACTAAATTTCGATGAGATTGGCTATGATGACAAGGGATCTTTGACAAGACTTACTGGAACAATGGAATCAAAAGATGGAAACCGCAGTTTCTCAGCAACGGGCTTCAATAAATTGATACTTTCAGTAGTCAAAGACGGAAGTCATTCTTATTTTAGGGTTCGTACAACAAACAACAAAGAAGTGATCTGAAAGTCCTGTCGGATTAATTTAGAGTACCGTTGAGATGACCAATTCTGCAAGAACGAAAACGGTCACAAAGTCCACGACGATGGACACAAAGTATACAACGTCGTGCATTTTGTGTTTCTTTGTG
>AR_comb_assmDRAFT_10782016_pt1 | contig 10756 bp, 15 predicted proteins | sample ArasoioldDNA_FD_10543 | JGI IMG/M metagenome (IMG submission 10543) | reverse complement strand
CGGCGCAGATTCGGGCGCGGCTTGGGGCCTTTGTCGTGATCGAGCCGTGTCTCTCGGCCGACAGCAACCGCAACAAAGCATGGATCTGGGACCGCTGGGAAGCGCTGGTCCGCACGTGTACGGAGGTGCAGTTCGTCCAATTCCTCCACGCGGATTCGACGGCACTCCCTGGCGCGCGTCACATCGCGTCGGCGTCGTTCCGGGATGCGTGCGCGCTCCTCGAGTGCGCAGACGGCGTCGTGACCACCGAAGGCGGATTGCATCATGCGGCGGCGGCGTTGTGGCGGCCGGCGGTCGTCATCTTCGGCGGCTGCGCGAGTGTGACGGTGACCGGCTACGACGGGCATCTCAATCTCGCGGATGCCGGGCCGAAGACCCCGTGCGGGCGGTACATCCCGTGCTCGCATTGTCGGGACGCGATGGCGCGGATCGCGGTGGAGGACGTTGCGGGCGCGGTGCGACGGATGACGGCGGGAGTCGTGAGCCATGCCACGCACTAACCGCGGGCGCATGGGCGCCTCGTCGGAAGCCGCCGGACGGCGCGACCACGCCGCAGCGATCGAGCAGGCGGTCGACACCACGCCGCCGTCGAACTTCCCGACGCAGCAGTGGACGACGCTCATCGACCCGTACTGGTGCGACCGGGCGGACGTCGGCGGCGACGAAGCGATGCGCGCGGATCAGACCGTGGCGCCCATTCGCACGCTGTGGACGGGGCCGTATCGCCCGGACATCGACCCCGATCTGATCGAAGTCTCGAAGGTGCGTCGCATCCGGTATCAGGGCCGGACGTATGACATCCAGACGGCGGCGGTCCTCGGCGTCCGGACGTCGATTCAGTTCACGACGACGGCGAGGCTGGGCTGATGAAAATGTCCCTGTCGTTCGAGGGCGGCAAGGAGCTCGCGGAGGCATTGGAACGCCTGTCGCCACGCGTGCAACGGCGCGAGTCGATTGACGCGCTGAAGGGCGCGGCGATCCCGATTCTGCGCGAGGCGCGCGACTTCCTGCCGATGGGACCGGGCGCCGGGCCGCACTTGAAAGACAACCTCGGGACGCAAAACGTTTCGCGCGGCGACGAGTTGGTCGTCGCGCTCGGGCCGGAGAAGCGTCCGGACTTCGTCTTCTGGGGCGGCTTCCTCGAATTCGGCACGGTCCGGCAGGCGGCGCATGCGTGGTTCCGGCCGGCGTTCGATCACGGCGTGTGGGACGCGTTGGGCATCCTGCGGACGTTGCTCTGGGCGTCGATTAAGAAGCGTGCGCCGAAAGGGCAATCGTGACGATCACGCAGGCGGTCATCGATCGGATCCTCGCGATTCCGGAGGTCGTCGCGCTCGTGGGTGACCGAGTCTATGCGGTGATCGTGCGGCAAAACTCCGTGATGCCGTGCGTTCGGGCGCAGACGATTTCCGAAGTCCGCGACTATCACTTACGCGGCGAGGTCTCGACGGTCGACACGCGCATCCAGATCGACGCGTTCGCCGCAGAGGCGGCGAGCGACCCCTACGGGCAGGCGTGCGATCTCGCGGATGCGATTAACGGCGTGTGGGGGGCGCCGGTCCCGGCGCCGATCGCGCTCTCGGGATGGACTGGGGCGCTCGGCGGGAGTCCGGCGCTCTTCCATGTGCGGATCGCACGGCAGATCAACCGGCGGGAAGTGTTCGAGGGCGACGTCGTCCGCGTGTTGCGGATTCAGCAGGATTACGACGTGCAGTGGGCGCGGATTTCGGCTTAAACCAGGAGTCACAACAATGTCGGACATGACCGGTAGCTTCTACGCAGCCGAAGGCATCCACGGCTATGGCACGCAGTGGTTGATCGGCGACGGATCGAGTCCCGAAAATTTCGAGGCGGTGCCGTACGTGAAACGGATCACTCCCGGCGACATGAATACCGCCGTCCTCGACAAGACGCATCTGCGCTCACCAGAAGCGCATCGCGAGAAGAAAGCGGGCCTCCGAGACTCGGGCGCGTTTTCGATCGAGATGATTTATCACCCGCGACACGAGAGTCAGTCCAACCAGGGCGGGGGGTCTGGCATCTTCCAGAACGGTGGACTCTTTGCCATGTGGCGGGGCCGCGAAGAGAAGAACATGAAGCTGATTTTCTTTGATGGCAGTCCGGGGACGGAGTTGCCGTTCCGTGGCTGTATCACGAAATGTCAGATCGGGGAAATCGGCGAAGACGCCCTGGTGCCGCTGATGGTGGAAGTCACGCCGCTCCAGGACTACTCGGCGAATCTCCCGTAAGGCGGTGATCGATGTTAGCGAACCCTGAAGCGGGCGAAGTCTCGATTCCGGTCAACGGGCGGACCTTTGTCCTGAAGCTGTCGATGAATGCCGCGTGCGCGATTGAAGACAAGACGGGAAAGGATGTCGGCGTGCTCCTCGCGGAAGCGGGACGGTTGAATTTCCGCGCCATGCGCTATCTGACGTGGGTGCTCCTCCAGAAACATCACCACAAGGACTTTCCCACGGAGGAGGCGGTTGGCGAATGGATTGATGCGGCGGGCGGGCCGATGGTGTTCTATCAACTCCTCGCCGCGCTCGGGCGGCAGGCGATTGATACGACGGCGGCGAAGCCGAACGGGGCCGACTCCGACGCGGGAAACCCTCCCGCGGCTCACGCGCATTGACGAACTGGCGCGACCTGTACATCCAGGCGCGGCGGTGCGGCGTGGGCCGAGACGAGTTCTGGGATTTCTCGCCGCGGGAATTAGCGCGGGAATTCGAGGCGGCAAAGTTACGGCGGCAGGACGAGTTCGATCGCGACATGGTCCAGGCGTGGCATGTCGAAATGTTGCACCGACAGAAGAAAGTCCCGCCATTGGAGTCGTTGCTCCGGGCGAAACGGGCGGCGCGAGCCCCCACGAGGGATCAGCAATTGGCCGTGATGCACATCCTCTCCGCCCAAATGGGCATCCCGCTGCGCAAGGTGTCGCGCCGTGGCTGACGACATTATCGTCGGCGTCCTCCGCGCGCTCCTGAAGCTGGACACGGCCGAATTCGAGACCAACGCCAAAAAGAGCAAATCGACGACGGAGGGCATGGAGAAATCCCTGCTCTCCTTCGCCAAGACCCTTACGGGCGCCTTCACGGCGTCGGCGATCATCGCGTACGGACGGGAGGTCTTGAAGTTCGCCGACGACATCGGCGATCTCTCCACCCAGACCGGTATCTCGACGTCGCGCCTCCAGGCGCTGAACTACGTCATGGCGGGATCCGGCGTCACGGTCGATGACCTTGCGAACGGGATCGCGCAACTCTCCAAACGACTCGTCGGTGGGGATACGGGCGCGGCGAACGCGATCCGGACGTTGGGACTGAACGTCGACCAATTGATCGCGATGAGTCCAGACAAGGCATTCATTGCGATCGGCGAAGCGGTCTCGAAGATCCCGAATCCGATGGAACGCTCCGCAATCATGATGGAGTTGTTCGGGCGGAATGGGTCGCAATATCTGAAGGCCGTGACCGCCGACATGGGCAAACTGGTCGACCAAGTCGAGAAGACCGGCCCGATCCTGTCGCAGAATCTGATCGACAGCGCAGACAAATTCGACCGCGTGTGGGAGCAAGGCAAGATCACGCTCAAAGCCTGGACGGGGGCCTTAATCGAAGCCGGACTCGAGGTCGCGAAATTTCAATTTGCCGCGGACTCGACGGGGGAATCATTTGGGCAACTGCGGAAACAGAGCGCCGACGCGACCGAGGTCATGGACGAATACTCACAGATGATCGCGAAGGTCCAGCCGAAAGCGATGGGATTAGTCAACGCACACAAAGACCTCACCCTATCGAGCGGCGAGGTCAACAAAATCACGCAAGAACTGAACAAAGAGATCGGACAGAAGCTCGCGAAGTCCCACGAGGATGCAGCCAAAGCGGCGCAGAAAGCCGCAGACGATACCGCAAAAGCCTACGCGAAGATGTACTCGGATGTGATGAACGCGCAGGGCCTCTGGCAGATGGAGATCGACAAATTTCAGGCCGCGCCGATCGAGGACGTCGCGAAGACGTTCGCGACGGTCACCTTAACAGAGGACCAAGCCGCGGCGGCGGCGGAAGCCTTGATCGTCAAACTCCACGAACTGCAATTCGCGAACGTCCAATGGCACACGACGTCGACGCAGAGCGCGGACGACTACAACGCGATCCTCGACAAGCTAATCGGGAATCTCCGCGCGAACGGCACCTTGATTGAAGAGAACAAGGTGTATACGGACACGTGGCAGACGTCGATCGGGGAGTTGTCCCAGGCGTTCATGGTGTTCTCGCAGATTGCGGGCGACTCGCTCGGGCGCACGTTCCAACTCATTGGCGCGAACATCGCGGGCATTGACCTCGCGAACAAAGGGCTCGCGACGATGAAGGGCGGCTTTGAGGCATTAGGGCACGGCTCGATCCTCTCTGGGCTCGCCGGGATTGCGACGGGGATCGGCGGGATTGCCTCGGCCGCGGCCGCGGCGGTGCAACTCATCATGGCGCTGTGGAATGGGTTGAAAAAGCTGTTCGGCGGCGGAGAGGAAGGGACCGTGGTCAATCCCGCCCGCGACCAGTTCTGGGCGCAGTACGGCGGGTACGAAGCGGCGTCGACGATGCTCACGAAGCGGCTCGAGGAATTGGGCGACAGCGACCCTGGCGGCACGGCGGACAATCTGATCAAGGCCGCGTTCTCCGCGGACACGAAAGACGAATTCGACAAGGCGCAGGACGCGATCATTTCCCTGATCGGCGGGTCGAAGTTCCACGGCGGCGGGTTGGTCGGCGGCGTGGGGAACGTGATGGGCCTCCTCCGCGCGGGCGAGCGCGTGCTGACCGGGGAACAGAACGAATGGTTCTCCGGGCTCATGCGCGCGATGCCCGCGATTGAGCTGGCGAATGCCGCGCGACTCTCGACCGGCGGCGGCGGGCGCCCGATCGAGATCCATCTCTCGACCTATCTCGACGGCCGCGTCGTCGCGCGGCAAGTCCTCCAACACATGCCCTACGAGTTGGCGGCGCATGGAGTCAAGTAGTGCGTGTGCTCATCGGCGGGATCGATTACACGGCGGCGGTCCAGCCGGGGAGCCTCGACATCTCGGACGATATGAATGCGCGCAACACGTTGCATGCACTCCTGCGGGATGTGACGGCGGCGGTCACGATTCCGACGGGCGAGGAGGTGCGCGTCGAAGGCGACGGATCCCCTCCGCCGATTCTGTTTGCGGGGACGGTCGAGGAACCAGCGGCGAATCTGTTGCCGCCGGGCGAGGTCGTCGACATCAGCCTGACGGCGGTCGATTACAACCAACTCGCCGATCGCTTTCTTGTCGCGGAGGTCTACGAGAACCAGACGATCGAAGCGATCACGACCGATCTCGTCACGCAATATCTCGGCGACGAAGGAGTCACGATCGGCTTTATCGAACCGGGCGCGACGATCACGCGCAAGCTCTTTTCCTATGTGACGCTCGCGGAGGCGTTGAATTGGGTCAGCGAGCAGACGGGGTACGCGTGGGAGATCGATTACTCGAAGGTCTTTCGGTTGCGCGCGCCGGACACGATCGCGGCGCCCTTCGACGCGACCGGTACCACGGTCCGGACGATGGCCGTCCGGCGCCCTCGCGGGAGTTACCGCAACCGGCAGTACATCAGGGGCGGCAAGGATCTGACGGATCTCCGCACGGAGTACTTCACGGGAGACGGGACGCGGCGTACGTTCACGGTCGCCTTCCCGATTGGCCAGGAGCCGTCGGTTGCGCTCAACGGCATCCCGGCAAGCGTCGGGATCAGGGGTGTGGAGACCGGCTTCGCGTGGTATTGGAACAAGGAATCGAACGAGATTTCCCAGGACACCTCCGGGGCAATCCTCGTCGACACCGACCAACTCGGCGTCACCTATCGCGGACTCTTCCCGATTCTCGTGCAGGCGCAGGACGACGCCAGTGTGGCGGAGCGCATCGCGGTCGAAGGCGGATCGGGGCTCTACGAAGCGATCGAATCGGAAGGGTCGATCGACGATGCGCAGCTCGCGCTCGATACGGCCCTCGCCAAGCTCCAGCGCGAGGGATTGATTCGCGACTACATCGACATTACGACGGATCAATTCGGGATGCGATCCGGGCAGTTGATGTCGGTCGTCGAACCGGCGCTCGGGCTCAATGGCACCTATCTGATTCAGTCGGTCCGGGCCTCCGACGTCGACGGCGTCGAACTCCTCTACAGCGCCACGTTGATGAGTGGCGATGCGCTCGGCGGCTGGATCGCGTGGTTCCAACGCTTGATGGCGATCAAACGGTTGGAGGTCGCGGAGGACACCGAAAGCCTGTTGCTGCTCCGGACGATCCCGGACGTCGTCCGGCTGACAGAGGCATTGCTCTACGCGACGAGTACGCGCGAGACGCGGATCGGGTATGCGCGGATTGGGTTGTCCGAAATCGGGCTGATGGGGGTGAATCCCGCGCTCGCGCGTGCGCTGAGCGCGGAGCGGGTCAGGCTGAGCGACGCCGTCCAGGCGACGATGACCGGCACGGCGTCGGTCCTGACAGTCCTCCTCGCGAACGAAGGGCTCAAGGTGGGCGAGGCGGCGAGCAACGTCGCGCAGCTCCGCACGCCGGAACTGATCCGGATCCGCGATGCCGTCCAGGCCGTGCGCGGCAGCGAATTCGATCTCAGCGTTCTGCTGACCAACGAGCGCGTCAAGGCGGGCGAGGCGCCCACGGGCAACTTCGCGCAACTGCGCTCGCCGGAAGTGATCCGCATCAGCGACAGTGTGCAGGCCAGTATTTTGGCGCCGTTCACGTTGCAGCGATCGGTCACCGAAACGATTCGGACGCGCGAGGATCCGGGCGGCGGGGCGCAGAGCGGCGAACTCGAGGGCGTGCGCGTGGCGGAAGATCCGAATGCGGCGACGCAGTGGGAGTCCCTTGAGATGGTGCGGATCCACGACGCCGTGCTGGCGGAGATCGTATGACGCGCGTCCGCGCGGCCTCATCCGTTGCGGTGCGCGCGAATGTCGCGATTGACATCTGCGACGCGGCGACGGGCGCGGTCCTGCGTCATGAGGACGTGCACAACCTCGTGCTCCTCGCCGGACGGAATCAACTCCGCGACGCGCTGAACGGCGAAGTCATCACGGCGCCGTCGTGGATGGCGCTGGGGACGGGCACCACCACGGTGAATCCGGCCGACACGGCGTTAGCGGGTGAAGCGTTGCGCGACGTCGTCACGTCGCGGGCGAAGGGGTCGGGCACACTGACGTTTAAGTACTTTCTGACGTCGACGCAGGGGAACGGCATCACGTTTCGGGAGGCGGGTCTATTCAATGCGAATCCGGGCGGCATCCTGTTCGCGCGGACTCTGTTCACGCCGATCGACAAGACGGCTAGCATCACCGTCTTGTGGGCGTGGACGATCACGATTGGCGCCTCGTAAGTCGCGAAAGGGATCACGATGGGATCGGGGTGGGCAGACGGCGACGATCAGAGCGAACGGCGACGGAACCGCGAATGGATTCTCCGGGTCCTCGCGGCGGGCGGGCCGGTTTATGACATCGACAACGTCGGCGCCATCACGGCGAACGCGGTCGCGGTCGATGGGGACGACATCATCACGAGCGAAACGACCCATTACACGGTGCCATCAGGCGGCGCGAACGATCGCGCCGTGCTGTGGATCACCGTGACGAGTAACGCCACCGTGCTCCGCGATTGTCACGTGTATCTCGTCCCGCCCGCCTCCTCGCGGAATTACATCAATCAGATTTGGGGATTCCCGCTCGACGCGGGGCAGACGATTCGCATCGGCCCGTATGCGGCCAATGCCGGGTTTACCCTGCGATCCATCTCCAGTAACGCCGCGGCCGACGAACTCGCCTTGCGGGCGGACATCCTCCACCTCACGGATTCGATCCCAGGGATCCTGATCGGCGGCGTCCCCGGCGGCGGCACGACGACGTGGTCGCTGCAATACACGGTGCCCGGCAGCGGCGTCCGCCACGCGTTGATCTCGGCCTCGCTGTGTAACAACGACACCGTCCCACGGCACGGCGCCGTCATGGTCATCCCGTCCGGCGGCGGGATTGACAACCAGTATCTCGTCCAGAGCCCGACGCTCTACTCCGGCGAATCACAGGTGCTCGAATGGATCACGCTCGATCCCGGCGATCTGGTGTACGCATGGGCCGAAGTGAACGGCGTGATCGGGTCCTATCTGTCCGTCGTCGAAGTGGCGACACCGTAAAGGAATCACATGGGCATCTCCGGATCGCGGGTCGTCGCCAGCCGGGTCACGGGCAACGTGGAAGGCAACGTCAACGGGACGGTCGCCTCGGTCGTCGGCAACGTCGCCGGCAACGTCAGCGGACAGATCACGCAACTCATTCGATCGTGGCAACTGATTACGATCACGATCGGATCCACGGTCGGCACCTATGGCGCCGCGATCGCCGCCGTCACGCTCGCGAAATCGCTGCTGATTCCGCTGTCATTCACGACGGTCCAGGCGTCCGGGTCGGCGGGACGCGCGCAACTCTCCAATTGGGACTTTGCCAGCAACACGGGGATCCGCGTGGAACTCCAGGAGATCGGGTTGACGCAACCACCGGCGACCGCCAAGGCGTTGGTCGTGGAGTACTACTGATGAAGGTCGCGATCCTCCTGTCGGGGATCGGATGGGACCGCGCGCCCTTTGACGACGCGACGGTCGACGTGTGGACGTGCAACGACGAGTATCGCCTGCGTCCGCCGCGGATCTCGCGGCACTTCGAGATGCATCGCCCGGAGGATTGGTATCTGTCGGACGACGTTGTGCCCTCCGCGGACGTGCCACGGGGGCGGTATCTCCGGCCCAGCGATCACGCCGACCACTTGGCGGCGCTCACGGTCCCGGTGGATATGCAGGAGGCGATCGCGGAGATTCCGCGGTCGGTGCCCTATCCGCTGGCGGCGGTCATTCTCGCGGCGGGCGGTGTGCGCCTGTTCGATTCGAGTTTGGCGTACATGCTCGGGCTCTGCCTCCTTGAGCGCCCGTCGTGGATCGGGATCTACGGCGCGAATCTCTCCGGCCCTGAGTATCAGGATCAGCGGCCCACGGCGCAGTGGTTGCTCGGACTCCTGGTCGGCGGGGGTGCTGATGTGTACATTGAGCAACCGTCGACCCTGTTAGCCTGTACGCATCTGTATGCGTACGAACCGTCGCCCCGGCGCATTCCTGATGACGTGCGGCGCGGGTTGGTCAAGGCGTTGAACTCCCGCGAAGCGTTGGTGCAGACGTGGATCGACGGCGCCGCGCCGTCCAGTGACGACCGCCAGCGCGTGAGCGAGCTCGACGCGGAGATCGGGGCATGCTATGCGGCGCTCGCGCAACTCGGGCTGAGCGGACATGACGGCGCGCTCGCGCATGCGCTGGAGATTGGACGATGACGAATTACTATGCGATCCCCCAGGCGACCGGCGCGTGCGCGCTCCTGCGGATCGAGGGCGAGCACGTTGCGGAACAGGCGTGGATGTCGATCACGGCGGAGCACTACGCGACCTTAGCGGACTCGCCGCGGGGCGTTCGGATCGTCAACGGCGTCCCGCAGGCGAACCCGCCCAAGGCGATCCGCGTCATCCCGCGCGGCGTGTTCATGGATCGCTTCACGCCGACCGAACAAATCGCGCTCGAGGAAATCGCGGAAGGGCAGACACAAGGCGGGCGCGTCGTGCGCGTGTTCACGCGGCGGCTGGAAGCAGAGACGCAGGTCAATCTGAACTCCGCCGCCCTCGTCGCCGCACTCGGACAACTGAAAACGATTCTGCGCGCGGCGACCGTCTGGGCATCGGACGCGGAGGCAGACACGCGCATCGCGGCGCTCACCGCAGACGGATAACTCCGCATCAGACAGGAGGCGGCGATGCCGCTGATCTCGCTCATCGTGACGCTGGTGATCGTCGGCGTGATTCTATGGCTCGTGGAGTCATACATTCCGATGCCCGCCCCGTTCAAGGTGGTGATCCGCGTCGTCGTGATCCTCGTCCTGATCGTCTGGCTGCTCCAGGTGTTCGGGGTGACCGGCCCCGTGATTCGCCTCGGTCCCTGACGATGCCGGACCTGACCTTTGACGCGTTGTCGAAGGCGACGGAGCAACTGGGCGTCGTGTTGCTCCTCGTATTGAACATCGTCGCGATCTGGCGCAAGTGGTTCGTCCCGTATTACCTCGTCGAAGAACTCCGATCTCGAGCCGAGCGGGCGGAAGTGGACGGCCGCTACTGGCGGGATCTCTCGATGCAAGTCCTCACCGCGTCGACGCGCACGCTCACGATTGCCGAGCGCACGACGGATCTCTTGGCGAAGAAGGATTCGGTACCGTGAAGGGCGGGCCGATGTGGAAATGGGCGCGGCGGTTCTGGCAAGACCTGATCGGCGACCCCGCGGCAGAGGCGCGGGTCGGCGCGTTCCAAGATGTGCAACTCCGGGCGTGGACGGCGGCGAAGCTGGAAGACGTGAAGACGCGGCTGGGCGTATTGGAAGTCAAGCTCGGCACGTTGATCGACCAGGATGGCGACGAGACTCACCATGATGATTGAAGTGCTGTGGCTCGCGTCGGCGTGTATCGGCGTCGGCATCCATTGCGGGGCGTGGTGGGAATCGTGGCGCGATCGACGGCGCGGGACCATGAGCAACGGGCGCGATCCGCGCGTGGTCATGGTGCGGCTGCAACACTGGCACGCGCTCGGACGCCTCGTGGTCGGCGTCCTCAACGCGCTCCTCGCGCTCATGGTCGTCCTCTGGGT
>AR_comb_assmDRAFT_10085411_pt1 | contig 10756 bp, 16 predicted proteins | sample ArasoioldDNA_FD_10543 | JGI IMG/M metagenome (IMG submission 10543) | reverse complement strand
GGCGGGTTTGACCTCCGTCGGCGGAATTTCGAGGTCCTTCATCGCGCGCACCTCGCCCGCGTAGAGGAGCTGCTGCATGACGAGCCCGTCCTCCACGGGGCGGATCATCACGATGTACTGCTTGCCGCGCGCGGCCCAGCGCCCGAGCGCACAACGCTTCGACTCGCGCAACGCGGTCGCCAGCAGCGCATAGGGTTTGGCGCCGCCCTTGTCGGGCGCGAGGTAATACGCCTTGTCGAAGTACACGGGGTCGACCGCCTCGAGCGGCACGAATTCGGTGATGTCGGCCATGTGCGTTCCGGCCTCCTCCATCGCCTTCAATTCATCGGGCGTGAAGATCACGTACTGATCCTTCGAGAATTCGTAGCCCTTGACGACGTCCTCGCGGGGAACGGGCACTTCGTCCTTGATGCAGATGTATTGCTGCTTCAGGCGCGACCCGCAGTCCTTGTGCAGCATGTTGAACGAGATCGCGCGGCTCGCCTCGGTGGCCGTATAAAGCTTCACCGGGATCGAGACCAGCCCGAACGAGATGCTCAAGCTCGCAATGGATCGTGCAGCCATCCTCTACCTCCGCATCAAGCCTCACAAGCAATGCATTGTAATACATGAATATTTTCGACAGGGCCAGCCTTTTTTCGATGAGCCGGAGCCGAGACTTCGAGACCGTTGCAGCGCCGATACAGACAGACCCACCGGGGGGTGCCCGATCGTTGGCTGGCTTGGGGATCGATGCGGACGAGGTCCTGTCTGTCATCCGCCGGCGGTGGAGGCGCGTCCGGCGGACCCAATCAGGAAAGCCGTGACGACATGCCACTCCGCCGCGCCGATTCGCATCGCGAGCGTTAGTCCCATTCGAAAGCGGCAGCTCTCGGCTTGCTGCTGCGGCCATGTAGTGAATTCTGTCCGGCGGGCGCATCATGTCGGTACCGCGCGGCTGTTCCTGTTCATTTGCGAAGAGGATAACCATGAGACTTGATTCGGTTCGCGAGCTCAAGCGGTCGCTGCCGGGGCAACTGCACAAAAAGTTTGCGATACGAGCTGCTGCCGGCGAGACCTCGAACCTCGCGGTCGCGAGCGCGGCGTCGCTGCGCCGGGATACCCCGAGCTATTTCCTGGGTATCTCGGCGCATCGCAAGAAGGACTATCGTCTCGCGGTACGCCTGCAGGATCGTGCGCTCGAGAGGAGCGAACTCGTTCAAAGCATTGCGGCCAGAGCCAAAGGCGAGGTGGATGTGCGTTATGTTGGACGGATTCGCGCCCGCGCCAAGCCGTGGTACCGATCGAAGCAACGTCCCTTGCTCATCGGTACGTCCACGGGATTTCTTGCAAGCGGCTTCATCATGGCAGGCACGCTGGGTTGCTTCGTGCGTTCCGGGTCATCTACCGCGTTGTACATCCTCTCCAATAACCACGTCCTTGCGGACGAGAACCGGTACCCCAAGGGTGGATCCATCGTCCAGCCTGGCGCGCTGGATGGCGGGAGCCCAACGGGGGACCGCGTAGCCAAACTCACCAGATTCGTCCGCCTCGAACCCGGGCAGGCGAATTTCGTCGATTGCGCCATCGCGAAGCTCAATTCGGCGATCCAGGCGGACGCGCATAAACTGAAAGGGATCGGCACACTCGCAGGGCAGCGCGACGGTGTGCTGGTAGGCGACGTTGTGCACAAGGTCGGACGCACGACGGGCGTGCGCCATGGCCGAGTGACCGCGTTCGAGCTGGATGGGGTGGCGGTCGAGTACGAAATCGGCGTGATCTCGTTCGACGATCAGATCGAGATCGAGGGCGCGGGGAACAGGTCGTTCAGCGACGCCGGGGACAGCGGCTCGCTCATCGTCGATGATGAGATGCGGGCGGTCGCGCTTCTCTTTGCCGGCGGCGATCACGGCGGATCCAACGGCAAGGGGCTGACGTATGCCAATCCGATCGGCGCAGTGCTGAAAGCGCTCGAAGTGAAGCTCGCATAGGTCGACATGGCCATAACACTCGAGCAGGCACGAGCCGCGAAGGCGTCCGCCAAGGCGCTGCTTGCAGGTCTACCTGGCGTGGTGGGCGTGGGGATCACCAAGATAGGCGCGGACTATGCGCTGAAGGTGAACCTTGGCGCGCCGCTTCCGGCGGGGGTGTCGGCGCCCGAGCGGATCAGCGACGTTCCGGTATGCGTGGAGGTCGTTGGGCGGATCACAAAGCGCGGGTGAGAGGAGTTCCCGATGGCATCAGACATCTTTGCGGGCCACGAGGAAGCCGTATGAACAGATTACCGGGATTTGTGGCGGAGACCTCGCTGAAGCCGAGCGCTTCGGCGTATCGAGGCGCCGCAGTTCGCGCCTCCTCTGGGTCAAAGGTTGTCAGCGCGCGGATCGCACACCGCGAGACCTACGGCTGCGGGATGGATTGGTTCATCAATTCGTGGTGTTGCCGGTTCTGGACGCCGGGCGGAGATATCGTCGTCTGCTGCCCGCGCGACGGCTCGGTGCCGTGCACGACCTATCGCGGCCTGCTCTCGGTCAGGCTGGATTAGGTCAGAAGCTTTCGCCGCACCGCCTTTTCCATTCGGCCGTAGCAGCGATCGCTTTGCGGCTGCTCAATTGCGCCCGCCGAATGACGAGTAGTGTGGCTTTCATGGATGGACTCAAGCGCGCGAATTCTGCCGGAGAAATCTGACGGACCGCTATCGGCTTGGAATTGTTGTTGCCCACGGTGCAGTGTCCTGGTTTGTATTCGGATCGGTGCCGCGTGACCGTCTTCGCCTTGTGCGAACCAAAAAAGAACCCCCGATGATCCGGGGGCTGAAGCCATCACCATGAACACCCACTACGAAAACTTTCGCTTCGAAGGCCTGCCAAACTCAACGTATTACGACGCGGCAACGTGCTTGCGTTCTCTCAACGGGAATACCTTCCTCGGGCTTTCGCCGTCAGCCTGCGCTCTTGCTTGCTGGCGCTGCTCCCGCCGAATTCTGGCGAACGTTTTCCGAATATCGGTATCAGCGCTACTCGTGTAACGAAAGGAATCATGGAGGATCGATTTCATTCATGCTCCCGGATCATGGTTGTGCGATACGAACGCTCCCCTCGCTGATAGTCGCAAGAAGCATTCCGGGCAACAGGAAGTCATGGCGGTTCAGGGCCTTGGGCAGGCGGGCCATTTCCTGGAACGCGGGGTCCGTAAAATCGCTCGACATATCTATCGTCGGTAGTGCTACTACATGTTGTAACGCACACACGCGATGTCGGCGTTCGCTACACATCAGGTGTCCATAATCGCTTTTGAAAGTACTCGCGCCAGGACGCGGGAAGCGAAGGATGCCGACTCGCATTCGCGAGCAGCGGCTGATTCCCGGAATCAGCGGCGTACAGCGCGACTACATCCGCGACCGTGAGGCGCGTTTGGTTACGCTGGAGACGCTCGATGGCATCTCCAGCGCCCACCTCGCCTTCCTGAAGAACAGCGAGATAGAACCCGCTGCGATGGCTCTGCAGGAAACGCTTGACCATAGCGGCGTTCCCGAATCGGATCGCCAGTTTGTAGCAGGGAATGCGCGGCTGTGTCACGACGAGCTCCGCGGTGCCGATACGGTAGCGGTCACCGATCCATACCTCGTCTTCCAACAGTCCCTCGGTAGTGAAGTTCTCGCCAAACGAGCCCGACGGCAAATCCACGTTCGGCAGCTCGCGGCGCCAGAACTCGTAGTGTTCCAACGGATACGCGTACACAGCTTTCTCCGGGCCGCCGTGAACGGACAGATCGGCTTGCCGGTCGCCTTCGACGTTATCGCGCGCGACGTGCACGCGACCCGACACCGGCGTCTTGAAGATCGACGTGTCGACAGCTCGCCCGCGCCAGCGTGCCTTGCGCGGACGTCCAACGCTGACGGAAGCAAGCCTCATGTCAGCCGGAGCCCTTGGCTGCCAGGGGCTCGCGGTCATAGTAGTCCACCGTGTTCTCGGATCGGAACAGCTTGCGGACGTCACGCGCGCCGCGCCGGCCTGCGACGATCAGAATTTTCTGCGAATCCGGGTATTCGCAGGTTTCGACTTCCGACAACGTCGAGAGCGAAAGATAGCGCATCGTAGTCGCACCGGTATTGATGATCTGGTGCGCGACCTCGGGCCCTCCCGGTGGGCACGCAATCACATCGTGCTTGCGGATCGGGTAGCGCTTGTCGCCGAATCGAAGCTCGCCCTCGCCTTCGATGATCAGGAACATTTCTTCATCGTTGTGGTGGCAATGGAACGGACATTGAACTTTGCCGGGCGGCAGGACGGTAAGGTTGTAGCCGAGCTTCCTTGCCCCGATGTGATCGCTGATCTGGCCTCGGCTCGACGTGAATGGTCCGTTCTCCTCGATGTCGTCGAACTCCACCGCATCGAGGTTCATGATTGGATTGACCATCGGCGTACCTTTCCTGATGCAGTTGTGGAACAGGCGAGTGTCGCGAGAATCGGCTCGGATCGCATAGACGAAGAGTTCCCCAGTGCCGGGCCTTTCCGGGTGCGTCGCCGGATACGCGAATGTGCATGCTGATATCTGAATGATGAGCGCTTCATTCATCGGGAGGTAAGGCTGAGCCGGGCTTAACTTTTCCTGGCTGGCCGCTGCGCGCGCGCCGCCGAGTTGGCCTCCACCGCGGCGCGGACGAGCTGCTTGAAGGCGGCTTCGTTGATCTTCTCTCCTTCGTGGAGGTCGATCGCACGCCGTGTGTTGCCTTCCAGACTGGAATTGAACAACTTTTTCGGGTCTTTGATCGAGGCTCCGCGAGCGAAGGTGAGCTTCACGACCTGCTTGTACGATTCGCCTGTACAGACGATGCCGTCATGGGACCAGACCGGGATTCCGGGGGATTTTGGTTTCTCCCATTTCCACTCCTCCTGGATATCCGGATCGGCATCGTGGATGAGCTGGCGGACACGAGCGAGGGTCTCTCCTCGCCAATCTCCGAGCTCCTTGATTCGCTTGGTGATCTTCGCTGAAACGACGTCGTCATTTGGACCAATTGTCGGGCTCATGTTCTCTCCGATTCCTCGTCACGGTCGATGGCCTTGGTTGGCACGGCAGAACTACTTTGCGTGAATCGCGGCAACTGGTCGGCTATTTCGAACCATGGAAGCTGGTCTTGCGTCCATACATGATCATCCGGACGCACACGTTCTGGTTCGTCGAGACTGCCCAGGGAGACTTGCACTCGATCAGCGAGGACTTCTTCGTGCATCGAAAGCGTGCTTCCGCAAATTGAGCAAAAGCCGCGCTCGGCGTATTTCGACGATCGGTATCGCGTGGGTTGGCCTCTGACCCATGTGAAGGACTCTGCGGAGAAATGAGCAAAGACCAATGCGGGCGCACCCGAGTGCTTGCGGCACATCGAGCAGTGGCAAATTACCACGCGGATTGGGGCTGAGGAAGCCCGATAGCGAACCGCGCCGCAGAGACATCCACCTTCAAATACAGCAGTACCGCTCATACGCGTAGTTAGGCGCGCTGGTCGCTTACTGGATCACCTCGTCCGCGCGTACGAGCACAGACTGCGGAAACGTGAGACCCAGCATCTTCGCGGTCTTGGGATTGATGACGAACTCGAATTTGGTCGGCTGCTCAATGGGTAGATCGCTGGGCTTGGCGCCTTTGAGGACTTGTCCACGTAAGTGGCAGCGCGCCGAAAGATCTCCGGGAGGGACGGCGCATAGGCCATGAGGCCGCCGCCGGTCGCATCGCTCCGGCGTGAGTAGATTGCGGGCAGACGGTACTTTGCGGCAAGATCGATGATCGGCTTTGGTGCAGAAGAAACATCCCGTCCAGCAGAACGAGAACGGCGCCAACGTGCGCTCTCGTCATGCCCGCAAATGCGCCTTCCAGCTCGTCCGGTCCGCGCGCTTTCGAGAGTTGAAGCTCCATCCCCAGCGACCGCGCCGCGATTTTCGCCTCTTCCAACGCAAGTACGTGACCCGGATTGGTTGGGTTCGAGAGGACTGCTGCCGAAGAGACTCTAGGAATGAGCTCCTTGATCAGCTGTAGCTGCTTCCCGACTATCTCGGGTGCCAGGATGGACAGCCCGGTGATGTTCCCGCCAGGCCGAGCGAGGTTGGCGACGAGTCCGCTCCCGACCGGATTCCCGATCATGACGATCGGGATCGTCCGAGTCGCCTGCTCGGCCGCGCGAGCGTTTTGATCAGCAGGGACGACGATGACGTCAACGTTGAGACGGACGAGCTCGGCTGCCAAGCTCGGAAGGCGCTCGTACTTGCCCTCTGAGGTTCGCAATTCAATTGTGATGTTCTGACCCTCGACATAGCCTAGATCGCGTAGGCCTTGGATGAATGCCCCCCAGAGACGCGCACCCTCCGGCTCGGCCAGGGAGATATTCCCCAGAAGGCCTATCCGAAAGACCTTCCCAGTCTGCTGCGCCTTGGCGGCAAGCGGTGTGGCAAGAAGCGCTCCCGCCACAGCGCCTACAAACGTGCGCCGATCCATCACCGAATTCACCTCGCTGGTCTCTGGTAGCGGCGACTGTGTGATCGTCAGTCTGAGCGGGAACGTCGCCTCTTCGCAGCATTCGACCACTCCCGACTCGATGTCTGGAACGGACAGGGGCGACGCTACACGGCTGCCCTCGAAGGGTCAAGCAACCTCGCCGGACATCTCATGGTCTCGACCGCCAATGCCTGATACTTCAGCCAACGATCCGCTTAGCGGATAACCTGGTCGGCACGAAGCACCAACGATTGCGGGATTTCAAGTCCCAGTTCCTTTGCCGTCTTGAGGTTGACCAACAGCTCGATCTTCGTTGGTTGCTCAATCGGTAGATCCCCGGGCTTGGCACCCTTGAGGATCTTGTCGACATACACGGCCGCCTGCCCGTACATATCGCCCACGCTCGGCCCATAGGACATCAGTCCGCCGGCTTCTGCTTGAATTCTGAGTCCGTATATCGCCGGAATCCGATGGGCCGCAGCGAGCTGCACGATGCGATACGGAGCGGTGTCAAATAATGTCGTCTGCACCACGATAAGCGCTTCCGCACGTCTCTTCACCATGTTTTCGAACGCTGCGTCGAAATCCGCGGCCGAGCTTACCTCGACTCGCTGAAGACTCACCCCTATCAGCGCAGCTGCGTCCACTGATTCCTTCCAGGCGTTGGGAGGTGCGGGACTGTTTCGATTGATGAGGACCGCGACTTGGGAGAGTCTTGGAAGCAACTCCCTCAGCAGTTCGACCCGTTTGCCGAAAAGATCCCAAGTGAAGACGGTGGTTCCGGTTATGTTGCCGCCCGGGTGCGCAAGGCTTGCCACAAACCCGTTGCCAACCGGGTCCGTCGCCGTGGCCATGACAATCGGTATGGTGTTGGTTGCGTTCCTCGCGGCCCGAGTTGCAATTGCGCCACCGGCGACGATCAAGTCCACCTTTGATTTCACCAGTTCTTCCGCGACCTGCGGAAGCTCGGCCGCACGTCCTTCGGGAAACCGATAATCGATCAGGATGTCCTTGCCCGGCACGTAGCCGCGTGCGCGCAATCCCTGCTCGAACGCGTCGAGGTAGGGTTGGGGCGGCCGTTCGCCTCGCATGAAGCCGATGCGCGGAACCTTCGATTGCGCAACGACCGTCATTGGCAGCTCGAAAAGAGCGCCAACTGCGCTATATAGAAAGGCACGTCGCTTCATCGCATAGTGCGTCCCAACCCAAGCGTCCCCAAAGAGACATCGCTCGTCATCTCTCGTAGGTCGGGGTATCGACCTGCACCGTCTTGCCGCCAGTTGCATGCCAGGCAGTAATCCCGCTGACGAGCAGGATTCATTGTCAAACTACGCCGTTAGCGCAGATCGAGCGCCCTTCCACGTACTAAAGACTTTCGGCAAACGCGCGGATGCCCCGATTGAAGGTTGCCGGATCATCCCAAAAGGGTGCGTGCCCCGCTTTCGTCATCATCTGAACCTGCGCGTGGGTCATACCGGCCTTGTGCTGGTCGACGGCGGCTCGCTTGACTATCGCGTCGTCAGCGCCGTGCGTTATCAGTACGGGCTTGCGAATCTTCGGCAGGAGATCGTCGTTGGTGAATGAGCGAGATAACAATGCCTGACGGACATGCGGTGGTACCGACAGGTTGTATCCCAGCATCAGGTACAAATCCTCGGCCGATGGCTCCCGGGCGAAGCACATTCGCAAAAGCGACTCAAGGCTGCGCACGCTTTCCACAACGTCCGCGGCAAAGAAGCCGGATACGAGACCGAGAAACTCGGGGGTCAAGACGGACATGGCGTCGTCGCTGCCAAGTTTCGTAATAGCGTCGACGAAGCTCAGCCCGCCGATCCGGTCCTCACCGTAGTGACGGACATAGTCGAGAATGACAATTGGGCCGTACGACCAGCCACAGAGAATCGGACGATCGAGCCGCAGGGTCTGTATGGCCGCACTGACGTCGTCGGCCCACAGTCGTGACTCGGAGTAGCCTTCGCGAGGCTTGTCCGATAAGCCATGGCCGCGGATATCCATAGCGACAAGCCGGTAGTCTTCGGCCAACTCCGAGTTCATCTGGCGACTCCACGCGAGCCAGCACTGCGAGAAGCCATGGATGAATAGAATCGGGCGTCCCCTAGGGTTCCCCGTTTCCACCAGATGGAGTTGTACGCCTCCGCCTCCTGTGATTCTATGACTGTGCATCTCTCCTCTTTTCCCGTGTCGCGGGCCTACGTGCGACCCTGACCGGCCGGGCGCGGGCTCCGCTGCCGTCGGCGAGTGGTCCGGCTTAGCGAGGACTCAGGGCTCACACGCATCGCGGGCAAGCCCGATGTATTGGAACGAATTCATGAGCTGAATCTGTTCAGGGCAGTGTGCTTTTGCTGGCTTCTCAATTTTCTTGTAGCTGCCGGTCAGCGTCGTACCTTTGTCGTTTTCGGAGATGAACCGAAAAGTAGCCGCTGCATGTGCGCCATTCAACTCGATGCGGATCTGGTAGTCCGCTTTGCCGTCGGCCTTGTCCTTCAAGACCCCTTCAAGGACCTTTCCGTTCTGCTTCAAAGCCCCCGCTGCCTGATTGACCTCCCAGACGGGCCCGCGTGTCACGGTGATGAGGTGCCACTCCTGACCAGCTTCAGCAGCAGCGGGCAGTAGGAACGAGCAGAGGATAAGGAGACGTTTCATCGCGCGCCCCAGCGATCCCTAGAGAAACGAGCCTGATAGAGCTGAGCGTAGGGGAGAGCTAACGCCGCCGGGACGGCGTTGTCAACCCGACATCACGCCTACGGCGACGGCGTGGGCGCGTCCGCCGTCAATGGCCGACGTTTTCACGCCGGCGCCGCTTTACACAGTATAGGGTTTACCGCGCGTGCTGCTTTCCGCCGCTGCTCCGCCCTGTTTTGAGGTGATCGTCCGTCGCCGACTGGCTGACCCAGTCAAGCATCTTCCGGCTTTCGGTCAGATAGTCGCCGGCCAGCTCGCTCGCGAATTCCGCCTGCAGTTTGAATGCTTCGCCGGGATCACTGCAGCGCATGAATTGCGCGGCCGCCTCGATGTCCTTGTTGAGGCGATCATGAGCGAAGCGAAATGCCTCGTTACTCACTTTGTTCGCCCCGTCCAGCCAGATCGCGCAAGCCTTGGCGACTTCGTCCAGCGACTCTTGGGTCATACCCCACGTCGCGGCCCCTTCAATCGGGGTTGCGTGTGCCGACTTGATGTGTGTTGCCATGGTTGTCTCCTTTGCGTGGCGACGCAAAGATAAAGATACTCGCTTGCGCGGTGATCCGGAAAGAAGCAAACACCATAAACGCAGCGTCAGGGGTAATGATGGACGCACCCATGGCAATAGCACGAAGGTACAGCATGACTTCCTCGCTGGCAGCCGAGTCGGTTGTCTGCTCGCAAATGCGATCTGACTTTCCGACCGCCGTAGCCTTCGATGCCTTTGCCCGCGCCTTTCCTACAAACAAATGCGCGAACGCTGATACTCACGACTTCACGCTTGGCCTACGTTGCGTAGCGGCGGACGACTTATGGAAGCCCATGAAAATACTCAGATCGCTTATCACGGTCTTGATGCTCGTCGCCGCCGGTAGCGGCGTGGCCCTGGGCCAGTGGCACGGCAGATATTACGGTGGTGGATACCGCGGCTGGTATGGACCGGGTCTCCGCGTCTACGTCGGTGCGCCTTTGGGGTGGGGTGCGTATCCCTATCCTTATCCCTATAGCTATCCGAACTATTACGCGTACCCGCCCTCCTACTACTACCCGTATCCCGTCTACTCGAACCCGGGACCGGTCGTCTACTTTCAAAAGCCGAGGGTGATCGCCGCGCCGCCTCCGCCGTCCAGCCCTCCTGTCGCACAAGCGCCGCCACCCTTGGAACGGTACACGCTTTCCGCCAAGGAATTGTTCGCCTTCGACAGCGCCGAGCTCAATGCGCCCCAGCCGAAGCTCGACGAAATCGCAGCGGTGCTCGTCCGCAATCGTCAGATCACGGGGGTCACCATCAGCGGGTACACCGATCGCCTGGGGTCGGAGGCTTACAACCTCAAGCTGTCGCAGCGCCGTGCTGACGCGGTCAAGAGTTACCTTGTCGGCAAAGGCGTAGCCACAGGTCGCCTGATCGCCATCGGCAAGGGCGAAGCGCACCCGATCGTACGCTGCGACGAGAAGTCGCAAGCTCGTCTCATTGCATGCCTCGAACCGAATCGGCGCGTCGAGATTGAACCTTTCACGATCGACCGTCCAATCGGATAAACGCGCTCCTGCGCCGATAAATCCAGCCCGGCTCGACCGGTCCTCG
>AR_comb_assmDRAFT_10404984_pt1 | contig 10759 bp, 7 predicted proteins | sample ArasoioldDNA_FD_10543 | JGI IMG/M metagenome (IMG submission 10543) | reverse complement strand
GATCACGCTGTCCGATGTCACGGCGGCGCTGCGGTTCCATCTCGTGCAGCCGCCGGAGGGCACGCGCGATCCGCTGGCGTTCGCAATGGATCGCCTGGTCGATCGGACGCTGATGCTGGCCGAGGTCGATCGGTTCCAGCCGCCGGAGCCGGATCCGGTGGAGATCACCATCCGGATCGATCAGCTGGAGCGGGCGGCCGGGGCGACCGAGTCGTTCGAGAAGTTGCTGCAGGTCACCGGCAGCTCGCGGGACCGGCTGCGCCGCTTCATTCGCGACGATCTGCGCATCACGACGTATACGAACCAGCGCTTCGGCGCGACCGCTTCGCCGGCGGACCGCGACGCCGCCATTGCCGCGTGGGTCGCCGAGCTGCGCCGGCGCGCCGAGATTACCGTCCCGTACCAGTCGAAATAGAGACCCGCACCCAGTCCACCGCCGCCGACAGCGGCCGCGTATCCCCGCCGACGCCGACGTCCACCGGCCGCTGTGTGTAGGCAAACTGCAGCGCCAGGACGTTGACGCCGCCGCGCCACGCCCCTTCGTCCAGCGTGCACTCCACGGTCTGCCAGTCCGACGCGAGTGCCAGGGGCGCGCACGAACCTCCCCCGCGCGAGGGATTCGCCGTCACGGTCAATGTCTGCTGCGGACCGCCGGGATACGTGAAGGCGCGGGCCCGCACCTGGACCCTCAGCGTGGCCGCGTGGTCAAGTGGAATGCGCAGGCTCGCGGGTGATGCCGCCCATCGAAACGTATTCGCGCCATCGCGCTCGACGGCGTGCCAGCCGTCCCCGAGCAGCCACTCGTCATCCGTGCCCACGTCCACGCGGCCGTAAGGCTGCAACGGATCGGCGAGAAAACGATTCGTGCCCAGCATGTCGTAGTCCGCGGGGGACACGTCGTTGCGCATCGCGAAGATCAGGCTCGCGGGATACGTGAACGGATTGCCGAACCACGAATGGACGACGCCCGCCTGGGCGCTCCAGGCTCGCCCGAACGACAGCGTTTCGCCGATGCGCACGTCACCGGCCTGCGCCGCGCCCATGAGTGCCGCGTTCCACACGACGAGCACACCAAGGATCGAGACGACCGCGGCGACGGCATGGCGCTGCACGACGCGAGCCACCGCGTCGATGAAGGCGGCCAGGCCGAGCGCGAACAGCGGAATGGTGCCGTCGAAGCGGCGTCCCCCGAAGCCGGCGCTGCCCCACCAGTCCTGGATGCAGGCGTTGAAGTAGATCATCACCGCCAGTCCGGCGAGCAATGGCGCCCCCAGGGCCGGACGCGAGAACGTCAAGACGATCAGGCCGAGCGCCCCGAGATAGAGCAGTGGCGTCGTGCTGAACAGGCCATTGCGCGCGGACCACAGGATGTCGACCAGATGCGGATCCAGCCACCGGACCTGCGGTCCCACGGGGGACCTCGCGATCCACGTCCCGTAGATCGCTTTCCACGCCAGCATCTGCGGCAGGAATCCGACGAAAAGCGCCGCGAGAAAGAGCGCCCCACCGATGACAGTCGCCTTGATCTGATCGCGATCCCCTCTCCTCAACTGCGACAGGGCATCGATGCCCGGAAGGATCGCGAACAGCACGTTCTGCCAGCGAATCAGCGACATGAAACCCGCCAGCAGGCCGAGGAGCGCCCACTGCGTCAGCGAGCGCTTGTCGCGAGTCGCCGCCCAGAGCCACGCGAACGCCGCGACGGCGGCCATCGACGGCGCGTGGGTCATGCTGGGTTCCTTCACCAGGTACCACGCCATGAAGGACCCGCCGACGGCGAGCGCGACACCGGAGGCCGCAAGCGTCGCGCCGAAGAAGAGGCGTGCGAAGCGATAACAGAACCAGCATCCGAGAAGGCCGTAGAACAGCCCGGCGACGCAAACGGCCTGCCTGTAGGGATACGATGTGCCGTCGGTCGCGACGTCCTGGCCCTTCGCGTGCAGCCGCAGCGCGACGGCGTGGCCGGCAGTAAAGAATGGCGCCCACACGAACGCGGGGCCAATCGTCCACGCCGATTCGGCATGCCCGGTGCGCGTCGGCTGGAACAGGTATGACTTGTCGCCCAGGCCCAGCACCCGGTAGTCGTTCATGAAATTGACGTCGCGATCGAACGCGAGCGAGCGCAGGTAAGCGAAGTAGTAGAACCCGTCGCTCTGCAGCCTGGCGCCGAAATGCAGCTGCAGCGCCAGCCCGGCGCTGAAAAGCGCGCCGAGCACGAGCGGTGCGTGGCTGCGGCGGCGCGATGCGGCGATTCCGATCGCGGCCGCGATCGCCGCGATGAGCACTATCGCGACGGTTGACGGCGTCGGTCCTGGAAGCGCCTGCAGCAGCGAGCGCCGCGCGATCTGCCGTCCGGCGAGATCGATCGCACAGACGGCCAGGATCCCGACCATCCCGCCCCGGAGCCATCGCGCGTTCATGGCGAGGCCCTGACGATCTTCAGGATGCGCACTTCGGGCCCGGGATGCTCGTCCGATGGCGTGAACCGGATCAGCTCCTGGGTCTGGCTGAAGATGCGCATGTAGTCGGCGTATTCGACTGGATAGTTGGCGGGACCGCCGTTCTGCGGGTCGAGATACAGGCCATAACACTGCGACGACGCGATGAGGTATTCGACGCCTTCGCTGACATATTGCTCGAACGGGTGCAGCCGCAGCTGACCCAGGTACGTGGCCTTGTAGGTAATCGGCAGCAGGATCTGCCGCGACTCCATCGTCACCTTGGAGCCGGCGGGAATCTCACGGATGATCCAGTCGTAGGCCTGCTCGGTCGTCCACACCTTCGCGGCGTTGGCGTTGAAACTGATCGACGTGTAGGAGGGCGGGGCAATCGCGATCAGCGTCAACAATACCGTCACCGAGTTCTTGGCTCCCTGCGGCAGCCGGGCGTGGCGCATGAAATCCACGATGGCGACGACGGCGACGGCGCCGAGCAGCGAGAGGAAGGGCAGCAGCGGCAGCAGGTAGCGGCCGTAGAAGATGTGCTGCTGCGAGATGAACCGGAAGTAGAGCAGCGGGAACAGCGTGACCATGGCCCACTTGAGGCGATGGGGTCCGATCGCGATTCTCCAGGCGCCGATGACCAGCCCGGCGGCGACGATCGCAATCCCCAGGTAGCCGTAGGCGTTGCGCAGGTGCTTGAGATAGATGATCCAGATCGGCTCGGCAAGCGCCAGCGTCGCGCGGTATTCACCGGACAAACGGGCGAACTGGTTGAGGAACGTCGGAAGGTCGAGCAGCGTGTAGGGCGCCGCGACGAGGAAGGCGATAACCATCGAGACGACGACCACCGCGGCGGCGGCGACGCGGGATGGCCGGACTGCCGGTGTCATCGCACAGGCCAGGAGTGGGATGAACAGGACGAGGACGCCGTTGTACTTGGTCGCGCCGGCAAGACCGGCGGCGGCTCCAGCGAGCGCGAAGGCGACGAGTGTCGATCGTTCGTGCGCGCGCAGCGAGAGCAGCAGCGTGACCATGACGAAAAACGTGACCGGGACGTCCGTCAGCACGAAGTGCGACTCGCGGACGTGTAGCGGCATGACCGCGAACATGACCGCGGCGAGCAGGGCGACGCGGCGGCCCCAGCGAAGGCCCGCGTGATAAATGACCCAGACCGTGGCCGTGCCCAGGGTGGCGGTCACGGCCCGGGCCCAGAGATAGAACGCTTCGGGAGGCGCCTGGGTCAGGCCGGCCCACTCGCCCTGCATCGCTCCGAACAGAAAACGCACCATGGCGACCAGCGCCTGCACGTACATGTAGAGCGACGGGTAGTCGAAGAAGTGCGGATTGAGATCGCCCGTCTTCATCATGCGGACGGCGCGCAGCAGGACCTCGGGTTCGTCCACCTGCACGCCGAACGGAATGCCCTGCGGAAGAGCCCAGAAGCGCAGCAGCGCCGCCGCGGTCAGCGAGAGCGCCAGGCCGACGCGCGCCTGGGTCAAAAGGGCGACCTCCCGCCCGCGGACAATCATGGAACGGTCAAGTCTATCCGAGCAGCTGCCGGTAGAGCGCGACGGTGGCGTCTCCGGCCGCTTTCCACGAGAACTCGCGCTCGACGATCGCGCGCCCGGCGCGTCCGTAATCAAGGAGACGCGCGGGATCGGAGAGCGCGCCGCTGATCGCCGCTGCCAGCGCCGACGGATCGCCGGGTGGCACGAGCCAGCCGTTCTCGCCAGGCCGGACCTTGTCCGGGATGCCGCCGGCCGCTGACGCGACGACCGCGCGGGAATGCGCCATGGCCTCGAGCGTCACGAGTGAGCTGCCCTCGTAGAGCGTCGGATGCACGAAGCACGCGGACAGTTCGTGCCACGCATGCATGTCCCTGTCGGTGACCCGGCCGGCGAAGTGAGCGGTATCCCTCAGACCCAGATCGGTGGCCAGCTTTTCCAGCCTGGACTTGTACGGTCCGTCCCCGAGCACCACCCAGCGCCATGGGGCTTCCAGCCCGCCGTGCTTGCGCAGCGCGCCGAGCGCTCGCAGCAGGACGTGAAACCCCTTGTTTTCTTCGAGGCGCCCGACGCTGAGGAGAATCCGTTCGCCGGCGCGGATCGCGTGACTGCCGGCGACACGCGCGACGCTGCCGCCGTCGGTCAGCGCATCGACGGCGTCGAGGTCGAGCGCGTTCGGGATCGTCTTCATGCGCTCGCGCGGTATGCCGAGGTGGCTCAGGACGTAAGGTTCGAGGGAGCGGTCCGTCGCGATCACCGCGTCCGCGGCGGCGGCGCAGACGCGCACCGTTGTCCGCAGCGGCAGATATGCGGCACGCTTCCATGGCGCGCGCGCGGGATCGGTGGCGCCGAATTCCTCGAGGCCCTGCGGATTCAGGACGAGCGGGGCCGTGGCACCCGAGGCCGCCGGCCGCCGGCGCGCCCGCGCGTAGCCGACCACGCTGGCGCCAAAGCCATGGACGATGTCGGCGCGGCCCTCGCGGACGAGATCGAGCGCACGCCGGCCGGCGCGCATGCCCCAGAGCGGATAGGCAGTGCCGCGATCGATGACCGTCGTTCCGCGCCGGCCCGCCAGCGGGAACGTCCGATAGGGGATGAACTCGACATGGACGGCCGGATGGATCGATACGGCCTCCTCGCGCGACGGAGCAGGCGTGATCAGCGTGACCTCGACGCCGCGGTCCGCCAGCGCGCGGACCAGGTCGTAAACGCTCCGCTCGAGGCCGCCGTAGCCGTGGAGGGGAAACACCGCCCGGGCGAGAACCGCCGCCCTCATTGTCCCGCGAGATCCTTGTACAAGCCCTCGATCCGGGCCACGACGACATTCGTGTCGAACTCGCGCTCGACCTTGCGCCGCGCCTCGGCGCCAAGCGATCGGCGCAGAGACTCGTCGCGTCGAAGCCGTCGCACGTCGTCCGAGAGTCCTTCCGGTGTGTTCGACAGCAGCCCGGTGACATCCGCCTCGATGATGTCGCGAGTGCCACCGGTATCCATGGCGGCGATCGGCACGCCCAGCGCGCTGGCTTCGATCAGGACCCGGCTGAGAGATTCAGGTCCGCGCGACGGAAAGACCAACAAGCTCGATCCCGCCAGGACCCGTGTCGCTTCGTCGCGATCCTGCCAGCCCATGAACTCGACACGACGTCCGGACTGTTTGGCGGCGGCTTCCATGGCCCGGCGGTCGGGGCCGTCGCCGACGACGATCAACGGCCAGTCCAGATCCGCGCGCGATACGACATCGATCAGGTACTGCGTGCCCTTGTTCGGCGCAAGCTTGCCGACGTACACGGCGTAGAGCTGCTCGGCGAGATGTTTGTCGCGCGATGGCACGCGCGCGACTTCGCGGATGGCGGCGAGGTTTACCGCGTTGGGAATGATCTCCATCCGCGTGGACGCGAGCTCGGGCGCCCGCTCGCGCAGGTCGGCGGCAATACGGCGGCTGACGGCGATGACCGCGTCCGCCCTGGCCAGGCCGCTTCGTTTCGCCGCCAGGTTGGCCCGCATGTAGGGAATCATGGGCAGCGCCGCCGGCCACAGCGCGCCCGCCCGCGGCTGGATGCAGGCGCGCATGTTTGCGGCGGTGCATTCCGGGCAGAGGACCAGTCCTTCGCGCGTGTGCAGCAGGTCGGACCAGTAGCAGACGGGCCAGTAGTCGCGCACGGTCGCCACCACCGGCACGCCCGCCGTCTTCGCCGCGTCGATCGCCGCCACCGTCGTCATCACGTGCTGCGCGTGGACGATGTCGAAGCGCTCGGCCCGCAGAAGCGACTCGAGGTAGGCGGCGAGCAGGGGTGTCAGCTTCTCGCTCTTGTAGTAGTTGCGGAGGAACGGGACGTTCGGGGCCTTGACGCCGACACGCTTGATCGTGAACCCGTCGTAGGCGGCCTCGCGGACTCCGGGTGTTTCACCGGGGCGCGGCTGGACGATCGTGACGTCATGGCCGCGCTGCCGCAGCCCTCGCGCCAGCTCGTAGGTGCTCCATCCGCTGCCGCCGCAGTTCGGCGGAAACGCGTCGGTCGGAATCAGCACTCGCACCGGGCACTCCGTATGGCCTCGTCGAGCGCGCGGCAGTGTGCCGACCAGCTGTAGTCGCGCAGCGCGCGCTCGCGCGCGGCGTCGCCATAGCCGCGGCGAATCGCGGGATCGCTGAGTGTTTCGAGCGCGCGCGCGAGAGACTGCGCATGAACGCCGCCATCGCTGCCCGGCGGCAGCGGATAGAGCACTCCTTCCCGTCCGCTCTCGACGAGCGCGGGAAGCCGCGCCACGGCCGGTGCGACGACGGGAAGGCCGCTGGCCATGTATTCGAACACCTTCAGCGGCGACCAGTAGAACCCGAGCGCGAGCGGCGCGTGCGCGGCGAGATCGAACGGCGCGACGCCGATGTCGGCGCCCGCGAAGACGGCGGGCATGCGTTCGTGGGGCAGCGCGCCGATGATGAGCACCGACTCGATGCCAGCGGCGGCGGCGCGCACGGCGCCGAGCTCCGGCCCGTCGCCGACGAACACCGCGCCGATGTCCGTCCGTCCGCGCGCCCGCAGCAACTTGATCGCCTCGACGAGATGGATCGCCCCATGCCACGACCGGAACGCGCCGGCGAAAACCGCGACGGTGGTCACGTCGGGGCGCGCGAAGGGCGGCTTGCCGGAAACGCCCGGGCGGAAGCGATCGGTGTCGGCGCCCCACTCGAGGACGCGCACCTTGGAGGCGGGCGTGTCCGTCGGCAGGATGGACGGGTTGGGCGTGACAATGACGTCGGCGGCGCGGCAGAGATGCTCGCGCCAGCGCCGCATCGGCTGGACGAGGAGCGCGCGATCCAGCAGGGCCTTCGCCGAGCCCGGATGATCGATCACGGGTGCGTTCACTTCGAGCACGCCGACGGCGCCGAGCCGACGGGCGAGGCGCAGCGCTTCGCCGCCGAAGTTATGGTATCGCTCGATGATCGCGGCCGGCTGCAGATCACGCGCCACGCCGGCGATCGCCCACGATCGTGCGAGCCGCAGATGGGTCGAGCCGAACGGCGGCGCCATCGGCAGCCAGCGCACGCCAGACTTCGCCGGCGCGCCGTTGCCCGGCGTGACCAGTGCCGTGACCTCGTGCCCCAGCGCGGCCAGTCCTTCCGCGACCGCCGTCACGTGCACCGATCCCCCCTTGGTGCCGGGGACGGCCTGGTCGATCGCGGAATAGAGAATCTTCACGGTGTGCGTTCGAGGAGCGCGAAGAACGGGCCCGACTCGATGCGGCCGAAGAGCAGCAGGTCCAGCTTCATCGCCATCGTCAGGGCGCGCAGCGCGGCGCGCGTGGCCGGGCTGCCGGCGACGCGTTGTTTCCCTTCGGCGCGCGCGATCTTCATCGCCTCTTCATCCGAGACCGTCGCGCCCGCGGAAGCGCGACGCCTGGCCCGATCCGCCAGGCGCTTCTCGGCCAGACGCATGAGGATATTCTCGGTGAAGCCGCCGACGATGGGCGTGTAGTAGCGAATCTTTCGGATCCGGAAGCCGGCCTCGGCGGCGACGCGGCGCAGCTCCGGGATGTCAGCAAGCGGATTGAGGTGATCGGATTTGCGCAGGTGCTCCTGGCGCAGATCGACGAGTCCGGCCCGATCGAGCCGTTGCGCCAGCCGGTTGATCCAGCGCAGGCCGAGCGCGATGGGGGCGTTCTTTCGCACGTGCGTGTAGACGAAGAGCTGGCCGCCGGGTGCGAGCACGCGCGCCGCCTCCGACAGCATGCCGCGCAACGCCTCCGGCGAAAGGTGTTCGAGCACGTCGAGCGAGAACGCCCTGGTGAACGTGCCGTCCGCGAACGGCAGCCGGCGGAGATCTCCGAGCAGGAGATCCACTTCCTGCCGGGATTCGCGCGCGAAGAACGGCGCGATGTCGATGCCGACCACCTGGGCTTTCCAGTCGCGGTTCCACAGCAGGGTGCGGCCGCTGCCGCAGCCGAGATCGATGAGCCGGTCCGTCGGCCGCGGTGCGAGGAAGGCCCGCAGCATGTCGTTGCGGATCTTCGATCCCAGGAGCGGCGGCGATACCCGCTCGTAGCGCGCGTCCGCGTGCAGCGCCTCGTCGACATACTTCGTCCGCTCCGCGAAGTCTTCGTGTGGGCGCATGTCGAGGAAGTCGGCCGCGGGGCCGCCGTAAGTCCGTCCGCACGACGTGCAGGTGAGGAGCCGCGCATCCCCGGTGAGTGTGCCGCGGCAGGCCGGGCAGCGCACGAGTGAGAGCAGGCGCGGCGAAATCACGCCGGCGCTCCGATCGTAGACCTCAGCAGCGTTTCCAGCCGTTCCGCCCGCCGCGCCCAGGTGTAGTCGCGGACGTCGGCGGCCGCCTGCGCCGCCAGGCGCTGCGCGAGGGCGGGATCGTCCTTGATCTTCCGAATCCCCGCGACGAGGGCCTGCGGGTTTCCCGGTTCGACCAGGACGGCGTTCTCGCCGTCGCGGAGCACCTCGCCGATCGACGGCAGGTCACTCGCGACGATCGGACGGCCGGACGCCATGTATTCGAACAGCTTCAGCGGCGACGTGTGGGTGTCGGAGATCGCCGAGCGCGGATTGGGCAGGACGAGCACGTCTGCCTCGCGCAGTCTGGCGGCGACATCGGGCGGCGGAAGCAGTCCCGTGAACGTAATCCGCGTGGCGCAGTCGAGCTCGGCCGCGAACGCCTTCACCCGCGCGAGATCCGGTTCCTGGTCGTGACCGCCGACGATCAGGCCGTTGACGTCCGGCATCGCGGCGACCGCCTCGACGATCAGATCGACGCCTTTCCATGGATAGAGGTGGCCCGCGTAGCCGATGGTGAAGTCGGAGGTCGGAGGGCGGGGGTCGGAGGTCGCAGGGCGGGGGTCGAAGGACGGCGGTTGGAGATCGGCGCCGTCTCCAGGACGGACGCCGTCAGGGATCACCGCGATACGAGGCCGCGGGCCGAAGCGCCGTTCGAGCTCGCGGCGAAGGCCGTCGGTGATGGTGACGTAGCCGTTGGCGCCGCGCCAGACGCGCGCGTCCCGGCCCTCGAGCCGCCGGAGTTTCGCCGGGCTTGCCGGCGCGGCGCCGGTGAGCAGGTCCGGCCGTGCCCTTGCGGCGTCGGCGGCAATCGTATGCGCCTCGTAGACGACCGGCACGCGCAGCGCGCGCGGCAGGCCGACGAGGAGCGAAGCCAGGGCCAGATCGCGCGTCAAGATGACGTCCTGCCGCGCCGTCCCGATCGAGCGGCCGACCGCGAACGTGAGATAACCGGCGCGTCTTGCCGCCGGCGGCCCGGCGACGGGCACGACTTCGACGTGCAGGCCAGGTAGCCGCGGCAGGCCGTAGAACGCGAACGGGTCGCGCGGCGGTGTGTGCGTATCGGGGCGCACGACGAGCGTCACGTCGTGGCCGCGCCCGGCGAGCGCGTAGCACGTCTCCATCGACTGGATGCCGTTGGCGCGCTCCAGCGGGAACCGGATGTCTGCTAGGTACAGGACTCGCACAAGTACACGCGCCGCCGGCTTGTCACAAAGCTCACGAAGCACACCAAGACCACAAAGAACATTGTGATCTTAGTGATCTTTGTGGCCTTTGTGCCCAGCCGTCGGCTCGTCTCACTCACTTGGTTTTGTAGAACGACGTCCGGTCGAAGATGTATCGGTATGCGAGCCCGGGTAGCTGGCTCGGTAGCGTCACGAACGCGTGATACGCGTTCGACCGCGGCTCGAGCTTCTGTCGATCCATCAGCCCCACCGCGAACTCCGCGGTCAGCGCGACGTTCCAGTACACGCCCAGCGCGACGACAATCGCGACGCACGATCGCGCGGCGCGTGATCGTGCCGAGTGCCACAACGCCGACAGCCCCACGATCAGGATGGCCGTCAGCGCGATGAACCGGCGCTGGCCGAACGCGCCGGCAACCGTCCACGACTCGACGCTGCCGGCCACGTAGACCTGCAGCACGACCATGAACAGCAGCAGCGCGAAGACACGCTGCCGGCGGACGAACAATCCGGCAAGGGCCACCGCTGCCAGTGGCGTCCAGAAGAAGAATCCGTGCTCCGGCGAGAACAGGACTTCCGCCGCGTGCGGCGCGGTCCACGTCATCTTGCGCCCGACCGACGAATGTGGACCGATGTGCCCGTTCAGCACCATATAGGCGATCGCCTGGGGTGCGTAAGTCACGGCGAACGCGAGAAAGGCCGCGATCAGGCTTTGGGCTTTAGGCTTTAGGCTTTGGGAGGAAGCTGAATCCCTTCCTGGAGCCCAAAGCCCAAGGCCCGAAGCCCAGGAAAGCCCAAAATCCATCGCCGCCGCAATGGCGAAGAACGCATCCTGTTCGCGAATCATCGCCA
>AR_comb_assmDRAFT_10193531_pt1 | contig 10760 bp, 9 predicted proteins | sample ArasoioldDNA_FD_10543 | JGI IMG/M metagenome (IMG submission 10543) | reverse complement strand
CGGCATGCCGTGAGTGCAGTAGACATTCTCGACAAGATTCGCGAACTCATCACGGGTGATTGTTTGCTGGTAGTGCTCGAGAACCTCCCAACGGGGTGGACTGCCCAAGACGCTGATGTTATCTGCAGCGCGCGCAGGCAAGGCGACAACACCGATCCAGCAAACGAAGAAAAGTAGACGACTTCCCTTGCAGTGACGCGCGACCAGCTTAGCCATTGACCGAGAATGAAGCACCGATGAAGCACTAGTGCGCCGACGTATTTCGGCCTTGGTTACAACGGTCAATTACGCTCTAGTTTGGCCGAATGTTAACCGTTCTTTTCCTGGGCGACGTGGTGGGCGAACCGGGCCGGACAGCAGTAATTGCGAAGCTGCCGGAACTGAAAGAGCGGTTTCATCTGGATTTTGTGATCGTGAATGGAGAGAACGCGGCTGGAGGTCGTGGCATAACAGGCAAAATCACGATCGATTTGTTGCGCGCCGGGGCGGCCGTGATCACCACCGGTGATCATATTTGGGATCAAAAAGACATCTTTTCGTTTCTCGACTCGGAACCGCGGTTATTACGGCCTTTGAATTATCCCGACGGCGCGCCCGGCACCGGCGCAATCGTTTTGGATACTCCCAAGGGAAAAATCGGGGTCCTCAATGTGCAGGCGCGGACGTTTATGCAGCCAATCCTGGAAAATCCATTCCGGGCAGTCGAGGCGGCTGTTACCCAAATGAAGTCGGAGACGCGAAATATAGTCGTCGATGTTCACGGAGAAACAACGAGCGAAAAAATTGCAATCGCCCGGTTTCTGGATGGCAAGGTTTCAGCCGTTATCGGAACTCATACTCATGTTCAAACTGCCGATGAGCAGATATTCCCGGGTGGCACCGCGTTTCTTTGCGATGCCGGCATGTGTGGTCCGGTAAATTCGATACTCGGTAGGGCAATCGAACCGATTGTGACGCGTTTCATGTCAAATCTACCGGCAACCTTTCCCGTCGCCACCGGCGAGGTTCGTCTTCGAGGCGCTATTGTGGAAATCGACGAAACGAACGGACGCGCACTTTCAATTCGGCGGATTGATGAGCCGGGACCTGTTCAAAAGCCCGCTGCCGGCGCCGGGCCAAAGCCAAGTCCGGGAACATCGGATTCTGGTCCGGAATCATAGCCGCACACGGGCTCCGGGTGTGTCGTGGCCTACGTAGATGTCACCCACTTAGGACTTTGGTCTTAGTACTTCACACTTGCGGACAACTGTTTGCCATTTGAATATCGAATTCCTCTACAAGCTCATACGTCGAAACAAAAATGAAACCAGCTGCATTACTACTCATCGTCCTGGCCGCCGTCGCTCCGTTATCTCCATCGTGGGGAGCGCCGCCCAAGAATGAAGCCAACGCGTTGGCGGTGCGTGGAACTGAGGCTGCCCGCAATGGGCAATGGGACGAGGCGGTTGACGATTTGCGCAAAGCCTCGGAAATGGATCGCAAATATCAGGCGAGCCTGGTGGCGGCGCTTCTCGGACGCGCAGCTTCCTATGCGGCACAGCAGCAGTTCCCGCAGGCCGCTGCAGATTACGACGAGGTCTTGAAACGCGACTCGAAAAACACGATGGCCCTGGAAGGCAGGGCGTCCATGGCGATGAAGACGAATGACATGGATAAAGCGCTGGAGGTCTACTCCAACGCGATTAAGGCGAATCCAAAGGAAATTAAATACCTTCAGTACCGCGCCTACATTTACGAGGTGAAAGGCGACCTGAAGAACTCACTGGCGGATGCCGAAAAAATTCTGAAACTAGACAAAGCCAATGCCGACGCACTCGCTCGCAAGCAGCGAATTGAAACGCGGATGGCGGCTGAGGCGGCAAATCAATTTCCGCCACTGCCGACGTCATCAGCACCCCAGGGAAAACCCTCGCCGTAACGAGCTAACCGCCGCTGACCCACCAGCGCGACGAGTCAACCATGGCTACAGAAGTCGTGGGTTTCAGGAACCTGATCCGTTTGGCTGATCGGCAGGTACAGCCGCGGCCGGCTCTTCCGCCTGCTTCGCCAGGGCGAAGCGCCGTTTACGTCGATTAGCCGGCAACGGCGACAATGTCATGGTCACATTCCGACCGGTGATTTTCGGTTCCATCTCAACCTGCGACATGCCGGAGAGATCCTCCTTAACCTTTTGCATCAACTGCATCCCGAATTCCTGGTGAGCCATTTCACGACCACGGAATTGCAGTTGGACCCGAACTTTATTACCGCGATCGAGGAACTCTTCTCCGTGCCGGATCTTGGTCAGGTAGTCGTGATCGTCGATGTTTACCCGAAACTTGATTTCCTTGAGCCTGGCTCCGGAAGGTTTTTTATCCTTATCCTGCTTGGAAATGTCGTAACGAAACTTTCCGAGGGCAACGATTTTGCAGACTGGCGGGTTTGCGTTCGGTGCGACTTCAACCACATCGAGGCCCAGACCCTGCGCCTTGCGCAGGGCGTCAGAGAGTTTCATGACGCCTAACTGCTCGCCAGTTGACCCTAAAATTACCCGGACTTCGCGAGCGCGAATCCGGCCGTTTACGCGATATTGTGGTTGCAGATTAAATCAAGCTCCTGACCGACGAGACGTGAGTGCGCCGTACGTCGTGTGTTTCTCTTTCGCATTTTCGGAGGACACCCACCGAAGCACTCTACGGAGTCATGGCTGCGAAAACCATGACTGCGGGCCCACCAAACCGCGGGCCGAGGGAAGTTGTAAGCAACATTGGGGGGTTGGGCAAGGTGATTTTGAGGTGTCTAGCTGCTGCAAGTTGCGGGCCAATCGAAGTCAACCGCCGCTTGGGGTTTGGTAGTATGGCGTAATAGCGCCATCCAAAGTAGACGAGAGCGGCAATTCGGTATTCAAACAGTTACCTGCCGATGACCGCCCCGGCGGGTCGGATCCTTTCCGCCACCTGAGTGTCCAGCTTACGAGCATTCTTAACAAAAGTGTTGTTATCGCCGAGCTTGGACCACGGACCAACCGGAACGTCTTTGAAATCAACGAACTTCCAATCGGTTACATCAGTCGGCTCCATTCCTAAATAATCGCGAACAGCGGGAGAAACATCCAAGCCGGCTCCTTTGTTCAGGTTTGGTTTCGGCCGTTCGTTGCCGAAAACATACTGCCAGTGGTCCGTTCGAAATGGCCCGGCATCCTCCCATTGGGCGTAAGCGACCCGGTTTCCCTTGCGAATGGCAATCCATCGGTCCTTGCAAGTAGATACCGCGGGACCCTGGTAGGCTTCCTTGAACCACGGCACTACTTGCGACGCCTCCGGGCGATGGCCGGTGTTAGCTTTGTCATTATAAGGCAGCGCGCAATAAAACGGATTTTGCCGCGGCGTGAATTTCACCGGAATGAAATCTTTCCGGCGCCCCGGTGAGGGATCGTCAAAACCGCCGTAGTTTTTGGTCCATTGCTTGTCCCACGAACTCGATTTGTTGGGAACGGGATTGTTCGCCGACGGTTCTTCGCCGATCCAAAAAACGGTGGTCACAATGTTCTGCTTCCAAGGAAAGCCGGCGGTATTTTTTGTGGTCGTATCGGTGAGATGGCGCGGCGCAAAAACCAATGAGTCGAGGTTGACCATCGGATTTTCAGATAAGAGGTCTGATTTCTTGCTGGCTTTGACTTTGGGCGGGCCGGGCTTAACTGGCACTGATTGCGCGAACATCGATGTGATCGTTGAAAGCAGTGCCGCGATTGTGTGAGTGACAGTACCAGGTTTCATGGGGTCCAACGCCCGCGCAGGGCGCGGCTAACGTGTAGTTTCTGTTAGTGAATCGATCCGGTCCGCACGCCTGGGCGGGTTACTGATCCGATTCCTGCGCAAAACGACGCGCTGTAAGGCGTTAACGTCTCTGCCTGAGGTGAATGGTCAAACTCTTTTTCAGGTTGTGACTTCGCCCGGACAGCGCGATACACGTGACATGATTCAACGCATCCGGCTCTCTACCCCCGATCTGCGACGCCACTGCGTAGCCGCCATAATCATCATTCTGGGCAGCGTTTTCGTACCCGATGCCGATGCGATCAATCCAGCCCCAACCATAAAACCCGGCGCGGAAAATAGCACCGATCTGACCGTCGCCTTCTGGAACATACAATGGTTTCCGGGTGGGAAACCCGACGCCAGCGAGAGCGCCGAAAAGCGGCAGACCGTCTCTGTGCACTCCGATATGAAGCGGTTGAATCCAGACATCATCGGAATGGAAGAAGTGCGGAATTGGCAAATGGCAGCGCTGGCCGTTCAGCCGTTGACCGGGATGAAGGTGGATGTGTGCGCCAATTTTCCTCCGCGTGAAGGCCAGAACGAAGCGCAGGAAGTTGCGATCGCCAGTCGGCTGCAACCGTTAAGCGCCTGGGTTGAGGAATGGAAACCTGCCGGCCCCGCTACTCCGCCCCGCGGTTTTGCTTTCGCTGCCTACGAACCGAAGCCTCATAAGTTGTTGCTGGTTTATTGTGTCCATTTCAAAAGCAATCGCGGCGAAATCTCTGAAAATGTTCCGATCCGCGAAGAAGCTGCGCGGCAGCTTCTTTCGCACATTGAAGCGATGAAACGCGCTTATTCTAACATGGGGGAGATCAACTGGATCATCGGTGGAGACTTCAACACCTCACTGGACGATCCACGGTTCGGAAAAGAGAATACGTTGCGCAATTTGTTGAAAGATAATTTTTCGTGGGTGTGGCAGAACGTTCCGGCTGCTTCGCGAATGACGTTGCACGGTGACATGAATTATCCGCCAGCTTCATTCGATCACATTTTCTATCGCGGATTAGCGCTTCGGAACGCCGAAGTCGTTAACACCACGCGACAATCGAGTGATCACAAACCGATTGTGGCGAAGTTTGGATTGTGAGCGGCGCCAGATAGGTCTTCTCAATCCAGGAACTTACCGGGATTCAGAATCCCGAGCGGATCCAGGACTTCTTTCAGCTTCCGGTGTACCTCGCGGGTGGTGTCGGTAGTAGCCTGTGGCCACCAGCGTTTTTTGGCCAGACCGATGCCGTGCTCGCCGGTAATCACCCCACCCCAAGCCAGGATTTGCGCAAACAACTCGTCCAACACCTTCTCCACCTTTTCGCGGACGACCGGATCGCGATTGTAGCGGTCGGCCATGATATTGACGTGGATGTTTCCATCACCGGCATGTCCGAAACAGGCGATAGGAAAGCCGGAGCGATCTGACAGACCTTCGGCGAACGCGACCAAATCAACCAGGCGGCTGCGGGGCACGACGATGTCCTGATTAAGCTTTGTTAGGCCGGTAGCACGCAGCGAGTTGCTGAATTGACGTCGTAACGCCCACAATCGCTCGCTGTCGATTTCGGTAGTGGCCACTTCAAGCGCGGTCGGTTTCCGCGCTTCAATCAAAGCCTTGAGCTTGGCCATCTCGATTGCGACGCTCTCGTCCTGACCATCCAGCTCCACCAGCAAATGCGCGTTTCCCGGTGGAACGGCGGTCTCGCCAGCGTCTCGACGCGCGGCTTCCAAGGTAAAATGATCGGCTATTTCGAGTGATGATGGCAGAAATCCGGCCGCAAAAATCTCCTGCACAGCCGCGGCCGATTCCGACATCGTTTCGAAAGAAGCGGACAACGTCGCGCGTGCCGGCGGAAGGGGCAGCAGCCTCAGGGTCGCTTCGGTGACAATTCCCAGCATTCCCTCGGATCCGACAAACAATCCAATCAGGTCGAAGCCGGTCTTGTTCTTGTGGACTCGTCCACCAATTCGCAGGATCTCGCCGTTAGCCAAGACCACTTCGAGACCGAGAACATAATGCCGGGTGACTCCATATTTCAGGCAACGCGGCCCACCGGCGTTGGTAGCGATGTTGCCACCGATGGTACAGTTATCCATACTGGCCGGATCCGGCGGGTAAAACAGCTTCTGCGCGCGGGCCGCCGCTTTGAGATCGGACGTGATTACGCCTGGCTCAACCACCGCGACCGCATCGGCGAAATGAACCTCTTTGATTCGAGTCATGTCGCGAAGGGACAAGACAATTCCCCGTTTAGAAGGCACACAACTGCCGACGTAGCCGTATCCCGCACCGCGAGCAGTAACTGGAACCCGATTTTCGGATGCGAATCGCAGCAGCTTGGTGACATCGGCGGTTAAACGGGCAAAGACGACGGCTTCAGGGCTTTCCGCCGCGAACCATTTATCGCCGCTGTGGGCAGCTAATGTTTCTGAATCATCAGCAACGATGTCGTTGCCTAACAACTGCCGCAGTTGAGATACCAGATTGGTCATCGCTCGCGGCGACAGCTATACCGCAATGCGATAATGTTGCGAGCGCTCGTCCATGCGGACGAGGAGACGTTCCGCTTTTGGATAAATCACCGGTTTTCGCTCATCCGCGCCGGCAAATTCCTTTACCGCCTCTAGCGAATCAAAACGGAGAAGAGTCATGAACTCGACTTCATCCCCCGTTTCGCACAGGAACAATTCGGCGCCGTGGTAACCGGCTATGTTGCGAGCAGCAATGTCGGGAAAAATCTCTTTGCGCAGCAGCTCCTCGTAAACCGGTGCGTTCACCGCCTTGGTCCAGCCATGCCAAACTCGCGCAATCATGCTGCTTTATAATCCGCGATCCGCAATCAATCACATCCCCATGATCTGATAACCACCATCGACGTAAATTACCTGGCCGGTAATCGCGCCCGCACCGTCGCTGGCCAGAAACACACCGATCTCACCGAGCTCGGCCGGATCACAACTGCGTTTCAACGGAGCGCGTTCCTGATAGTGCTTCAACATCTGGCTGAAACCGCTGATGCCGCGAGCGGCCAGAGTGTTTACCGGCCCTGCCGAAATACAATTTGCCCGGATTTTCTTCGGTCCCAGATCGTAGGCGAGATAACGTGTGCTCGCTTCGAGGCTGGCTTTGGCGACTCCCATGACATTGTAATGCGGCACCACTTTTTCGGCGCCGTAGTAGGTCATCGCCACAATACTTCCGCCGTTCGTCATCATCGGCGCGGCCCGCTGCGCCAGGGCGACTAGTGAATACGCGCTGATGTCGTGAGCCGTTCGAAATGCTTCCCGTGTCGTGCTCAGGAAATCACCTTCCAACGCTTCCTTTGGGGCGAACGCAACTGAATGAAGCATTAGATCGATACGGTCGGTGTGTTTCTTCGCCTGCTCAAAGAAGCCGTCGATTTCACCGTCGTTCGATACGTCGCACGGAAACAGGGGCGTCTTATCGCCAAATTCGCCCGCCAGCTCCTCAACGTTCTCCTTCAACCGTTCGCCCTGATAGTTGAAGATCAGCTTTGCCCCGGCTGCTGCCCACGCCTTTGCAATCGCCCAGGCGATGCTTCGTTTATTAGCGACGCCAAAAACGACGCCGACTTTTCCAGCCAAAACTTGTGGAGTCATAAAGTGTTAGGTTAGGGACAATACGCGGGATTAAGGGGGAGCAAAATGGGAGGGACATGCGAGCCTTGTGGGGACGGATAAAGCAAACGCCCAACGTCGAACGCCGAAGTTGTGGCCGCTCAGCGCGGCCGTCACCGTCCCCACTATCCGCGATCAGCACGCAATCGCGTGTCGCTGACAAACGCCCGACAACAGATTCCACAAAGCGTCGAGAACAGTGTTCACCGATTTACGGACATTACCGATGTTACTGTCATCAAGATACGCCTTCAGCATCTCTTTCTCAGCCGCGGAGTGCTCGCGGTCGGCTTCGATGTGAACGCTGAAGTACCTGTAATGTTTCGAATCGGTGAAGCCGTAATGTTTCTTTAGGCCATCGATTTTTGACTCACAAATCTCCGGGATCTGGCTTTCGTAGGCGTAAAGCGCCGCCAGGCCTTCGGCGGTTGAGCGTTGCCCGCACACATCACGGAATGCGTTGATTAGATCTGCTGTCTCCGGTTCCTTCGCCGTGTTGGCAATTTCGTTTTCCGTAACGCCGAGACCGGTGGCGAATTGTTTCCAAAGATCCGGATGGTTTGGCTTACCTGCCTCCTCATCGATCAAATTATTTAGAAGTTGTTTGCGCGTGTCCGGTTCGTCGCAGCGCGAATGCACTGCTGACAAATACGTCGGGAACGCAGCCACATGGTGATAATACTGCTTGGTGTAATCGACGAGCGCCTCCTTGCTCAACTCACCCCTGGTCCAGGCGAGATAGAACGGATGCTTCAAGAGATGTTTTTCCGCGATGTCGCTATCGATGGTTTGAAGACGGCTATTCATATGGAAACTCCTTCATCGCATTTATAACCACCTATCCAATTTCGTCCAAGCCTTTGAATGACGAATTTCGAATGTCGAAGCGCGAACGCGCCACGAAGCAGAGCATCAGCTCGCCTGAAGAATATGTTTGATGCCGCGAATGGGAATCACCACCCAATCGGGTCGATTGTTAAGCTCGTAGCCGATCTCGTAAACAGCCTTATCGAGGAGATAAGCTTCGAGGAGGATTTGAAGGTCGTCCGACTTCTGAGGCACAAAGATCGCGCCGGCGGTGGTCTCCAGATAACTGTGCAGAAACACGCTACTCATCTGGCGGTACCACACGTCAGCCCAACGTTCTAGAAACGGCACGTCCTCGGGTCTCATCGCCGGTTGCCACAGAGCGCTGTAGGCGGCGTACTGAAACGAGCGCATCATGCCGGCCACATCGCGCAACGCCGAACGCTTCAGCTTGCGTTCGCTCAATGGCCGGGCCGGTTCACCCTCGAAATCCAAAATGATGAAATCTTTGCCGGTGTTTAAGATCTGACCCAAATGATAGTCACCATGAATCCGGATCTTGGCCGCGACGGTTCGCCGATCCAGAATACGTTTTTCCCGCTCAAGGATCTCCTTTTCCGAAGCCAACACATCGCGCGCTTCTTCTTGAAACTTTTCGGGCAAATCGGCCATTTTCTTTGCCAAAAAACCTGTGGTCCGCCGGAGGAGCGCGCGCATCGACTGAAAGACCGACCGCTGGGCCATGGCATTGAACGGTTCGGGAATAAAGCCGCGATCTTCTTGCGCGGACGCCAGGGCGATGTGTAACTCACCGGTGCGTTGGCCTAACAACTTGGTCTTCTCGGAATACATGCCGCCGATAAGCTCGTCCAGCAACGGACCGGCACTCACGTTTTCGCTCAGCAGATCCGCCTTCTGAGCCAGAACCCGCTCATAGAAACGCCCGACGTGATCCAGAGTCATCGTCCAGCCGTCGGACTCGCTGGTAACCGCATTCTGTAACAGGCAGACAACCGTTGGTTCAGCCTTGCGGCGGCGATACTCAATCGCTCCGCCAAACGCCGGCACGTGAAGAAAGGTTGCGCTATCAGTCAGGAATCGCGTGACCTCGACATCGGGGTTGATGCCGTCTTCAAGTTTTCGATAGAGCTTCAGGTAATACTTGTTATCAAAAACAATCGAAGAATTGCTCTGTTCGCCTCCGAGAACCTGGGAGTTCGTTACCGTGGTTGAAGAATCCTGCGCCAATGCCTTTCCCGGCATGCCCACGAGTTCGCCTTTAGTTCCTTTCCGACGCTCGGCCCTGGCAATGGTCTTGAACAATTCGGAGCGAAACCCGTCGTCCCAGATGGCGTCGTGCAGAATCGAACCGTCTTCGAACCGGGCGATCACCGCGTGGGCGGCGGTTTGTGAAACCCGGCGCGCTGATTCACCGGTCGCAATGGTGACCGGCAAAGCGTAGGTCTCGGTCGGCCCGTCGATGTAACTGACTTCCACGAACCACAGCTGCGCCCCGTTGCCGCTTCCGGAAATCGTCGGATTCTCTACGATCTTTATTTCGCGCACCGTGCGCGCTTTCGCGCCGAACCAGCGACAACCCGGCAGATAGTTAGGCAGAACCTCTCGCTCCAAAACGGTTCGCTGCCCATCCGCCAGCAAGGTATCCAGATTCGGTTGCGCAGTTAGGCTGGGAACGGTGTGCTTTCGGGCGGTCCGGGTTTGATCGGCCTTCGGTTGCAGAGCAAACCAGTAGCAGTTGTGCGGTCCCAGTGTGATTGGATAGCCAGACTTCTTGATCGCAGGGAACCGGTTCCGACTAAACATCTCAATGGGAACAGAGCCGGCATGAGCGGACAGGTCGAGCTCTGCAGATTGAGCGAACCGGGAAAGGTTTACCACTACCAGAACGGTTTCGTCCTCGGTCTTGCGCAGAAACGCCAGCACCTTCGCGTTATCCGGGTAAAGAAACTCCAGGCTGCCGCGCGAGAACGCTTTGAAATTCTTGCGCATGCCGATAACACGCCTCATCCACCAAAGCAGGGACGAGAGATTCTTTTGCTGATTCTCGACGTTAATCGCTTCGTAGTGATACTCGGGATCTATGATGACCGGCAGCAGGAGCTGCTGCGGGTTGGCTTTGGAAAAACCAGCATTGCGATCAGGGCTCCACTGCATCGGGGTGCGAACGCCATTCCGATCGCCCAGATAAATGTTGTCCCCTATTCCGATCTCATCCCCGTAGTAGATGACCGGGGTGCCCGGCATGGAGAAGAGAATCGTATTCAACAGCTCAATTTTCCGACGGCTGTTGGCCAGCAACGGGGCCAGCCTGCGGCGGATACCAAGGTTGATTCGCGCAGTCGGATCGGTGGCATAAACGCGCCACATGTAATCGCGTTCTTCGTCGGTGACCATTTCGAGCGTAAGCTCGTCGTGGTTCCGTAGAAACATGGCCCACTGACAGTTCTCCGGGATCGGTGGCGTTTGATCGAGTATGTCGATGATCGGAAACCGATCCTCCAT
>AR_comb_assmDRAFT_10233278_pt1 | contig 10761 bp, 5 predicted proteins | sample ArasoioldDNA_FD_10543 | JGI IMG/M metagenome (IMG submission 10543) | reverse complement strand
GCCATTACCTCCGGATGATCCTCCTCCTCCGCCGTAACCGCCAACGCCACCATCGTCGAAGGCGCCGCCACCCCCACCGCCATAAGCCCCGTTTCCGCCGTTTCCGAATCCAAAAATCGTGCTGCTGTCGTGGCCACCACCACCACCACCACCGCCGCCGGGGCAGCCCCCGATCTGGCCATCGTCCCCGTAGCCTCCTCCGCCACCACCGCACAGATAGCCGCCTGAGCCCCCGTCGTCAGGAGTGGATCTGCCATCGGTACCGGAAAAAACAGTGCCACCACCACCGCCACCGTTCGAGCCATCACTAAGAGAGGTTTCCTTGCCGCCATCGCCGCGAGCACCACCGCCTCCCCCTCCGCCATTGCCACCGGCGCCGCCCGCACCGCCGTTCCCGAAGAGCCCGCCGCCGCCGCCCTCAAGCCCAGAGCTGCCGTTACCTCCCACCGCGCCGTTATTCTCGAATGTGCTGTTGTCCACCGTGAGACTAGCTCCGTCATCAACGTAGATGGCCCCGCCAGCTCCAAGTCCACCGCCGCCGCCATCACGACCATCGCCGCCCTTCACATGGAAATTCTTAACGTAAACATTTTGCAGTGTCAGGCTGCCGATTCCTGAATACGTAGTCCCGTTGACGCTAAGGGCTAATGGCCCGCTGCTGGGTACTTTACCGACAGCAAAGAGGCGAAAATTTTGCGGGTTTGCACCGGAAACCCACTGCAACGTTGCTCCATTTCCCTGGATGATGATGTCCTTAAAAATGATCGGTGTCGCGGTGGGGCCCATGTAATTGTGGGAATCCCCGTCCCAGAACTTGTCAAATGAATACACTTCCCCCGGTTTCAGCACGATCGTGTCCCCATCCCCCGTACCAGGCTCGCAGGTAGTTGGGTATGTCGTGTCCTGATCCGTGTGGCTGATGGCGATGTTAGTGCCGAATTCGGCTGAGTAGATAGCCTCCTGCACTGTACAGCCTCCACTCGACACGCCTTCAAACGGCGTGGTTACGTGGATGGTAGTTCCCGCACTACTCCTCTCGCTGAGGGCGAATGTGGCAAGAACTACCAGTGCGCATCGCGTCCAAAAGCGTATCTGCGTTTTCAGCTCAGTCGCGATATGGCGGGGACAAAGCAGTGAGATCAGCATGGCGCACATCCTTTGTGGTTTCGCTCGCGGGGAGATCGCAAGCCCCAACGCTGGATAAAAACTCGCGCATGCTGCCGGACGCGGCTTCACGACTCAATAGCTGTGATCTGTTGGTGTATTAATTTTTATGTCGCCCTAAGCTATTCATGGCATGGGACATCGCCAAACGCGCGAAACCGATGTAGAATAGCCGGCGACTCTGCGCGCCCAGAGCCTCTTTTGGCGGACGATCTCCCCCTCTATGCCAGACATTGTTCCTGGTGTCCGCGTTACACCGGAGGCACTGCAGCCGCCCAGTCCGCGTTCCCTTGGTTATGGCATCGGTCAACATCAACGAAACCATTCGGTTCGCAGACTACGAACTGAACCCCCAGACCTATCGGCTGAGCCGGGCGGGTCATACGCTCAGGCTGGAGCGCATTCCAACCGAGATTCTGATTTTCCTCATCGAGCGCAAGGGCGAGCTAGTCAGTCGTGAGAAGATCGCGGAAAAGATATGGGGAAAGGACGTTTTTGTTGACACGGACAATAGCATCAACGGGGCAGTTCGGAAGATCCGGCAGGCTCTGAAAGACGATGCGGAACAGCCCCGCTTTATCCAGACCATCACCGGCCGGGGCTATCGCTTCGTAGGCGACATCGTAGGGAGGGAATCGGCTTCCCTTACACCCTCAAGGGGCAACGGGTTCGCGCCAATAGTCAGCCGCGCCGCGCTGCCGCAAGCGAGTTCTGCTACTGCCGCTGATAGTTCGCCGCAGCGCCGGATACAGCCTCGGGTCTTGGTCGCGGCAGCCCTGGCTTTCGTGTTCCTGCTGCTCGTGGCGGGATGGGCGGCATGGTCGAAATCACAGAAAACGAGCTCTCCTTCGGGAAAGTTCATGCTAGCGGTGCTCCCCTTCGAGAACCTGACGGGTGATGCCAGCCAGGAGTATTTCAGCGATGGCCTGACGGAGGAAATGATTACGCAACTGGGCGGGCTTGATCCGCAGCGCCTGGGAGTGATTGGGCGAACGTCCGTGATGCATTACAAAGGGACAAGAACTCCTCTGGATCAGATCAGCCGCGAGCTGGGGGTGCGTTATGTCCTCGAAGGCAGTGTGCGACGCGATGGCGGAAAGGTACGCATCACGGCTCAGCTGATTCAGAGCCAGGATCAGACCCATTTGTGGGCGCGCGAATATGATCGCGAACTGATAGAACTCTTGGCGGTGCAACGGGAGATTGCGCAGGAGATCGCGCAGGAAGTCCAGATCACGCTCGGAAGTGACAAGTCCGTGCAGCCGGGCCGCGCGCCGCTTTCCACACAGGAACTGGAAGCTTATGACTTGTACTTAAGGGGCCAATACTTTCTGAACAAGCGGAACGTTCCGGCCATGGAAGAAGCCATTGCCTATTATCAGCAGGCCACAGTCAAAGATCCACGTCAGGCCCGTGCGTTCGCCGGAATTGCGGATGCATACGCCCTGCTTGGGGGCTACAGCGGCAGACCCCAGCGGGAGGATATGGCAAGGGCCCGGGCTGCAGCATTGAAAGCCCTGGAGATTGACGGGACTCTTGCGGAAGCTCATGCGGCGCTAGCGTTGATAGCCCAAAACTATGACTGGAGCTGGCAGGTGGCGGAGAAGGAATTTCGGCGGGCCATTGAATTGAACCCCAACTACGCTACCGGGCACCAGTGGTACGCGGAGCACCTGATGTGGAGAGGCCGGTTTGATGAGGCCTTGCGCGAGAGTGAGCGGGCACGGCAACTCGATCCATTGTCCCTGATCATCACCGCGGATAACGGCGCAATTCTCTACTACTCAAGGCAATATGATAGCGCCATTGAAAGGTGGCGCGCCGTGCTTGCTATCGATCCGCAATTTCAGCGCGCTCAACTTATCGAGCAAGCTTACATTGAGAAAGGAATGTTTGACGAAGCTATTGCTGGCGTGGAGCGAACTCGGACTTTTACTCCCGATCACTGGTATTGGTGCAATCTCACTTATGCTTACGGGCGGGCCAATCGCTCCGCTGAAGCCCGTCACGCGCTGCAAGAACTTCTTCGCATAGGTCGGCGAGAGACACTCGATCCCAGACTTTTGGCGTGGGCGTACCTGGGACTTGGTGAAAAAGACGAAGCTCTCGACTGGCTTGAGAAAGCTTACGCAAAACACTCCGATGAAATGGTCAGCCTGAAAGTGAACCCCGGCTACGATACACTGCGCGGCGAGCCACGATTCCAAGTACTGCTGAGGCGGCTTGGGCTGGAGGACTGACGGATGGGATGTTGCCGAAACCTGGGAGGGCGATCTCGAGAAAAGTTCCTGCTCGTGACTTGCCCATCCAACTCGTTAATCGAGGCACAACTCCTTCGTTTGGGTGTGTCTAGCCGCGAACAAAATGGGAAGTGGCGATCGCGGTAGGGATACCACTCGACGTGGTACCCCCCGCCCGGACCCCGCCAGACCCAGACAGCGTCTGTCCTTACGGCTTCACCAATCAGGCAGTAAACGCGAGGCAGTTCTCCATGGTGAATGATGAATGTCAGCCTCGCGGGATCGTATGCGAGGTACTCCAATTCTGTAAGCACAGATCCGCGCGCAGGACTGTCCAGTCTGAGCACCCTGGCATCTCCTCGCTCGACCAGTTCAGCAAGCTCAGGGATTAGCTGGATGTTCTGCCCAAAAAACAAATGGTCGTAAACTGCATTTACTGGCTCTTGTCCAGCGATGTTACGCCAACGATCGAAATCGAGTGGCTCCCAGCAAGTGGTTAACCTCAAAACTCGGGACGGCGAGATCTGGCGAAATCGCACAATCTTCCGTTTAAGCCGTTCTGGTCTAGGATGCCTATGAAAAGGTACATGCTGCTGACCGATAACTCATATCTAGTACACCACAGTATCACTCCGTTCTTAATGCGTTCATGGGCTCGATGCTGGATGCCCTTCTTGCTGGAATGAATCCGGCCACAGCGGCGCATGCGGCCAGCACCAGGATCGCGAACACCAGCGTCGTCGGGTCGCTGGATTTGATTCCATAGAGTTGGCTCGCCATGAAATGGCCGCCTAGTAGTGCTGCGGGCACACCGATCGCCAGGCCTATGGCGATTTGCAGCATGGCACCTTTGAGCACCAGAGCCAGTACATTGCCGCGGTTGGCGCCCAGTGCCATGCGGACGCCGATCTCACTCGTGCGGCGGGCCACGGAGTAGGCGGTGAGGCCGTAGAGACCCACCGACGCCAAGGCCAGCGCCAGTCCTCCGAAAAGCATGGTGAGGCGAGCGATCAGGCGCTCCTGATTGAAGTTGTCGTCGACCTGATGCTGCAAGGCTTTGAAGTCCATCATGGTGAGATCGGGATTTATGTTCGCCAGGGTACGGCGTGCCATGGATTCCAGGTCTTGTGAGTTCCCATCGAATTGAATCGTGATGGAATTGACGAAGAGCGATCGACTCTCCCCCGTCATGGCACCGGGATCGGTGATTGCCTTATTGTGTTGCGATAAAGGGCGGAAAAACATAGGCCGCACCGGTTCCCTCACCGCAGTGTATTTGGCGTCAGCAACCACACCCACGATCTCGTAGCTTCCCGCCAGCTTTTGGTCGAAGTTGCCGAAATGCTTTCCAATTGGCTCTTCGTTAGGGAAAAATTTCTTAACGAATGCCTGGTTCACTACGGCAATTTGACGGGAAGTCGCGGTGTCCTGTTGAGTAATTCCCCGGCCGCGAATTACCGACTGGCCGACGGTTTCGAAGAAGCGCGGGCTGACGCGGTCCCACGACGAACCTACATTGGCTTCCGGACCTGGAGCAGGCCGCCCCTCGACGAAAACCGCCTCTCCCCAATTGTTGCCCTCAAGTGTGCTGTAGAGCGCAAGACCTACGTTTTTCACGCCTGGAAGCGCGGCAAGCTGACGTTCTAACTCTTCGTTCAGGGCGCGGACATTAGCTATTTTGTATCCAGCGCCGGCAGGATCGAGATGCAAAACGTAGCGGTTAGCAGTCGCGATACCGAAATCCTGCTGCTGCAGGTTGCGCAAGGTCTTGGCGAATAATCCCGCGGCCACCAGCAAGACAACCGAAAGTGCCACTTGGCAAATGATGAGTGCTTTTTGCGGCAAGGACGAGTGGTCACGTGTGGAGCGATTCGCCCCGCGCAGGGCCTCGACCGGACTAGCGTGCGAAGTGATCCATGCAGGCACGATGCCGAAGACAATCCCTGTGGCCAAGGAAAGCAAAAAGGCAAAGCCAAGCACGACCAGAGACGGATTAGTGTTGAAAGTCAGTTGTTTTGCTCCCGCAAAGGCGACTGCCACAATCATGCGTGTACCGGCGTAGGCCACGATCAGTCCAGCCAACCCGCCTATACAGCCGAGCAGTACGCTTTCGGTGAGCATCTGGCCGATCAGGCGAGCACGCGCCGCGCCTAGCGCCATGCGCACCGAAATCTCGGAACGGCGGGTCGCTGCCCTGGCCAGCATGAGATTGGCCACGTTCGCGCAGGCCACCAAGAGGACAAGTCCTGAAATCGCCATTAGCAAGCGCAGGCCGGTGCCTGCATTCTGCTGCAAATTCTGAACGCCGGCACCGGCTGCTGCCAGCACCACATGCTGCTTGGGGATTACCGTCGCTGCGCCATTCAGTGTGTAGTTGTCCTGAGTGCCCATCCATTGGCGAAGGCCGGTCGAAAGCTTGGCCTGGAGCCCTCCAATGTTTACTCCCGGCGTAATTCTTCCGATGGCGTAGAGCCAGTTGGCATCGGCGTGGTTCAGAATCGTGTTCTCCCCTTCCAGCACTGGTTCGGCTGCCAGAGGCACCCAAATCTGCGGTGGATCCACGTCCACCCGGTCTCCGTAGAATCTTGGCGCGGCCACACCCACCACGGTCACGGGACGGCTCTGCATGTAAAGGGTCGAGCCCACTATGGCGGGGTCGGCAGCATAGTCGGTTTGCCAGACCTGGTAGCTCAGGACCACCACGGGTGGCGCACCAGGAACATCGTCAGCAGGGATTAGGGTTCGGCCAGCGTAGGCACCCACGCCAAATGTGGAGAAGTAATTTCCCGATACATATTCGGCTCGCTGCGTCCGCGCAGGACCGCCGGTGCGGCGAACGTTCATGCTGCTTCGCCCGGACTGAAACGCGGCCAACTGTTCAAATTCAGGTGTGTTGTCTCGGAAGTGCTTATAAAGGTCGTACGAGAACAAGTCGAAGTCGCCGTCTTCGTTGAGAAATCCACCGTTCACGCAGCAGTCGTCGCGGTCGCCGATGCGATAAAGCCTCGAGGGATCGGCCACCGGCAACGACGTTAGCAGGATGGCATGCACCAGCGTGAAGATGGCGGTGTTGGCGCCGATGCCGAGAGCCAGCGTCAGGACGACCGTGGCAGTGAACCCGGGAAATTTTGCAGGTTGACGAAGGGCGAATTTCAAGTCTTGCATGAATCACTCCCCTGGCGGACAGACGTTAGCCGATGATAGTCAGTCCGCAGCAAGTTTTGCTTTGGTTCGAGACAATCTTAGGGATAGACGTGGATGAAGGTGGATTGTGAGTGCCCGAAAATGGGCAGTGGCGACTGGGTTACGGGAAGGGCGTGACTTCAGTCGGGCCATGGGAACCGAGTCCGAGCCGCGCGTAGCGGCTGGGGTTGGTGGCAGTTACGCCTGATCGGCGCCTACTCAAGAGTGAACCTAGATGGCACGGCTGAAGCGCGTGCCCTTCCCGTCAGTAGCCTTACAATCAGCACGGCAATCACAATCAGCCGGTTGCCTCTTCGATATTGTGCGCGAGCGAATGAACTGTTGTAATCAGGCCTGTTTACGTCAATTGGAGGGGCGGCGATAGAAGCTTGACAGGGAGATTGCCACGAACAGTCCTGACCAAAGCCAGGCGATCCCGACCCAAATACGTGTGGGACCTTCGGTTGGCCAGCCGATAACCATGGGCTAGAGAACGAACCGGGCAAGTGTTAGTAGCATCTGCCGGCCCTGGTTCCTGGGGCTAGATGCCATGGGATTGCCTTTCCCCCAGGCCGCTTGCAAAATGCGCACCAAACGCCGCACCGATTAGCCTTTTTGCGACAAGAGAGGTTTGAGTAACATACCCAGCCCCAGCACGACGAGACAGATCGCAAAAAGCGGCAGCTTAATTCCAAGCAATTCACTGAGTCCGGCCGCCAATGCGAGCACGCCAAGCACCGCCCAGAACCCGCTCCACTCGGACTGAATTTTGTAGCGGATCCCGTTGAGCAGTAGCAGTAACACCCCGGTGCCTATCAGCCACGTTCCTTGAGGCACGGAGGGTATGAGCACGATAGTGCCAAACATGATCAGAAAAATGCCCCAGCCGATTTCATCCAGCCTTTTGAGGCGAATCTGCACATCCGACAAGGCGACATGTTGAGTTGCGTGCACGGTAGTCCTCCTTATTCGGTCATATCCACCAAACTCCCGTATACCATGGGGCAGAATTTTCGGATGTGATCGACGTCACGCCCGTGGGTGAGCAAAAGGGGCCCCCCAGTCTCAGCTGGCGCGGCATCGCCGTTATACTCATTGACCGGGTTGTGAGTGTAATCGCCTGTTTACAACAGTCTTTCGTCAAGTGGGCGATTGAGATAGTTGGTGTCAGACGTCGCGGAAAATAAAGAGATGAAATCCGCCTTCGGCAGCAGCCGGATACCGCGCTTCCGATCTTCAGACGACGCATCGGAACGGAGGCAAATCACTGGAAGTTGCTGATCAGAACGACGTCACTGCTTAAGCTGCCTCGTGTCAGCGCCAGCTGGCCACCGTCCGGCGACCACTCAAAGTCGAAGATCAGTCCCGACTCAAAATTCGTGATCTGTTTCGGTGGTCCGCCCGTTAGCTTCTGTTGCCAGATGTTGGAGACTCCAGTCTTGGTCAATACATATTCAACGGCGTCACCTCCAGGAGCCCAGCGGGGATCACTGGCTGATGGCGGCCAGGCGAACTGGTACACGGGGGTACCGCCCTCGAACGGGATTACCTTCAGTTGATTTGGTCGAGAAGCAGAGGGAGATCCGGGGTGTTCGACCGGAGAGTTGGGCCGGAAGAGATAGGCGATTCGCTTCCCGTCTGGGGAGATCTCGACAGAATAATGCTGAGAAGAGGCCAACGATAATGCCATAAAACCGGGAGCGACCATGTCCTGTGCAATCACCTGCGGGGGCTTCTCTCCCGTGATGGGTACACGTAGGGGTGTCCAGGAAGGGCTCCGCAAATAGACCACCCACTTGCCGTCCGGCGAACATCGTGGGCCGTTGACGAGCGTCTCGTCGGCGATCCGGATCGGGTTCGAGCCGTCGGGGTCCATGCGCCATACCCCCATCTTCTGCTCCCGGTAGGCGGCGTAGACAATATAGCGCCCATCTCCGCAAGCCGACGGGTCCCAGTTTGGGCGCTCATCGGGCGTCAGCAGTGTGTGCCCGCTTCCATCTGGGTTTACGACGACGAGATTGCCATCTCCGTTGGCAAAGACGATGCTGCCGTTGGGCATCCAGGAGAAATCTGCGATAGCAGGCTCCTTCGCAGTGATCTGCTTGGCCTTGGCGGCATTTCCAGCGGGCGCGAGCCACAGATCAGACACCGCTGTCAGCTCTGTGTCGACAAGGGTTTTGCCATCCTGGGTGAGGTCCAGGCAACAGAGGTCGTAATTCATGAGGTCGTTGGTGAGTCGGATGGCATCTCCCTTGGGAAAGGAGATGTACCAGAGCTGCCCCCTTAATCCCTGATAATAGAGCGGCACCAACAGACCTCTTCCACCAGGCAGCCAGTGTGGACGGCCGATGAGGTCTGGCGTCGAATACGTTTCGTGGACAGATCCATCGGCGACCGACACGGCCCAAAGCACAGAATGAATTCTCTTATCCGTCTCCGAGGTCGAGAATACAATCGTCTTTCCATCAGGGGACCATGCCGTGCCAGAAAAATAGTCGCGGTAGGGACGGGTCGCGAGCACTCGTTCGTCAGTCCCGTCGGCTTTGGCAATCAAGAGATCAATCGTACTTTCAGGACCTATCCTCAAAAAGGCAAAATGCGTACCGTCCGGAGAATAGCTGTTGGATCCATCGATCCCTGCTTGCATCACGAGGCGTGGTGTTCCGCCCAACACCGGCATCCGGTAGAGAAAGGTGTCATACATATTGCTTTTCTCGGCGCGGACGAAGTCGATATAGTTGCCGTCGGGTGAGAACACCAAACTCCAGAACACAATGTCATCCGGCGGCAGAATCTGAACGTCACTGCCGGTGGCTACCTGGCGAACCCTGAGGCTCTGTTTTTCCCCTTCCCGCAAAGCGTAGACCACATAGCGTCCGTCGGGAGAAATAGCGACTTGGACGGCGTTTCCGCTCTGTGTGATCCGGCTGATCTTCATGGACTGCAGGTTCCACTCGTTGCTGCGCGTGTGCGGCCTGGACAAATAGATTCCCAGCGCAACCATTAACAGTACGAACCCAACCAGCATCAGTGACAGCACGCCCTTATGACGGCTAGCTTCATTGAGTATGACTGCGCCACTGGAAGGTCGGCCGACCACTGGGCTGACATGCGGGGTAGGGTCCGACGTGAACTCACTCACCGCGCGCGGGTGGTTGGAATCCGCATCCCGCTTCAGCCGTTTCAGGTCGGTGCGGATGTCTGCGGCGTGCTGATAACGCAGATCGCGGTCTTTCTCCAGGCATTTGTTGATGATGCCCTCCAGTTGGGGAGGCAGGGCGGGATTCAAACGCACCGCCGAGGTGGGAGCTCGATTCAATATCGACTCAAAGATCACTCCGGCAGTGTCGCCGCGAAACGGCAATGCTCCCGTCACCATCTCGTACAAAACCGCACCAAAGGAAAACAAATCGGTTCGTACATCCAAGTCCTTGCCCTTGACCTGCTCCGGTGACATGTAAGCCACCGTGCCGAGGGCCGAACCCGGGCTGGTGAGATGCTCCTCGGAGTCGATGGTCGCAGCTGTCCCCCCTGCTTGCATACCTGCCTTCCTAGAAACTTTAGCCAAGCCAAAGTCCAAAACCTTGGCAGTTCCCCGGCTGGTGACGAAGATGTTGCCCGGCTTAATGTCGCGATGAACAATGCTCTTTGCATGGGCCGCATCGAGCGCGTCGGCGATCTCAATTGCAAGCGATAGCACTGTCTCGATCTCCAGCGCCCGCCCAGCGATGCGGTGCGCCAGCGTCATCCCTTCCAGGAACTCCATCACGATGAACGACCGGCCCTCATACTTTGCGATTTCGTATATGGTGCAGATGTTGGGATGGTTCAATGCGGAGGCGGCCCGGGCCTCGCGGCGAAAGCGTTCGAGTGCCTGCGGATCTTGTGCCACATCGTCAGGCAGGAATTTTAGTGCAACAAAGCGACCGAGGTCGGTGTCCTCGGCCTTATACACGACGCCCATCCCCCCACCGCCAAGCCTCTCGACGATGCGGTAATGCGAGATGGTTTGGCCGATCATTGCGCTGAGATCATTGCGCTGAAATGTTAGGACTAGGGGGGGTGTAAGTCAATGAAAACCCATAAGTTTGCCGGCCTCGAAAAGCTGTTGGCGTAACATCGCCATTACACTCATCGATCGGGCTCTGAGTATGAAAGGCATCTATGTCGGCTC
>AR_comb_assmDRAFT_10567782_pt1 | contig 10763 bp, 13 predicted proteins | sample ArasoioldDNA_FD_10543 | JGI IMG/M metagenome (IMG submission 10543) | reverse complement strand
ATTGCAACACCAAACTTGACCGCATCAATCGATACATTCAAGGGTTTCACAGTTAGCCAGAATGTCGGCGAGGGTGTAGAAGCACTACCGAAGAAAGGCAGCTATACACGTGCCAGCTATGAAATGAACAAGAATGTAGGCTATATCGCAACCACGGATGAGGCAAGTTACCGTAGTTCGAGAGACGCCATGTCTGATCATGTGCAAATGGTAGGGCAAGGCATGAGACAGGCCAAAGCGACAGCAATCGCAACCGCACTGGAAACATTCGGAGATAGTGCAGGCAGCAACTGGAGTGCATACACTGGTGAACACAACACAGCAGATCCAACATTGCAACTAGGCGCATTAGCAGACACAATCAATGCAAACGGTGGAAATGCTGATACAATCGCATCACACGCAGTGCCAGCGCGCTACTTCTTCAGCAACACACACCTCAAAGGCACAGGAGCACCAAGCGCTGATGCAGTTTCTGGAAACAGGATCGTCGGTGGAATACAAGGGATTCCAAATGCAACCTGGTACATCGACAACCTCAAGACTTCGACACTGGTAACTATCTATGACAGAACAGCAGTAAAGTTGTTCCAAGGACCAATCAGAACAGCACAGTTCAGGTCTGAAACCAAGGGTATCGACGCCTATATCACACGAGACTGGTTCACAGTCCAAGTCGTGGACAGTACTCTCGGGGCCGATCTTACTGGAGTTGCGTGACCGCATAGTATTTATGCGGTGACCCTTTTTTACTTTTTATGGTACAGCATGTATGTTATGCATGTGAAAAACAATCTGAAAACAACGCTTATTACAGAAACGCCTCAATCGACGGACGAAATGTGATCGGTTACCTTTGTGTCGCTTGCTTCAATGCAATAATCCGACGCACAAAGCGCTTTCAAACCGATGAAGAAAGGAATGCGTGGCTTTCCGCAAACAATAAAGGACAGATTCCACCAAACAAAGGAAAAAGACTTTATCTTAATAGAAAATGTGAAGGATGTGGAAGTGAGAGATCGTTCATAGACAAGAGGGGGATAATGCACTGGCGCTTTATACGGGATCCACAAGGCAAACCGACAAAAATGCTCTGTGTAAATTGCTACTCAAGGGCGGTATCTAATAAGGCTGAATGGAAGCGGGAATATTCTAGATGCACAATCCGGGTCAAAAAGAAACCTGTGCATCTCCCATTTAGACCGAGACAAGGCAAATGTGAACGGTGTGGTAAATCAGTCCTCAAGGGAGAAATCCGATGTACCGTTATTCATCACGAAGAATATCACGATGCAGACCCTCTGAAAGGCACTGTCGAATTATGTGAATCTTGCCACGTGAAGCGCGGACATGAGTTAGGACAACTGTATGAAGGCTTTCCAAAAGGAGACTCCAATCCACGCTGGACAGGCGGCAAACCTCGCATTAAACGGTGGAATGGTGTCTATAAGGCATTCCGCAAGAAGATGTTAGAACAAGCGGGGTTCCGATGCACGAACTGCGCTCGCACTGACAGGGAAGCGACACTCGAAATCCATCATATCAAACCATATCACACCTTCCCACAATTGCGATATGAGCCGTCAAATATCGAGGTCCTTTGTGAAGCATGTCATAAACAGGAGGACAGACGCTTAAAATACCAGAATGTTCAGTATAATTCCGAGATTATGACGAATCAAGAACGAGAACAATCACAAGGCGAAGAAGAGCAGAAAGCAACAACCGTGAAGAAGGAAACCAAGACCACTACTGAAGAAAAGACCGAAGTAGCGGAGTAAGTTACTCCTATTCTTTTTTGGACATGCCAGTTCTCAAGGACGACGAGCTGCAGGTCTTTTACATCACAGATGATACGGTGATGCCAAAGATGACGTTCAAAGAGTTTTTCGATTTTCTCAACAAATATGGTTACTCTGAAATCCCGGGTGAGTATGGATATAGCGAGGAACACCGTAAAGAATATCTAGCTCGCAAAGCAGCGGAATACTGGTTTAAGGATGACATCAACAGGTAGCGTTTACGATTGTTTTTACTGTGGCAAGACCCGTCAAATGCAAAACTGGCGGGATTACGGACAATACTCGCTTGCCGACAGAGATAATCACACGATTAAAACGTGGTGCAATGATTGCTATCGAACACATTTCGACGAGATTCAAAGAGAGATTCGCTCTTATTGGTATTCTGAAGGCGAGGTAATGAACTGATGATATTAACCGATAAGACGGATCAAGAGGAAAAGCCGCGAAGAGGCATCGTCTTGCCAGAAGATGAATGGCAGTCTGAGATTCCCCACTTCGGGAAATATGTCGATTGTGATGAAGATTGCAAGGCATTGAGAAAACCCTCAACGAGTGATGAAATAAAGCGAGCGTATATCCATTGGAAATATCATGGTGAGTCGTGTGGATGCAGTCATGGGTGTTAGATGAATAAGATGATCCTCACAGACAAAACTCCACTGCCACCTATGACTTATGGCCAACTGTTGAACTTCCTTGATTATTGTTCAGGTGAGGGAATCCAATTCGTTAATGTAGATAAATTTGGAAAGAGAGAAGTCAACAGGCTCCAGTTAGACAGAGCCTTTATCAACTTTTTCTTTCATAATGAACCTCGTGACGAGTCCCCATAATCCATTCCATCATCACTAAAGCGCATGATACCACTTCCTAGGCACTTTGAACATCTTCAGGAATGCATGTCTCAGCTTATATTGAAAGATGAATAATCCAAACACACCGAACGCTGGTCCAAGAATTCGCAAGATTACCCAGTAGAGCGGTACTGTTATTTTCGCACTGAACGCATCCAGCGTTAAGCCATATCCAGTTGCAGCCATCGCTATGATAGAGATGTCTACAAAGAGCAGGTTAAGCCAGATATATCCAGGAGAATATTTCCTCATCAGAAATGCCTTGATTGGTAGTGTGAACGAGAATGCCAGCACCAACATCGAAATCCACCATATTGGCGAGTAGACGTATGGCAAATAGATAGGTATGGCGGCTCCTGTGCCACTCAATGCTTGCATGACTACCGCTGAAAGACTGCTAATAATATCATCACTAAATATCATTTTTTGCTACTCAATCCCCCACTTCTCTTCTCTCTCAAGCCCTTTCCATCTGATGCAACCGATATTCTACTTGCGGTAGGAATATGACTGCTAGGAACGCTTTCATCTTATCCTCTGCCGTCCTGTTCTCGTCATCCTTAACTTGATCAATCATTTCGTAAAGCGCATCTTTGAGTGTTAAGACTTCGTCTCGTGTTATGATTCCCATTCTCCACTTGTTTAGTAAAGCGTCGCGCTCTCTCGCTGTGGGTTCCATGAGCAGTTTTGGTACATTATCCGCAACCATACGCCAAAAGAGTTCTACTTTAACACGGATTTCTGAAATGTCTCCTATGAGTTTCTTTTCTAAATCCACTCTTCTTTGTTCTGTCTGACGCTCCAGATCTGCGAGTTTCCTTTCTTGATCAGCGGACATATTAGAAAACATTTTCTGCTGCTCAATCTTATTTCGGAAATATTGTGCTGTTATGCCTCCCGCGAAACTAACGAGTCCAATTATTGTCGCGAGACTGTCCACTTGAATTGTTTCTAACACCATCTCTTGTCGATGCACACTCTGGGTCAAAAGTCTCCAATATCGGGGAATCGTGTTCCGACAGATAGGAGGTAACACAAAAATAATGATTGATTGGTTGCTAAGCATACAATAATTACAGAAATAGCATTCAAGATCCACTATTATTTGGATCTCTAGAGTTATTATCCTTGCTATTGCTGGTTTCTCCGTTTCCATTGCCGTTGCCGTTCCTAAGAGACGGTACTAGAGATGCTAGTGCCTCTCTGATCAAAGTTGAGCGGTCAACCTGTCGTTTCTTGCATTCCTTGTCTATTTCCTGAACCAGCCAGAGGGGGACTGAGATATTGATGCCAGTTGAGCGGTCAAGGAATCCTCGCTTTGAGCGAGTCATCCCTGTTTTTCCGCATTCTCTTCTTTCGCATCCGCATGAATGTCTAGAATATCCTCTTCCACCACTAACTCGCTTTCTGGCTTCAGTGTCTTGTTGTCGCGTTTGATGCTTACATCTCTGCGTGCTCTCTTTTCTGATACTGGTAGCGCCTGATTCAAAATGTCTTCAGGCACATCAGACAAATCATTGCGTTCTGTGGCGTCTAGTGTGATGTTGTCGGCCATGGTGGTATTAGTAGTCGTTCTCCGTCCTTGTGCAGCTTTCTTTAGTTGTTGTCGCTCTTCCTGGTCCAATGAAAGGCTTTTCTCGCTAAGGAGTGAATCGACTTCTTCTTCTGAATCTTCTGCTGCTGCCTGTTCTCCTTCATCATCTTCGAGGATCTGCGCTTTCTGATAATCGAGACTCTTTGCAACGAGCGGTCTCTGCTGTCTAGCAGATGGTCCAACATTTTGCATTATCATAGAATTGCGCTTTCTTTTCTGGTCTCTCAATACTCTCTGTTGGCGCATGAACCTGGCTACTTCCTCGTCAGACTCAACAGGACGAGGGACATCAGGGTATTTGTGATCTGGAGTCGAGCACATGTAGTACAGGTCCTCAAAGTGCTTCTCCATGAAGTCCTTTGGCTTGAATGGACCGCCGTATTTTATGGAGCCATCATCCAAAATAAGCGATGTCTCACTCATGATACTACGGTCATTCATCACAGCCCGCATATTCCGCCTGGAAAATGGGATCTGATATACTATTTCCTCGCCTCGTTTACCTTGTGTTACTGGCTGATTTGTCGCCTGATCATATACACGAGTGAAGAGAGGATAGGGATATTTGCCGATCTCATGCTCCCACGTGACAGGATTCCCAAGATAATCTTCTCCTATGTCAGTCACACGATACCAGATATAATCTCGGTCTCCGCCAACACGAGTACGATAGACTGAATCCAGTCTACGCTCTATGATTCTGCCCTGTGTTTTTTGCTTAAACCACTGTTCTTTGTTCTCCGCAACCGATGGAGCGACTTCAAAATTAGCGTCTGCATAAGCTTGTCGAGTAATTGGATGCATACTTACTTACAAAGAATGGTTGCTATTCTTTCGCACCTTGAGAAGTAAGCACTTGAGTTGGGTTACAGTGATTACTATAAAGCGTAGGACGTGAACAGATGTTACAGTAATGACTAAAGGTAAGAAAGAAGAAAAATATACTGAGGAAAAGCTTCAAGAAGATATCGCACACACTGGTAACCCCGTTGGTCCAGAAGGCGAGTTAAAGCCAGTGGATCAGGGCATCCCAGCGGAGGAACTTCCGACACTCCAAGACTCTGTAAGCATTGCAATTCCCGAGAATGTTGTGGCGGCGGCAGAGACAAAGAAGAAAGGAAAACCAGCCAAACCAAACAAAGAACTGGCAGAACTAAAAGAGAAAACGACCTGTGGATTCTGCGCTAATCCGATGCTGATGTCAGACGGCGTGAATGTGATTGAAATCAAAGGCAAGAAGCCACCTAAGGATCTAGACAGTAATTATAGATGGACATCACCGGGCGTTGCAGAGGGCAAAGTAGCAGGCGTCATCTGTGATACATGCAAGGCACAGGCATCAAATCCCACGACCCAGAAACAAGACGGTAGCGGTTCATATATCGACTTGAAGTTTGCGATAGCTGTCTATCCTGATAGCACTGTGAGAAACATTCCAGTCAACATGCTTTAGCAGTATTAGCAGAAACGATCTGCGTCTTTTTCTTTATGCAGTTGGCGCATATGGGCAAGAGGTTTGCTTGTCGAGGATTGACTGAACGAAAACGCGCAAAGACCTGACCACACAGGGTCACGGCCATGTTTTTTATTGCTCTGCTTTTTTTGACTTTCCTGACCTCGTGAAGTGGGTCATTCCGTGGGATGTATGTTGCAGCCAAAATATGATTGTGTCCGTGGTGTGGAGTGGTGACACGAACGAGTTTATCGAGTGATTTCTCCTCTATGATATGATCCGTTGCCGCTGTTTTCCAACTCCTTATCAAGTAGTACTGCAAGTCTGGCATGTCGTTGGGCGTGAATGAAACAGAATTGTACATGGCCTCTGCATTCACTGCAGCCACATCGGATTATCTGATCTCCGCGGTATTCTCCAAAGGCATCAACTCCACGTTCTTTGATGCACTCAACACATCCGTATCCTAGCTCTTGCATCAACAGATAATGGAATCTCCCTTCATTTAAAGCTTTACTATGTGATTTATCTAGATCTTGACATTCCTGAGAATATTTGCCGCGTTGTTCAACGATACACAAAAAAATGAGTGTAGTCTCCATACTTATTGATAGAATGATAAAGGTGAGATATTCTCATGGCTAATGGTGGAAACAATTCCGTCCTACTCGTTACCGCAATCGATCGCAACGATCCCTCACACCTTGTGAAAGGATTACTGATAAAACTAAAACGTGGAAAGAGCAGCCGAGCTAACGTCCTTCAGAGCAAAGATACTACCGCATCGTTTACTGTGGATGCTGGAGAGTGGTATACTCTGACATCAAACAGGGCTACATCTAACGATGCAAATGCGTGGCGTTTCGATGGATGGGAGAGGAATAACGGTAGTAAGGATCTTGATTTGACAGTGCAGGCTCCGCTCGTTGGCGACGTATTACAATTGAAGGCTTTCGTTAAACAAAGAACAGGTACTGGAGGAGGAGGACCGCAACCCACACCTTCGACGACTCCGACACCATCACCAACACCAACAGAAGCGCCAGTCGGTGACGACCTCCCAGTTTGGCAGACGACAGCATTGAAAAGCGACGACAATGTTGCAACCAATGCCTTTGATGGAAAGCTTGAAACAAGGTGGAGTGGCCAGGGTGCTGGAACATGGATTAATTTCGATATGGGCAAGGCAAACAAAGTCAATGGTCTGAAAGTGTCTTGGTACAAGGGTACAGAAGGTCGGAGATATACCTTCAGTATTCAAAGCTCATCAGCAGAAGCGCCAACAGTATTCAAAGACGAGCTTGCAAACATGACTTCAAATGGAGGGCAGCAGTGGGAATATTACAAATTATCTCAGCAAGCACAGGCGAGAAACATGCGTATCGTCGTCCAGAAGAACAGCGAAAACGACTGGGCTTCGATTAATGAAGTTGAGATATACGGTGAAGAATTACCCGGTGTTATGCCAGAACCAACAGTAATGCCAACAGCTGCACCAACTCCATCATCAGGACCACCAAGACCGATGAGTGAGAAAGTGGTCAAGCCTGATGTTATCCCTCTTCCAGTCATGGACGGCACGCTTGACAAATTCGGAATAAAGCAGCTCTACAAGACGAGATTTGGAGATGATTCTAGTGGTGAGTGGTTCATCAACATGGATAACCCTCGCAGTGATAGTAGACTACGCAATCTCAAAGCCGGCGACTGGGATGTAAAACAACCTGATGGATCATGGAAAGCAAGCGGTGGCGCTAATGGTCAGGTTCGTTATGAGGCTTGGAGTCTCTTAAACAAGAAGTGGGTTAATGTCGAAATCACTCATTACAGCAAACTGCTCAGTGTTCAGGACCCAGGAGCAGAATATCTTTGTCAGCAATACGGCAGAGGCGGACATCATGGCGGCGGAACTCAGCCCGGAGACAACGGATGTAAGGGCTACACAATGAAAGGCAGACTCTTTAGAAATGGCAATGTCGCAATCTGCAAGGAATTAGGACACTCTCACTACTGTGAGAATAGACCGAGCAAATACGGAAAAGCAGGATACACAGGCAGCAGTATGAACAGATGGATGGGGATGAAAACCGTGATCTGGAACTTCCTTGGTACGAACAACCTAACTGGCGTACATGTGGAGGTCTGGGTAGATCAGGATGTCACAGATACGAGTGGCAATCTAGTCATTCGGAATGATTGGAAGAAACTGTATGAAACCGATGATGTGGGCGGATGGACTACCGCAGGCATAGACATGACTTGTGAATGCGTGAACAAGGACAGGCCAACATCAAAGACAGTAGCAGCAGACGAAATAGTGAATACCGGTGCTAATCCTAGGGAGAAAGATAACCTATGTGCAGTCAGAACCGATCAGCTCACGTCACTGTTCAAGTTTTACAGTGTCAGGGAGATTCAGGGCCCAGCTGCCTGAGTTTCCTTAGCCGTCTCTGTTCTCTTCTTTTCTCCGCTTTCTTTTTGTTTAGAATCTCCTTTGCTTTCTGCGCGATCTCTACCGGTCTCTCATCTTTGCGCTTCTCGATCTCTTCGGCAGGATCATAAAGCATGAGTGTGATGCTGGCGTTATCTCTGTCTATCATGATCTCGACAGTGTCGCCAGGTTTGAACATGTAATCCGCATTGTTCACAACCGACATAGGCAGCCATACGTAATGCCTGCTTGCTTTGGCCGTCTTTTGGATCTTGGCGTGATGTTGTGGTAGTGGTAGAAGGACACCTGGGCCATTTCTTGTTGCTGATGTTGATTCTTCTTCACGCCCAGATGAGGAGGAGGATGACGATATTTGTGTTGTTGTCATGGTATAAATCGTGAGATATTCCTATGACTCCGTTGCTTTTCAAGGTTGCTACACTTAATTACATGCCAGATCAGAATGAACCCTTGATCGAGAAGAATGTTAATTAAGACATGCATACGACACATAGACGATACAATGTTACCTGTGTCGGAAAGCATGAAGCAGCAAAAGCAACAGCATCAAAAGCAGCAGAACCAAAGCGGCGACTATGATAAAGATGCATCACGTAGGCTGTCAGAAGCAACCCGTCGCAACAGGCGCAGACAGAACCAGGAGAACGAGACAAAGAATTATTTCAGAAACGACTTTATGCCAGACTCTGAGATTCGTCCCATTAACCGCAATCTTGTTGAATACATACTGAGTTTTAAGCCAGAGACCGTTTTTGAATTCGGCTGCGGCACTTGCAAGAATCTGATTCTGCTGCATAGGCTAGCAGAGAAAAGCGGACTCAAGAAAATATCATCTTATGGGATGGATGTCAATGATAGAGCCCTTGATGCAGCTGGGCAAAACAGTGAATGCAAATCCAAGCTGATACATGGTGATGAGCACACTCTCCACAGATTGATAGAAGAGGATAGATTGCCAAAGATGGATGTCGTCTTCACATGCGGAGTCTTGGATCATATGCTGACCGTCAGCCCCGTCATTTCAGACCTGAAAAGGCTGACTAACAAGGTGCTGCTCTGCTACGAAACTAACAGCATTGTCGGCCGCTACTACTTCGGTCACAACTACGGCATGGAGAAGCTCATGAAGGTGCGATATTTCAAATACCTATCCACAAAGCAGAGTGGAGGAGATGGAGCAACATACAATTTGCACATCTATAAGAATCCTGAAACCATGTCTGTACCGATTGACAAAGATTGAATGAATGAATGGTTACTTGCCATAAATCGATTGTTCACATAGCAAGGGAAATGAATCCCCTAATTTGGTAAAAAGTCTAAATGGCTCGAACAGGTAGAGGATTGACAGACAACAGCAGAACAGCCTTTGGCATTGCGTTCACCATATTACTGACACTGAACGTCTCGCTGGCAGGGCTAGCAGCGGCTAATCAAGTGGTGATTCCAACATACGTTTATTTCGCACTTGCAGTGGCCGCAGTAGTGGTACAAGCAGTCAAAGACCAATTAGGAATACAAACATCTACAACAGCAAGAGTTAGCAAGGAACAAGATCCGAACCTCCCACAATTCCGAGAGGTTCCTCCAAAAACAGTTTAGAAAAACAGTCATAAACAAAAAGGACGGGGGTTGAAACAAACCCTCTTTCCTTATTTTTCTATCAATCCAAAAAGGTACATTTGGCGCCTACGGTTCTCGACTCTATGACCCGTTTCTTTTGCATGATCCCTAAACATCATATTATAGGCAATCAATGACGCCTTTAACTCAGGATCCCTTTCATCGCTGGATGCTTTGACATCCAACTTCCTCGCGCAATCTAGGCATTTGAATCTCCAATGATATCGAGTATGTGGTATCAATTCGTGTTATCACCGCTTTTGTCATTATTATTGTTGTCGCTGCTGTCTTTATTGTTGTTAGAGTCTTCATGATGATTGTCATGGCTTTGGCTGCTGTCTGAGTTCGTGTTAGTGCTATCGTGGTGCTGTTGTTCAGTGTTGTCGCTGTTATTTTTGCTGCTATCCTCTACATGTGGGCCAGTTCCGCTATTTGTATCGGTAGGGTCGTATTCAGTCTGGTCTTCATGTAGGTTCTTGTTGCCTGGTAGAAATCTAGGATGTTGATCGTGTGAGTCATGATTATGGTCTCTATGGTCATGATTATCGTGTTGTTGGTCGTTATGATGGCTGTCGTGGTGGTCGTTGCTGTTGCTGTTGCTGCTGCTGTGATGACTGTTACTGCTGCTACCACTACCAGTATGAACCTCGTTATTGTTGATGATTACGACACTCTGTTGCTGTTGTTGTGTAAAGATTGAGCCGAATCCGCCTATTGTTGACGACCAAGCTTGTCCATTTGTATCGCATCCAGTCGTCGGATTGTCTGATGCATTTGCACCAATCACTACCACCTGAGCGACATATTCAGCCCATGTATTACTGTCTGCGAAATAGACCGTAGCATAGACCTGTACGACATTTCTGCTTCCAGCAACAAACTGGAAACTTTCCTCGCTCCAACACGGATTATGTTGATTCAGGAAATAGGTGTTCTTGTATGCCGAGTCAAAGCTGGAGGTCGTCTGGTATGTTATGAAATG
>AR_comb_assmDRAFT_10440018_pt1 | contig 10763 bp, 8 predicted proteins | sample ArasoioldDNA_FD_10543 | JGI IMG/M metagenome (IMG submission 10543) | reverse complement strand
GACCACCTCTTCTGCCTGCTGACGATGAACCACCACCCGCTGCACATCAACGACGTGTACGCGCGGGAATCCCAGCAGGGCCGCAACGTCGTCGTCGGCCCCCTGGTCTACTCGCTCGCCCTGGGGATGTCGGTCTCCGACGTCTCGGGCAAGGCGATCGCCAACCTGGCGACCGAAGAGCTGAGCCACCCCAACCCGGTCTTCCACGGCGACACGCTGTTCTGCGAGACCGAGGTCCTGGACGTGAAGCCCTCGCAGTCCAAGCCCGACCGCGGGGTGGTCAAGGTGCACACCCGGGTACTGAACCAGGATGGGCTGCTTGTGGCCGAGTTCAAGAGACTGGTCCTGGTTCCGCGCCGGCCTGAATAAAGTACGTGGCGGCCCACGGCCGATAGATGCCTGCAGGCATCGCGACCGGCACGTCGAAGGGACCGCACGATGAACAACGAAGAGGGAGCGCTGGAGCAGGCGCTCCGCGTATTGCGGCGTCGCAAAGTCATCATCCTGGTGGCGATCGTCAGCGTGCCCATCGCCGCCTTCCTGGTCTCCTCGACCAAAACGAAGGAATACACCGCGACCGCGACCCTGCTGTTCGAATCGAAGGCCGAAGTGACGAGCGAAGCGACCGCCGAAAAGGCGACCAACGAAGCGCTCGCGGCGCTCCCCGCGGTGGCGGCGAAGGCGGCGAAGGAACTCGGCGGCCCCTCCAGCGTCGAAGAAGTCTTCGGCAGTGTGAAGGTCGCCGCCGCGAACGAAATGGCCAACGTGGCCGAGGTCGAAGCGACCAACGAATCGCCCGACCGCGCGGCCGAAATCGCCAACGCCTACGCCAACGCCTACATCGACTTCCGCCGCGAATCCAACCAGTCCAAATTCAAGGACTCGATCGCGCTGATCGAAGCCAAACTCGACGCGCTCGGGCCGGGGGAGACCGGGGGCGCGCGGGAAGCGGTGCTGACCGAACAGCTGAGCAAACTCGAAGTCGAAGAAGCGCTGGCGACGGGCGAAACCTCGATCGTGCAGAAAGCATCCCCGCCGACCAGCCCGTCCTACCCGAAGACCAAACGCGACGTCCTGATCGGCCTCGTGCTCGGGATCGTCCTCGGCTTCGGCCTCGCCGCCCTGATCGAGCGCTTCGACCGCCGCGTGCGCTCGGTCGAGGACCTGGAGGAGCTCTTCGGCCTCCCGATCATCGCCAAGATCCCCAAAACCAAAGCCTTCAAAGACGCGAGCATCGAAGAGATGCTGCTGGCGCCGGAGGCCGAGGCCTTCCGCACCCTGCGCACCAACCTGCGCTACCTGAAGGTCAACCGCGACCTCAGCTCGATCCTGATCGCCAGCCCCGAGCCCGCCGACGGCAAGTCCACGGTCGCCCGCGGCCTCGCCGGGGCGATGGTCGAGATGGGCGACCAGGCGGTCCTGATCGAGGGCGACCTGCGCAAGGAGAGCGCCTTCCGCTTCAACGCCGGCTACGTCCCCGAGGGCCTCTCGGGCGTGCTCGCCGGCCTGCCGCTCGACGACGCGCTGATGCAGGTGCCGGTCTCGCTCGCCTCCGGCAAAGGGCCGCGCTCGCTCACCGTTCTGCCCAGCGGCGCGATGCCGCCCAATCCCTCCGAGCTGCTCGAGGGCCCGCGCATGCAGGAAATCCTCGCCGAGCTCGCCGAGCACTTCGAGATGGTCGTGATCGACAGCCCCGCGGTCGGCTACGTCAGCGACGCGATGACCCTGGTCCCGCACGTCTCGGCGATCCTCGCCGTCGGCGGCGTCGGCCGCACCACCCGCGAGGACGCCAAAGGCTTCGTCGACCAGCTCTCCCTGACCGGCAGCCGGCCGCTCGGCCTGATCGCGACGATGACCGCGGCCAACCGCACCCACTACAACTACTACGCGCGGCCGCGCACGCTCCTGCGCCGCTGATCGCGTTCGCGCCTTCGGTTCGCGCTCACCCGCTCGGCGCCGACCCCGGCGGCGCCGATCAGCATCCAGATCATCACCTGCTGTTGGGTGATGAAGGCGACGAAGAAGATCCCGACCAGCGCGGTGAAGGCGACGATCGGGAGGATCGCCAGCAGTTCTCCGTCCTGCCCGTAGGCGCGGGCGGTGGTGTAGAGGAGCGAGCCGGCGATCCCGAACAGGGCGAAGGTCGGGACGAGGCCCCAGAGGTCGGCGAGGATGATGTAGGCGTTGTCGGTCGCGGTGCCGAAGTCGACGTAGGGGGTGACCTGGTTGGTCGCGTTGCCCCAGGCCCCGAGCACGCCGGGTTCGAGCGCCCGGTCGAGCAGTTTTTCGCGGTAGAGGCCGCTGGTCGCGTAGGTGGATTCGGTTTTGTGCCCGAAGCCGGGCAGCACCGAGAGCTCGTGCGGCATCACCGCCGAGACGACGAGGATCACCGCGATCGCGAGCACGAACAGGGTGATCAGCCGCCGGCGCACCGGGCCCTTGACGCTGACCGCCGCGATCGCCACCACCCCGATCGCGATCATCACCCATCCGGTGCGCGAGAGGGCCAGCGCCTGCACGCCGATCGCGACCCCCCCGAGCGCGTACCAGAAGAACCGCGTGTTGCGGTTTTCGTTGCTCAGCGCCATCGCCAGGCAGAACAGCGCCGCGGCCGCGCAGAACATCGAGAAGGCGATCGGGTGCCCGAAGGAGGCGACCGCGCGGGTCTGGCCGAAGCGGGCGATCTGGCTCGCCCAGACGTTGAACTCGGTCGAGTTGAAGTCGAGGTTGAAGAACGGGTTTGAGCCGCCGAGCACTTCGGCGACGGCGACCGGCGCGAGGACTGCGATCGCCAGGGCGAAGGAGACCGAGACGACCTTGACCGGGTGCCTGCACTCGGCGAGCAGCAGCCGCACGCCGAGGTAGGGGCCGAACCAGATGAAGAGGAGGTTTTTGTAGGTCGAGAAGGAGGTGCGGGGCGAGAAGGCGAGCGAGATCGCCATCAGGGCGAAGAAGAGCAGCACGGTCACGTCGACGCCGGTCAGCCGCATGATCCGGCCCTTGGTCGCGAGGTTGCGCCAGGCGAGCACGACGACGAGCAGCCAGGAGGCCGCGGCGGCCGGGAAGAAGAGGAGCGAGCCGACGCTGGGGGCGGCGTAGGTCGGGATCAGCGCCATCAGCAGCACGATTCCGCCGAAGGCGATCTCCGGCGAGCGGAGCGCTATGTAGACGCCGAGCAGGGCGAGGCCGAGTACGACCAGGAGGCCGACCAGAATCGGCTTGGCGACCAGGAGCGCCCCGAGCACGACTCCGAGCGCGCCCGCGAGCGCCGCCCCCGCGGCGGTCGAGGTGACGAAGCGAGGAAGCTGCAGGTTGAGCGAGAAAGGCATGGCTCTGAACCGATTGAAACGATACTGGCGCCCCTGATGAGCGAGACCAGGAACCTCTTTCGCAATACGGCTGCCCAATCCCTGCCGATCGCGACCACCTCGCTGTTCGGCCTGATCCTCGCTCCGATCATGCTCAGCCGGCTCGGGCTCGCCCAGTTCGGCGTCTGGGCGGTCACCGGGGCGCTCGCCCAGTACGCGCGCCTGCTCGACCTCGGGATCACCAACTCGATCTCCCGGTTCGTCGCCCTCTACGACGCCGAGGGCGACCGGCGGGCGATCGAGGAGACGATCGCGATCGGCGTGATCGCGGCCAGCGCCGCGGGCCTGTTGGCGGTGATCGCGGCGGTCCTCGCGGCGCCGCTGGTGCAGGACGTGCTCGGGGTGATCTCGGTGGGCGAAATGCGGGTCGTGCTGGTCTCGGCGGCCGGGATCACCGCCTCCTACCTGATCGCCGCGGTGATCGGCGCGATCCCGATCGGGCTGCGCGAGATGGCGCCTCCCAACGTCGCCGCGACGGTCGGCAACGTGGTCAACTTCATCTTCAGCCTCGGCGCGCTCGCCTTCAGCACCAGCCTCGGCGTCTACGCGCTCGCCAACCTCGCCGCCGGGATCATCGGGCTGGCGCTCGCGATCTTCGCCCTGCTCTGGGTCTGGACGGCGCCCTTCCTGCGCCGCCCGAGCGGCGGGCGCTCGCGCGCGATCGTCGGCTTCGGCCTGAAAAGCCAGCTCGTCACGGTCGCCCAGCTGGTCAACGCGCAGACCGACAAGCTGATCATCGCGGCGATGCTCGGCCCGCGCACCGCCGGCGCGTACGAGCTCGGCAACCGGGTCGTGCAGGGCGTCTTCTCGATCGGCGTGCTCTCGATCTCGGCCCTGATCCCGACCGCGACCGCGGACCTGGTGAAGCGGGGCAGGGAGGTGATCGTCGAGTACCTGGAGCGGTACACGATCCGCTCGCTGGGGATGGCGCTGCCGCTGTTCGGCGCCGTCTGCGTCAGCGCGCCCTACCTGCTGCAGGCCTGGCTGGGGGAGATCCCCGAGGACTCGGTCGCGATCATCGTCCTGCTCTCCTTCGCCTTCGCGGTCAACATGAGCACCGGCGTGGCGATGACCCTGGTGGTCGCCGACGGCGCCCCCGGCCTGGTCGCCCAGATGGCCGGCGTGCTGGTCGTGCTGAACGTCGGCGCGACGCTGATCGCGGCGCCCATCTTCGGCCTGTGGGGCGTGCTGGTGGCGACCGCCGTGGCCCAGGTCGTGACCAGCGCCGCCTTCCTGGTCCGCTTCCACCGCCGCTACTCGCTCGGGATGGGGCCGTTCCTCGAGGCGGTGGCGAAGCCCGCCGCGGTCACCGTCGGCCTCGCGGTCCCCTACGGCGTCTGGTACCTGACCGGGGCGAGCGCGCCCGACGGCCGCTTCCTCGCCCTGATCGGCCTCGCGCTCACCGGCGGCGTCTACTTCGTCTGCTGTTGGCTGCTGGAGAGCCGCTGGGAGATGCTCCCGGACCGCCTCAGCTTCGGCTCGGTGCGGCGGCGCGTCGTGCGCGCCCGCTCCTCTACCGCTTAGGGGTGCGATCCCTATCGAGATTGACCCTTGATCGCGACGAAGCTCTTGGTGAGGCCGGCGAAGCGCTCCTTGTAGAGCTCTGCGTCGGGGAAGTAGAAGCGCATCTCGTCGGCGCTCAGCAGCTCGATGTCGAGCAGGTGGGAGAGCGCCTCGGAGCGGTCGGTCACCTTGGCGTAGTTGCCGACCGGCCACTTCGTCACCAGCCGTGCCTGGGCCCCGCGCGGCAGGTACTGCAGCCCCGGGAACATGAAGTGGGGCTCGACCGGGAACCCGCGGGCGGGGGTCTGCACCCAGAAGCGGGGGGTGCGGTGCACGACGGCGGCGAACTGCGCGCGCCGGTGGTGGCCGCCGACGTGCTCGATCACCGAGTTGGAGTAGACGAGGTCGGCCTCGGGCAGGTCGGGGGGCGGTTCGCAGGCATCGCCGACCAGCGGCGTGATCCAGTCCTCCTCCACCTCCTGGGGGAAGACGTTGAGCAGGATCAGGTGCTTGGGCCGCACCGCGGCGATGCGCCAGGCGCGCACGTCGCCGCCGAGATCGAGCACGGTCAGCTCGGCGAGGTCGGGGAAGGCCTCCTGGAAGACGTGCCAGCGGCGGTCGCGCGCGCGGGCGCTGACCGAGCCCGGTTCGAAGTCGCCCACGACGCGCCTGGTCAACTTTTCGCCAAGTCCCAAGGTCCGGCAACACTAGATGACCGGCCGGAGCGGCCGGCGGCCCTGCCTATACTGCGCGGCGAATGGCCCGGCGCCGCATACTGCTCGTCTCCAACTGGGTCGGTTGGGGCGGTGCGGAGACCCAGCTCGACTACCTCGCGATCGGCCTGCGGGAAGCCGGGTACGAGGTGGAGATCCTGGCGATCGGCGAGATCCTGCGCGAAGTCGACGCGCTGGTGGCGGCGGGGGTGCGGGTCGACGCGCTCGGGGCCAGGGGACGGCTCGGCAAGCTGCGCGCGCTGCCGCGCCTGATCCGCCGCGCGCGCCGCGCCGACCTCGTCCACTGCACCGCGTGGGACGCGACGCTCTGGGGGCGCCTGGCGGCGGTGGCGGCGCGGCGGCCGGTGCTGATCACCGAGCACACCCCCGGCCGCGACCTGCAGGTGACCGAGAGCGGCGCCTCGCGCGCGCGGCTGATCGCCCTCCACAACAGGCTGCTCGACCGCTTCACCTACGCGACGATCGTGGTCGGCGTGTGGCAGCGGCAGCTGCTCGAAGGTGAGGGCGTCGACGGGGGGAAGATCGTCCACATCCCCAACGCGGTCCCGATCGAGGACCTGCGGCGCCGCGCCGAGCAGGGGCCGAGCCGGGAGGAGCTGGGCATCCCGGCGGGGGCGCAGGTCGTGGTCGAGGTCGCGCGCTTCTGGTCCCAGAAGCGCCAGATGACCGCCCTGCGCGCGGTGCACCGGCTGCGCGAACGGCTCGGGGACGTGCGCATGGTCTTCGTCGGCGACGGGCCCGAAGAGCCCGCGGTCAAAGCCGAAGCCGAGCGCCTCGGCGCCGAGTGGGCGCTCTTCCTCGGCTTCCGCGCCGACGCGCCGGGCCTGGTGCGGATCGCCGACCTCAGCGTCCTGCCCTCGACCGGGGAGGGGCTGCCGATGTCCCTGATCGAGTCGCTCGCGCTCAGCACCCCGGCGGTCGGGACCGACGTCGGCGACGTGCGCTGGCTGCTGGAGACGACCGGCGGCGGCCTCTGCGTGCCGCCCGAGGACGAGGACGCGTTCGTCGAGGCCTGCGCACAGGTGCTCGGCGACCCGGCGCTGCGGGAGCGCCTGATCGAGGACGGCGCGCGCAGGGTCGGCATGTTCGACGCGCCGAAGATGGTCGAGCGCTACGCCCAGGTCTTCGAGGCGGCGATCGCCTCGGCACCGCTCCCGCGTCCCGCGATCGGTGATTGAGCCGGCCGCCGAGAGCGCCGCCGCGCCGCGCGTGTGGCTGGCCTGCGACTGGTTCGTCAAGTACGCGGCCGGGCTCGCCGGGGGGCTGGCCGAGGTCGGTTGCGAGGTCGACCTGCTGACCCGCGACCACGACCAGGAGTTCGGCGATCAGCCGGGAGCGATGCGCGCCTTCGTCGCCGCCGAGGCCGGGGAGGGGGTGCGCCACCTGGAGCTGGGCGGGCGGGTGCGCAGCCTCGCGGCGCTGCGCCGGACGGCCGCGCTGCGGCGCCTCTGCGCCGCCTGGCGGCCCGATTTCGTCCACCTGCAGGACTCGGTAGCCAACGACCCGCGCCTGGCCCTCGCCTCGGGGATCCCGGGACGGCGCTACGCGCTCACCGTGCACGACCCCGTGACCCATCCCGGCGACGCGATCTCCCCGCCCGCGATCCGCGCGATCAAACGCCGCCTGCGGCGCGGCGCCTCGCTGCTGATCGTCCACTCCGAGGCGCTGGCCGAGGAGCTGACCGGGACCGGCGAGGCGCGGGCGCCGATCGAGGTCGTTCCCCACGGGGCCGGCGAGGCCGAGTTCGCGCCGCCGCCGCCGGACTCGCTGCTCTTCTTCGGCCGCATCTCCCACTACAAGGGGCTCGACGTGCTGCTCGACGCGATGGCTCCGATCTGGGCGCAGCGCCCGCAGACCAGGCTGCTCGTCGCCGGCGAGGGCGAGCTTCCCGAGCACGCGGCGTTCGCCGACCCGAGGGTCAGTGTCCGGCAGGGCCACCTGGCCGAGGAGGACCTTCCGGGGCTCTTCGCCGCCGCCACCTGCGTGGTCCTTCCCTACCGGCAGGCGAGCCAGAGCGGGGTCGGGTCGCTGGCGATGCAGCACGGACGCGCCGTGGTCGCCACGCGGGTCGGGGGGCTGCCGGAGCTGGTCGGCGAGGAGTGGGGGCGGCTGGTCGAGCCCGAGGACGCGCCGGCCCTCGCCGCGGCCGTGCTCGAGCTGCTCGGCAGCGAGGGGCTGGCCGAGCGGCTCGGCCGCCGGGCGGCGCAGCGGGTGGCGGAGGAGATCGGGTGGAGGGCGGTCGCCGCGCGCACCCTCGACCTCTACGGGCGCCACCTGAGGTAGGAGCCCGGCGGGCCGTTCAGCCTTCGACCGCGGCCTGCGTGGTGCCGATCGACATCGCGCCCTGGAAGAGGCTGACGCTGTTGAACATGTCGGCCTTGCGGTAGCTCTGGATCACGGTGAAGTTTGGGCCGCCGTCGTTGGAGTGATCGCGCGTGGCCATCGGCAGGCGGGTCGTCGTCGGTTCGTGGTTCGGGTTGTAGCTGCCGGGGCCGAAGAAGGCGACCTGCTGTCCGTTGACCCACATTTCGACCCAGCCGTCGGCGGCGAAGCGCTCGTGCACGGTCACGTCGACCCAGCTGCCCTTGACCAGCGGGGCCTGCCAGGGGACGTCCCAGTCGTAGGTGTCGTTGCGCGACCAGCGCAGGGTCGAGCCGTTGACCTCGACGTGCCAGGGCGGGGTGCCGTCGAAGGGAGCGCCGTAGGGGCCCTCCATCACGGTCAGCCAGCCCGGCACCGAGGAGGGGAAGTCGCCGGGGAGGTAGAAGCTGCCGCTCCACCAGAATTCCTCGCCCGGGTCGATGATGCTCGGCGAGAGCAGCTGCGCCCGCGGGTCGGAGGTCGGCGTGACCGGGGCGACGTCGGAGTTCTGGACGGTCATCTTCAGCACTTCCCGGCCGCTGCCGGCGGGGTCGGCGGCCTCGGTCACCGCGCCGGGCGCCGACTGGTTCAGCGCGAAGTCGGAGACCCTGCTGCCGCGGAAGAGCAGGCCGGCGGCCGGCTTGGGGCGCTGGGCCGAGCGCTGGCGATTCCTGCGCGCCCTGTGCCCGTCGGGGGCGATCCGCGCAGATGCCAGGCGGGCGACGCCGTGGTGGCGGTGGCGGTGCTTGCCCTGCGCCGAGGCCAGGGCCGGGGCGAGGAGGAGCAGCGCGGAGGCCGCGAGGAGGGCGAAGAGCGCGGGGAGGGGGCGGAAGAGGCGCACTGCCTCTGTCTCGGCCCCTGGTGCGCCCACTCAATTTCAGGCGCTCCCACTCATACATCCGTCCAAAGAGGTTGAAATCCTCCGTACAAGCCGCCTTCGCCGCCTCCTGCGTTGTCCATAGACTCTCGCTGTGGAAGCCACCCACAGAGCGGCGCGCATCGGCCCCGCGGGGCTTCGCGATCCCGGCCTGCTCGACGCCTGGCGCGCGCTCGCGATCGCCTGCTCGAACCCGTTCGTGACGCCGGAGTGGTTTCAGACCGCGCTCGAGGCCTTCCCCGAGCAGCAGCCGTTCGCGATCGGGTGGTGGGTGGGCGAGGAGCTGCGCGGGGTGCTGCCGCTCGTGGTCGGCTCGAAAGGGCCGCTGACGGTCCTGCGCTTCCCCAACTTCCGGCGCGGGGACTGGTACGGGCCCGCCTGCCTGCCGCAGGACGAAGCGGCGATGGGACGGGCCTGCGCGGAGCTGCTGCGCGCCGAGGGGGGCTGGAACGTGATCCGGCTCGACCGCGTCGAAGCCGGGGCGGACTGGCTGGCGGCCTTCTCCGGCGCGGGCGCGCCGCTCTCGCCCGGGACCCGCCGCCGGACCGACCAGCTCCCGTACATCGACCTGCGCGAGGGCGGGTACGAGGGCTGGCTGGCGAGCCGCAGCGGCAGCTTCCGCCGCTTCAACCCGCGCCGGCGCAAGCACGAGCGCGAACACGGCCTGCGCTTCCGGATGACCGAGACCGCGGCCGAGCTGGAGCGTGACATGGACGCCTTCTTCCGCCTGCACGACGAGCGCTGGGAGGACCGGGGCGGCTCGACCATGCGGACCGAGCACTCGCGCCGGCTGATGGAGAGCTTCGCCGCGGCGGCGCTGGAGCGCGGCTGGCTGCGGCTCTGGATCGCCGAGGCCGACGGGGAGCCGACCGCCGCCTGGTACGGGTGGCGGATCGGCGAGCGCTACTGCTTCGCCCTCTCGGGGATGTCGACCCGGCTGCGCGGGATCGGGACGATCCTGACCGCGCACACGGTCGAGCAGGCCGCCGCGGAGGGCGCCACGATCTACGACATGATGTGGGGCGAAGAGGAGTACAAGGAGCGGTTCGAGACCGGCCGTCGCCAGGTCGAGACGCGCTTCATCGGCGCCGGCCTGCCGTCGAGCGCCCTCCTCGGCGCCGGCGTCGCCGGGGCCAGGGCGGTGGGCGCGCTGCCGCCGGGGGTGCGCAGGCCGCTGGGACGAATGCGACGGGTGCTGCGCGGCTCGTGAGCGCCGAGGGGCTCTGCGCCGTCGTCCTCGCCTACGGGGGCGGTGGGGAGTACCTGGCCGTGGTCCGGTCCCTGGCCGAGCAGGGCCTCGCGCCCGAGCGCGTGATCGTCGTCCACAACCCCTCCGCGCCGGGCGAGCGCCTGCCGGAGGCGCCCGTCGGGTGCGAGGTGCTGAGCGCCAGCCACAACCTGGGCTATGCGGCCGGGATGAACCTCGGGATCGACCGCCTGCTCGAGCGCGACCCCGAGCTGGCGCTGCTGCTCACCCACGACGCGAGCCTGCGGCCGGGCGCGCTGGAGCGCCTGCTCGCCGCCGCCCGGGCCGAGCCCGGCTACGGCGTCCTCGGCCCGGCGCTGTTCTTCGCAGGCACCGAGGAGCCCTTCTCCTTCGGCGGCCGCACCAGTCCCGGCGGCGCGCTCAGCCACCTGAAAGCCCGCCCCCCGGGCGACCCCGTGGCCGCGGTCGACTGGATCGACGGCGGCACGATGCTGATCCGGGCGGGGGCGCTGGCGCAGGTGGGCGGCTTCGACCAGCGCCTCTGGGGCTACTGCGAGGACGCCGACCTCTGCCTGCGCGCCGCCCGCGCCGGGTTCGGAGTCGGCGTGGTCCCCGGGGCGGTGGCCGACCAGGCGCCGGGCGGCGCCAAGCGGCCCGGCCCGTGGGCCTACCTGCTGACCCGCAACGGCCTCGCCTTCGCCCGCCGCGCCCGC
>AR_comb_assmDRAFT_10207626_pt1 | contig 10763 bp, 7 predicted proteins | sample ArasoioldDNA_FD_10543 | JGI IMG/M metagenome (IMG submission 10543) | reverse complement strand
CTGCGCGCCGCGCTCACCGCCAGGACCCTGCCCGCCGAAGTCGGCTGAGACCCTGCGGCTGCTACTCCCCTTCCCCGGTCGGGCGCACCACGATCACGGGGCAGTGGGCGTGCAGCACGGACTGCAGACCGACCGATCCGAGCAGCATGCTGGCGAAGCCGCCGCGACCGCGATGACCCACGACGAGCACGTCGGCCTCTTTCGACATGTCGACGAGCACTCCGGCAGCAGGTCCGGCCGCGGTCACGATCTCCACCGGCGGCCCTGCGGCGTCGCCGGCCAGCGCCTCCTCGACCATCCGCCGGGTCTGCGCCTCGACGTCGACCTCGAGCGCCGGCTCGGACGCCGACACCGGCTCGGTGCGCCCGTGGACCGAGTACTCCGGGAAGTAGGTGGATACGACGCGCAGTCGGGCACCCCGGCGGTTGGCCTCGGCCACCGCGTACCTCAAGGCGGCTCCGGACTGGGGAGAGCCGTCCACCCCGACAAGGACAATGTTCGTAGAAGCCACGAGCCCACACCTCCTCTGATCGGGCCAGTGTGCACCCCGGGCTCCGTCATTTCGACAACGCGGCCCGGAACCCCGCGCGCCAGTCCGGGTACGCGGGCTTCCAGCCCAGTTCGGCCTTGGCCCGCGCGTTGGATCCCCCACGTGCCTGAGTCATCAGATACACGGCCGCATCGCCGGCGAGGATCCGGGCGAGCCAGACGGGAAGGTGCCGCGGCGGCCCGGCCCCGAGAACGTCGGCGACGTAGGGCAGCCAGTCGCGGAAGGCCGCCGGCTCGTCGTCCACGATGTTGTAGATCCCCTGCCCGGCGTTGAGCGCCGCCACCGTCGCCGACGCGGCGTCCTCGACGTGCAGGTAGGAGGCGACGCCGGAACCATCTCCGATGATCGGGAGCAACCGGCGGCGGAGCGCCTCGACCTGCGGGCTGTGCCGGTCCAGCGCGGTGCCCGGGCCGTAGAACCCGCCGTACCGGAGCACGACGTGGTCCGGCGTCGCCGTCACCAGCTCCTCGAGCCGGCGGATGGCCGCGAAGATGCCCGCCATCGCGGCGGGTGGCTTCGGGTTGAACCCCGCGCTCTCGTCCTGCGCCGGCGGACCCTCGGGCGGGTACCCGGAGGCGCCGAAGCTCTGCGCGATCACCCGGGCACCACCGATCTTCCGGACCGCGGCGAGCAGGTTCGCGGTGCCCTCGGTGCGCAGCCGGTTGGTCACCGCGAAGTAGCGGTCGAACTTGCGCATGTTCGCGCCGACCGCCGACAGGGCCGTCGCCTGGTACACGACCACCTCGGGTCGGGCAGCGGCCAACGCCGCTTCGGTCGCCGCTGCGTCCAGGACGTCCATGACCAGCGGGACCGCACCGGCCGCAGCCAGCCCGCCCGCCTTCGAGGTGGTCGTCGTCGTCGCGGTGACCTCGTGGCCCTCGTCGACGAGCATCGGGACCAGCTGCCGTCCGACGACACCGGTCGCGCCAATGACCAAGATCCGCATTTCGGCTTCTCCTCCACGTGTGGTGACCGTCGACGGTAGGGACGACGACGGCTGCGGCCATCCCACCTCGGTACCACCCGAGGTGGGACTTCTGACTGCGCGTGGTGGGACCATCCGAGGAGGGCATCGCCGACCGGGGTTGAAGCGGGTGATCCGGTGATCGAGGCGCGCGGGACGTCGGCGCAGGAGAGCGCCGGCCCGGAACGGGACGTGTTGTTGGCGTCCAAGCTGCGCGTGCCGCGGCCGCGACCGGGATGGGTGGCGCGTCCTCGCCTGGTGGAGCACCTGCGGGCCGGTCTGGCTCGCGACCTCATCCTGGTCTGTGGCCCCGCCGGGTTCGGCAAGTCGAGCCTGCTGGCCGACTGGGTCGGCGAGGAGAAGCGCGCCGTCGCCTGGCTCTCGCTCGACGAAGGGGACAACGACCCGGTGCGGTTCTGGCGGCACGTCACCGCCGCGCTCGACGGGGTGCTGCCCGGTGTCGGCGAGCGCGCGGGGGCGCTGGTCGGCCGAGGTGGGTCGACCTCGATCCGGGCAGCGGTGACGGCACTCGTGAACGATCTCGTCGTGGCACCCGGCGAGGCGCTGCTCGTCGTCGACGACTACCACCTGATCCAGGCCGCGGAGGTGCACAGCTCGCTGGAGTTCCTGCTGGCCCAGCTGCCGCTGTCCCTGCGCGTGGTGCTGGCCAGCCGGAGCGACCCGCCACTGCCGCTGGCCAGGCTGCGGGCCCGAGGGCAGCTGGCCGAGCTGCGCGCCGCGGACCTGCGCTTCACGCGCGACGAAGCCGCGGAGTTGCTGCGGGCGGCGCTCGGCCACGACCTGCCCGACCGGGCCGTCACCGCCCTGGCGGAGCGGACCGAAGGGTGGGTCGCCGGGCTGCAGCTGGCCGCGCTGTCGTTGCAGGGGCGCTCGGACGTCGGCCGGTTCGTCGAGGAGTTCTCCGGCAGCCACCGGTTCGTCCTGGACTACCTGGCCGAGGAGGTGCTCGACCGCCAGTCGGAGCAGCTCAGAACCTTCCTGCTCGAGACGTCGGTGCTGGAACGGCTGTCCGGGCCGCTCTGCGACGCCCTCACGGGGCGCACCGACGGCCAGGAACTGCTGGAGTCGGCCGAGCGGTCGAACCTGTTCCTGATCCCCCTCGACGAGGAGCGCCGCTGGTGGCGCTATCACCATCTGTTCGCCGATCTGCTGCGCGCTCGCCTCCTCCGGCAGCACGCGGACCAGGTTCCGCACCTGCACCGTGCGGCCGCGGAGTGGCACGAGCGGCACGGGCTGGCCGACCACGCCGTGCGGCACGCGCTCGCCGCCGGCGACGACGCATGGGCCGCCAGGCTGATCGAAGGGCACCTGGAGGACCAGATCCTGCTGCTCGGCCAGGGCGCGACGCTCATCCGGTGGCTGTCCGTGCTGCCGCCCGAGGTGATCCACCGCCGGCCCCGGCTGACGCTGGGGCAGGCCGTCGTCGCGCTGCTGGAGGGCCGGCTGGACGAGGTCGAGCCGCTGCTGGAGCTCGCGGAGCGGACATCCGGCCAGGCCCAGGACCCGCCGTACCGGGCGTCGATCGATCGCAAGGACAGCATCGTCGCCAACGTGCCCGCAGCCGTCGCCGTCGGCCGCGCCGACCTGGCCTGCCTGCGCGGCGACGCCGAGCGGGGAGCGGAGTACGGCCGGACGGCCGTGGCGCACCTGACCGACCAGGACGAGCTGCTCGGCGTCATCGCCCGCTACCACCTCGGTGTCGCGGACTGGCTGGCCGGGCGGCTCGAGCAGGCCGAGCAGGCATTCGTCGAGGTCGTCGCCAAGCGCTCCACGTCCGGTGAGCGCCACGTGGTGCTGCGGGCCGGCTACGACCTCGGCGGCGTGCAGCAGGCTCAGGGGCGGCTGAGTGCGGCGCTACGCACCTACCAGCGCCAGGTCGAGACGGCCGGTGCGCCGTCGTCAGTCGGCATGGCGCACGTCGGTATGGCCAAGGTGCTGTACGAACGTGACGAGCTCCGCGCGGCCCACGAGCACGCCACGATCGGGATCGAGCAGTGCCGGCGGCTCTCGTACGCCCCGCCGCTGGTCGACGGCCTGCTGACACTCGCCCGGATCCGGCACGCCGAGGGTGACCCGCTCGCCGCAGCCGCCGCGATCGACGAGGCGCAGGACGTGATGCCCCAGGCGGTCGAGCTGCGCAACCGGATCCGCGCGATCGGTGTCCGGCTGGGGCTGGCCGACGGGCACGTCGCCGAGGCCGCTCGCTGGGTCCGTGCCCACGGGCTCACCACCGACGGTGAACCGGCGTATCCGCGCGAGCAGGAGTACCTGGTGCTCGTGCGGGTGCTGCTCGCCGAAGATCACCCGGAGCACGCGTTGGAGATGCTGGAGCACTGGCACACGCAGGCACGCGCCCAGGGACGCCTCGGCAGCGTGATCACGATGCGGGTCCTCGCGGCGCTCGCGCACGCGGCGAACGGTGACGAGCCCGCCGCGTCGGCCGCGCTGGCCGACGCGCTCACGCTCGCCGCGCCCGAGGGCTATGTCCGGGTGTTCGTCGACGAGGGTGCCCCGCTCGCGGCGCTGCTGCGGAGCTTGCTGCTGGGCAGGCGGCTGGAGCACGTGGCAGGCCCGGACGCGGTCCCGCGCGAGTTCCTGCAGCGCCTGGCGTCGAGTTTCGACCGACACGGAATGTCCGTCCTCCCGACCGCGCGGCGTGGGGCGGTCGCGGTGCCCGGAATCATCGAGCCGCTGAGCGCCCGGGAGCGGGAGGTGCTGGCACTGCTGGCCACCGGCCACCCGAACCGGACGATCGCCGACGAGCTGGTGATCACCGTGGATACCGTGAAGCGGCACGTCAGCCACGTCTTCGAGAAGCTGGGTGTCGAGAACAGGACCCAGGCCGTCGCCCGGGCACGACAGCTCGGTCTGCTGCCCTGAGATCAGCACTCGATGACGTTGACGGCGAGCCCCCCGCGTGAGGTCTCCTTGTACTTGACCTTCATGTCGGCCCCGGTCTCGCGCATGGTCTTGATCGCCTGGTCGAGGGTCACCCGGTGCTCGCCGGTGCCCTGCCACGCGAGCCGGGCGGCGTTGATCGCGGTGACCGACGCGATGGCGTTGCGCTCGATGCACGGGATCTGCACGAGCCCGCCCACCGGGTCACACGTCAGCCCGAGGTTGTGCTCGATCCCGATCTCGGCCGCGTTCTCCACCTGGGCCGGGCTGCCCCCGAGGACCGCGCACAGGCCCGCGGCCGCCATCGAGCAGGCCGAGCCGACCTCGCCCTGGCAGCCCACCTCGGCCCCGGAGATCGAGGCGTTCAGCTTGAACAGGATCCCGACCGCGGCGGCGGTGAGCAGGAACTCGACGACGCCGTCGTCGTCGGCGCCCTCGACGAACCGCGTGTAGAAATGCAGCACCGCCGGGACGATGCCGGCGGCCCCGTTCGTGGGAGCGGTGACGATCCGCCCGCCGGACGCGTTCTCCTCGTTCACGGCGAGGGCGTAGAGATCGACCCACTCCATGGCCCACAGCGGGTCACGCATCGGCGCGCCGCCCCGGGTCGCCTCCGCCTCCTGCGCCCGGAGGCGCTCGCGCAGCTCGGGAGCCCGCCGGGGGACCTTGAGCCCGCCGGGCAGGGTGCGGTCGGCGCGCGTGCAGCCGTTCTCGACACACTCCTGCATGACGTCCCAGATGTGCAGCAGTGCGGCCCGCAGCTCGGCGTCGGTCCGCCAAGCACGCTCGTTGGCCGCCATGACCTGGGCGATCGAGCCGCCCGTCTCGCGGCAGCGGGCGAGCAGCTCCGCGCCCGTGCGGAACGGGTGGGGCAACACCGTGGCGTCCTCGACGATGCGATCGGCGCCGGCCGCCACCTCGTCGACGACGAAGCCGCCGCCCACCGAGTAGTAGGTCTTCCGGACGAGCGAGGTCCCGTCGCCGTCGAAGGCCTCGAAGGTCATCCCGTTGGGATGGCCGGGCAAGGCGGTGCGGCGGTGCATCGTGAGGTCCCCGTCAGGATCGAAGTCGATGCGCCGGGTGCCGGCCAGGCGGATGCTGCGCTCGGCCCGCAGCGTCGCGACGCGGGCGACGGCGTGCTCGGTGTCGACGGTCTCGGGGTCCTCCCCCTCGAGCCCGAGCAGGACGGCGCGGTCCGATCCGTGGCCGTGCCCGGTGGCGCCGAGCGACCCGTAGAGCTGGCTCTCGACCCGGACGGTCCGGTCGAGCAGGCCGCCGTCGCGCAACCCGATGACGAACCGCCGGGCGGCTCGCATCGGGCCGACGGTGTGCGACGACGACGGCCCGATTCCGACGGAGAAGAGGTCGAGTGCGCTGAGCGCCATCAGGCATACTCCCGCATCCCGCGCCCGATCGTCCCCGGATCAGGTGCCTCGCATCAGGTGAGATGCACCCACTTCGCGACGGACGGCACACCGGCGGTGTCCACCAGGAAGAGCATGTACCAGCCCGGCGGTGCCAGGGTCGGCTCGTCGGGCGTGACCGCCCGCACCGTCCCGCCACCCTGCCCGAGGATCTCCATGTCCACCAGCCGCTGCGAGTTGTCGAAGGCGTGGGTGGTCGAGCCGCAGCGGATGAGGCTGAGCCACTTCACGTCCCCGGCCTGGGGGCTGGTGATGCCGATCTCCTGCCCGTAGCCCCACTCGGTGGGCACCCCCGAGATCGTCGGGCGCGGCCCGGCGAACAGGTAGGGCGGGCTGTAGACGTCGAGCCGAAGCTCCTCGTTCTCGTCCTGCGGTTCCCAGGCGACCTGGTCGCCGTAGGGGGGCGGGTTCCCGCCCGCGGCGACGACCCGGCCGTCGGGCAGCAGCAGGGCGACGGAGTGGTACAGGCGGATCACGTGTGCGGCCGCGCCGATCCGCCATGAGTCGGTAGCCGGGTCGTAGATCTCCGACTCCAGCCGCGCCACCTCCCGGTCCTCGCGGGCCAGCGCGCCACCGCTGACGAAGACCGTGCGGTCCGGGAGCAGCACCGCGTTGAGGTGCATCCGGGGCAGGCTCATCGCCGCGCCGGGCCGGAACTGCGGGTGCGGCTCGGTCATGTCGATCACAGACGTGCTCCCGGTCGCGTTGCTCTCGTCCTCGGGTCCACCGCCGATGATCATGAAGCGCTGATCCTGGGCCGGGGGCAGCAGCACGCTGGCGGACTGGTTGCGGATCACCGGGTCGTCCAGGCCGGGCACGCCGGTGATCGTCACCGGGGTGGTGGTGAGGTCCATGGTGACCGGTCCCTGCGGACTGGGATCGTCCATCCGGCCGCCGGTGAACAGCACCCGGCCGTCACGCAGCAGGAACAGGTGCGCGTACAGGGGCATCCCGAAGAACAGGCCGCCCTGGGGCACCGGCAGGTTGTGCCAGGTGTCGGAGGCCGGGTCGTAGACCTCGAACGTGGGGTTGAGCGCGCCGGTGGTGTCGTTGAGGCCGCTGACGGCCAGCACCCGGCCGTCGGCCAGCGGCAGCAGCGTCGGGTACCAGCGGCCGTGTGCCATCTTGCCCAGCTTGCGCCACTGGCCGCCGACCGGATCGAACCCCAGGCAGTCGGCGCGCCCGAGGTTGCCGTGCCCGTTGCCGGGATACGCCAGGTTCCCGCCTGCCGACAGCAGCGTCCCGTCCGGCAGGAAGGTGTCACCGCCGCAGAAGAAGTCGAACGGCTTGCCGTCGGGGCCGCGGACCGTGGCCGGATGAGCGAAGTTGGCCCCGCCCGCCGCCGGCGCCTGCGGGTCCCAGACGACGCTGGTGTAGATGCCCTTGGCGACGTCGCCGTAGTCGTGCGAGGCGTCACGGACCTGGCTGTTGCCGGAACCGGAGAAGAACATGACCTTGCCGCCCGGCAGGGTCGCCGCATGGATCGCGAGGACCTGCGAGGAGTACGGCAGCAACTCCCAGCTGCCCTGGGTCGCCGGGTCCTCGTCGAGCGGCAGCCGTGTGTAGAACCCGGCGTTCTGACCCGGTGGGGCGTCGACCATCAGCACGGTGAGGGTGGGCGGGCCGCCGATCGCCGACGCGGCGATCCCTGCGCCCTGGTTCTCCCAGGAGAACCAGTTCGGGACCCCGCGCCAGGGTGACCAGCCGGTGGCCGGGTTGCCCTTCACGTCGATGTTCGCCGCGACCCGGTAGAACGCCTGGTTCTGACCGGGCGGGTTGTCGACGGCGAAGACGACGAGGTCGCGGGTCGCGCCCCGGTCGACCACCGCGATCCCCCCGCCCTGGTTCTCCCACGAGAACCAGTCGGGCACCTCCACCCACTCCGACCAACCGCCGGTGACCACACCGTCGGCGTCCAGGCCGTGACCGATCCGGTAGAGGCCGGCGTTCTTCTCCACCGGGTCGTCGATCACGAACACGAGCAGGTCCACGCCGCCGCCGCCCAGGTCGGCGGCCGCCACACCGGCGCCCGCGTTCTCCCAGAACGTCCAGTCCGGAACGTCGCGCCACGGCGACCAGCCGCCGGCGACCACGCCGTCGGCGCGCATGTCCCGGCCCACCCGGTAGATGCCCCGGTTCGCACCCGGCGGGTTGTCGACGGTGAAGACGACGAGGTCGCGGGTCGCGCCCCGGTCGACCACCGCGATCCCGCCGCCCTGGTTCTCCCAGGAGAACCAGTCGGGCACCTCCGTCCACGCCGTCCAGCCGCCGGTGACGACCCCGTCGGCGTCCAGGGCCCGGCCCACCCGGAACAGCCCACGGTTCAGCCCGACCGCGTTGTCGATCACGAAGACGACGAGGTCGCCTGCGCCGCCGCCACCCAGGTCGGCCACGGCGACACCCGCCCCCTGGTTCTCCCAGAAGGTCCAGTCCGGAACGTCGCGGAATCCAGTGGGCATGGTTGCTCCTGTCTGCGGGGCGGAGGGAACGCGTGCGGGAACTCAGCCGAGCGGGGCCAGGTCCGTGTCCTTGCCGGCGACGGCCACGAGAAGCAGGTGGACCATGCGGAAGGTGTCCGCATCCGGACCCAGCGTGGGCCGCCAGGAAGAGTCGCGAACGATCGAGTGGTCGCTGCCCTCCATCGCGCGGTGGAACACCTCCGCGACGATCCGACCGCCGACGCCGGTCAGCCGTCCGTCGCCCAGCTCGGCCTCGCGCAGGATGTAGAACCACAGCGGCGTGTTCTGGGCGAAGAACGTCTTCCCGTCGGGCGAGCTCGGCAACACGGCGCCACCGTTGCCGGTGAGGATCGCGTCCGGCTCGAGGGGCTTGACCTCGAGCAGCTCCGCCATCTGCTGGCCGGTGGCCAGCCGGACCATCCCGGCGCGAGTGAGATTGCGGAAGGCGAGGTTCAGCGCGCGCCCGACGGCACCGGGAAACTCCGTCCGGCCGCCGAAGCTGCCGCGCGGCAACAGCCGCAGGGGATCCACCAGTGATGTGTCGATCCGCTTCGCGAGGTTGACGCCCTCGGCCAGCACCAGATCGGGCCGTTGCGCGTCGGAGAAGTCGTAGAGGCGGCGGAAGTCGGCGATCCAGTTGCTCGGCAGCCGCTCGCCACCGGGTGTGTTGGGGTCGTTGACGTCCGAGAAGTCGTCGACCGGTCCGGGGGCCAGTTTCCCGCTGGTACCGGTGAACCGGAACAGGAGGCCGAGCGTCGCGATGCCACCCACGCCGCCGGTCCGGAAGATCCGGTTCCACTGGTAGGCGGCGCGCACCATGCTGTGCCCGACCCGATATGCGCCCACCGAGAACTCGATCGGCATGGTCGGCGTGTCGCCGGGCTGTACGTAGCGTCCTACCTTCGGCGTGTTGCGCACCCGGTAGCAGTCTTCGCTGACCTCGTATGGCCGGGGGAGCTCGAAGAACCGGCGGCCGTTCGCGAAGACGTCGGTGACGATGGAGTCGTCGACGATCCGCGGCAGGAAGTCGTGGCGGAGCATCCACTGGTAGTGCTTGACCACGCTCTCGCGCGCCCTGTCGAACAGCACCGTGCTCGGCGTGCCCGCGGCGACGAGCTTGGCCACGACGGCGTTGTGGAACTTCATGAACATCAGGTGTGTCTGCGCGACGGCGAGATTCTCGTCGTTGCGCGCGTCCGGGATGACGGACGCCCGCCGCTCGGCCGGGGTCGAGCCCTCCCCGCTCCGGGGCAGGTCGAAGCCTGCCTGGTCGGTGTTGGCCACCGGGTCGTTCTGCGGAAAGCCGACACCGGCGGTGCTCCGTGCTGTTTCATCCGCATCTCCCGGTCTCCGGAACGTCGTGAGAGGAAATGCGCCCAGCGCACCCCGGGCGTCATTTCGGGCGGTTCTGCCGGCAACACTGCGGGCACCTCGGCGAGCAATTTCGACGAGTCAGGGCGCAATGCCATCACCGTAGTGCCGCGTTCCGCGCCGGCGGTGTACGCAGAACTACGTAGTGACGTCCTCGGTCCGCGCTCCTCTGAGGATGACCACGGCCGTGGCGACGAGTGTCGTCGGCACCGCCAGCGCGGCCCACCGGGCGGTGCCGAGCAGCAGCGCGGCGACGACCGCACCGACCATCAAGGCGCCCAGCTGCCGCAGCGCGGTGAGAGCGGAACCTCGACCGTGCCGGGCGCCCTCCGCGACGAGGCCGTGGACGGCGACGGTGAGGACACCGGTCATGTACGTGGTCGAGCTGTTCAGCTTGAGCCCGACGACGCTCTGCGCGCCGAGGGCCACCGAGACGAGCGCCAGGATGACCGGAGCCGGGCCGTTCGCCGTCCACAGACCGAGAGCGGCCCCGAGCAGCACCAGTTCGGCCACCAACGGTGCGACCCGCGGCTCCCGGGAGCGACGCCACACGAGCGTGCACGTCGCGACGCCGAGCGTGAACCCGGCCACCGCGGTGGCGACGGGAACGAGCCTCGACGGATCACGCGTGGCCAGGGCGCCGGCGAGAGTCACCAGGTTGCCGGTCACGATCCCCGCGAAGGCGCCCCCGAGCGCGACCACCGCCACCAGGTCGACCGCTCCGGCCGCCGCGGAGAGCAGCACGCTCGCCGCCGCCGTGCGGGCTCCGGGGCGGAATCCACCTGCGCTCGTCCCGCCGCGACCGGTGTCCGGGCCCGGCGGAGGGTCACGCGGCGCCGAGCGGCTCATTCGGACGGCAGGCCTTCCGCCTTCATCTCCTCCCGCTCGAACAGGTGGGGCTTGACGCCGACCTTCTCCAGGGCTCCGCCGAGCTTGACGCGCAGGAACGCGCTCGACGTGTACCGGGTGACGTACGTGTAGTGGTGCTGCTCCACGTAACTGACCATCTCGGCGTAGCGGTCGATCAGGTCCTCGTCGATGCGGAAGTTGTCGTAGTTGACCACCGCCGCCACCCG
>AR_comb_assmDRAFT_10082448_pt1 | contig 10763 bp, 10 predicted proteins | sample ArasoioldDNA_FD_10543 | JGI IMG/M metagenome (IMG submission 10543) | reverse complement strand
CATCTGTGCGGGGCTTTGGAACTTCGCTCTATCTTATTAAGGAACAACTCTAATACGTTGTTGAATGCTCATAGCCGTGTCAAGCGTGGCCTGGCGGGTACCATCGACCACCAGCAGATAGCCGGCCGAGCCGCGCAAATAGGACGTGCGGATTTGCAGAAACTCATCTTCCCCAGCCAGGTCCCACAGAATGAGGTGCCATTCTTGATCGCCGACGTGGAGGGCTTTTTTGGAAATCTTCACGCCCACGGTGGTGTGGTATTTCTCCGAAAAAATACTCTCAACAAAATGGGCCACCAGGCTCGTTTTACCCACTGCGAACGCCCCGACCATGCAAATTTTTTTCTGAATCATGAATCGCAGACCCTATCCCTCTTCTTCTAAGGCATCAGTGAGAATCACCTTGAGTGATGTCCGACGGTTCAAGGCTCGATCCTCTTCGGTCATTTCCCCTTGTAACGGTTGACGCCAACCTGCCCCGACAGCATTCAACTGGATCTCAGTGAGCCCCTGGCTGCGCAAGCCGGTAATCACATACTCGGCCCGCCCCTGAGCGAGTCGCAAATTTTCTTCGACCGATCCGGTCTTATCCGTATGGCCAAGGACTTCAATCTGGACACTATAATGCACCGCGCTGGCAGCGTCGACGAGTTGCCGAACCGCCGTGGCCATCTTCGTGAGCACCGTCTCCTGGCCACTATCAGGGCGCGCGGTGCCTTTGATAAAACGTAGTGAATATTTTTCGACTTCGTCCTTGAAGACCGTCAACGCTTTCAGGGTGGTGTCGACCATTTGCTCCTCACGCCACCACTTAATCCCAGAGATGGTAGGAGCCCGCTTGCGGGCCTCCACGAGCCAGCGATGTGGGGCCTCCCCGCTGCCATACAGCACATCGTTTTCCAGACGCAGGGTGACCGTGTCCGGAGGCGTCAGGGCAGTACGAGCGCGCGCCAGGATCTGCTCCGGACGATCATGCGCTACGAGCTGATCGGTCTGTAATTGTGTAACACCCGGGATCACGCGCGCCAGCTTCTGCGCCTCCAGAATCCACTGATATGGGGCCGTACCGGTCGCATGGAGCACACCACGGTCGTCGAGACGGAGCGCCACGGTGTCCGGAGGATCCAGTGCCAGGCGCGCCCGTTCTGCGACAAACGTCGGATGCAGCGCATAATACGTTTGCCACTGTCTGGAGACGTCAATGCCGGCACACGCGCGTCACCTCAGGGAGCGTGAATGGTTCCGGGGCTAACGGATCAAGCAGCCCTGAGACGGAGTAGGCATCATGGCGTTTTTCGACTGTCAAGACGACAGTGCCCGGCTGCGCACGCAGCATGCTCAGACAGGCCGTCCAACGCTGCTGGGCCTGTGTGCGCGCCTGGTGGGCCCGCATGAGGGAGAAGCCCCAGACCCCCAAGGCGAGGAGGAGAGCAGCGCTGATGAGCCACGCACCCCATGCTGACCGGCGGGTTTCTTCGGCCTTGAACTGCTCTTGCAGACAGACTTCCAGATAGTGACGAATTACGGTAAAAGGCGACGCATCACCCTGGAAAGAGCCCAGCGCCTCCCGCATCTCAAAGTGGATGCTTTCGAGCGCCTCCTGGAACACAGTTTTGAGGGCACGCGGGGCATTCCCCCGTACCACCCCGGCGAGAATGGCGTGGGGGCTCTGTTCGATCCACAAGGTACGATCCCCGTACTCCACCGTGTCGAGGGACTCACCTTCTGCCCCGCCAAATGAATCCTGCATAAAATCCTGAATCGCCGTCAACATGCCAGAAATCATCTCACCATCCTGCCCTGGCACTGACTCGTCGACCACATGTTGGAGCAACAGACCCGTCTCTCTGTGGATCAGGAACACCTGCTCCACCCGGTAGCTCAGGGTATGCAACAGCACGACTTCGGCGAACGGTTTCCCTGTTCGCAAGGCTTCCCAGTGCCACTTGAGACCGCGCAGAGAGAAGCTAATTCCCAGGCTCCGATTCAACGAGTCGAGCATGCTGCGTAAGGCTGTTGTGATGGCTTTGCGAATGGCCGGCCCCATCATCGGGAAGAGCGAGTCCACTAAAACCCGCGGATTGCGCTGGACGGAGGCGCGTAGGGCTTCTTCGACGCTTGGTAACAGCGCGTTCGTGAGCTGCTTGTCGTGGTTGGACCGCAGGTGGATGGCCTCTGCCAACACCTGGCTGACGTCTTCAGGATACACCCGTAAGGCATCCAGACGCGCCTGGAGCTGGTCAAGCTGTATCCGTTCTGGTCCAATGAGAAGGCTCCGGAGTTCAGCCCAGCCATCTCCGTTCGGGCTCTGCGGCAGGCGCGCGGTCTCCGGGATACCGTTGGTGGGTGTGTCACTCATAGCACCCATGGCCCTCCGGCATGGCAGTGTTTGACCATAGTCACGGCTTACTGCGACGCACTTGACAGCCGTCTGGTCGTCTGGCCATGCCTCATCTCCGGGGCAGGATCACTCGTTCCCCGGCAACAGATATTCATTGCCCAGGCGCATGGCCAGTTCCGTCAAGAGGACGGCCAGCGTGGCACGATCGGTCTTCTCAGCACATAGTTCTTGTATGCCGTGGTCCGTCACCTCTGACAACTCGCGATAGCGGACCCAAAACTCATCACGGAGTGCGCGGGATTGATCCAGGATATGCTGGCGCAATTCACGCTGTGCTTTGACAATATGTTCTTCCACCTGCGTAGCACGTTGTTCAAAGGCTTTGACCGTCTGGGCGAGATCTTGCGTCAACGTTTGTACTGCTTGCTGGCGCGCCTCGAGCTCCACTTTGAGCTGGTCAGTGAGCGACTCGATCTCTTTGCGTAGAAAGACTTCGAGTGACTCAAATCGTCCGCGTGTTTCTTCCTTGAGTTCGGTGAGGTCCTTCTGGAAACGTTCTTCCAGGCGCGCAAAGTGTTTTTCCATGTCCCGCATTTGCGTGCCGAACAGCAGATCGCGCACTTTATCGAGATTCCCTCCCGCTCCGAAGTCTCCTGCAGAGAGCTGCGGACGGTTGACACTCCGTCTCCCACTGCTTGGCGACATTGGTAGGCGAGATTCCGCGTTTTCCTCGGCTGTGTCCATGGGTTGCCTCCTGACTGCTAATGGTGTGTCCCTTGATACCAGTATACAGACATCTGGGAGACCTTGTAACGTATTGTGCCAGACGTCTGAGCCCAGAGCAAGCAGTACTCTCGCGTGCAAGTTTCTACGACTGAATTTTCTATCCGCCCTGGGATCAATTATTCCACCCTGACGATATGCCTATGTGATTTTGGCACAAATACTCCTATGTCGAGGCGCAGGCTCAGGCGCCTCTGGTCGCGTCCTTTGGTCTTTGATGCCAGGACCACTCCTGGGCTATAATTTTTGTTACCTTTTTAGCAGCGAAGAAGCCCTGCTGCCCGGCCACGTTCTCCAACACTATCAACGGAGGAAAGGCCATCTTTAGTTCAGAGGGCTGACCTAACATGATATCTTTGTTTCGGGTGCTTGTCTCCTCAGTGGTCGTGCTCGCGACCTACTACTTCGTTTACTGGCTTCCTTTCTCATTGATTCCACTGGGCGGCCAGCGCTGGATTGCGAGTGTTGCTTCCCTGCTCTGCGCAGTGGGTGCCGGCAGCTATGTGTGGGCAAAAACCAGAGCGGGAGAGGCAACGTGGATCACGAGCGTCTTATACGGTGCTATCGTGCTCGGGGCGATTGGATTTGCGTCAGGTTTCTTCGGTCCGATGATTCTGGCACCAGAAGCCAATCAAGGGCCTCTGCTTGGCATCTTCATCACAGGGCCTCTCGGCATGGTCGTTGGGGCCATTGGTGGTTTGGTCTACGCTCTGGCATGGCGAAAGCCACAAAGCCATCGATGAGGGCCTACACGACGGTAGGAAGATAATCGCTGAAGGTCTGCGAGTCCTACCCGCTCCCCAGCGCGCCTGCAGCGTCGGTGTTCGGCTCTGGTGTTCTTCCCCTCGGTGGATAATTGAGCTACACTCGGGGCGGTGTTTCTGTTGTATGTAGAGGAGGGGCTCGACCGTGTCGACCGTCTCCCGGAGATATACCTGTGTCGGTAACCGCGGCGCTGAGAAGAACTGCGCATGACGAATCCATTTTTCGACCATCCTATCCTGAACTCTCCCTATGCCTACCCGGCGCGGCACTGGGAGCTTGATGACCAGGGGCAGCCGACACAACAGATTATCGAGAGCCGCCGACGCGCAGAGTTTATCACGCCTATTCCCAAGCCCAGGAAGCGCAAAGGCTCCGACGCACAACAACAGCTCGTGTTCGACGAAGGCAAAGGGTTGTCCACGTCGGTACAGCAGTATGAACCCACGGCAGCCATGATTAATGCCGTGCGACAACAGGTCGATCAGTGGCGCAGTCTGCCGCATCCCAATCAATGGCAAGTCACGCCTGAGACGGCCCGCCTGCTGCAGCATTGGCGGCAGCACCAGTTCAGCAACATCCGGCCCTTCTTCTGCCAGGTGGAGGCGGTGGAAACCGCCATCTGGCTCACTGAGGTCGCTCCACACACTGGGAGGGACAAATCTTTCCTGGAACACCTGGCCAATGCCAACCACGATGCCAACCCTGAGCTTATGCGGCTAGCGTTGAAACTGGCCACTGGCGCTGGCAAGACCACTGTCATGGCCATGCTGATTGCCTGGCACACCATCAATGCGGTGCGTCGGCCCAACAGCAAAACGTTCACGCGCGGTTTCCTCATCGTCGCACCCGGCCTGACCATCCGCGATCGCCTGCGCGTGCTCCAGCCCAATGACCCGGATAGCTACTACGCCAGCCGTGAGTTGATTCCGAGCGACATGCTGGGCGATCTGGAGCGCGCCAAGATCGTCATCACCAACTACCACGCCTTCAAGCTGCGCGAACGGCTGGAGCTCTCCAGAGGTGGTCGCGCCCTGCTCCAGGGTCGGGGCGAGGCGCTGCACACGCTCGAAACCGAGGGGCAGATGCTGCAGCGCGTCATGCCTGAACTCATGGGCCTGAAAAACATCCTGGTCATCAACGACGAAGCCCACCATTGCTATCGCGAGAAGCCAGATGCAGACGACGACGGTGATCTAAAGGGCGACGACAGACAAGAAGCCGAGAAAAATAACGAGGCGGCGCGCGTCTGGATCTCCGGCCTTGAGGTAGTCGCACGCAAACTCGGTGTGAGCCGCGTCATCGACCTGTCGGCCACGCCATTCTTCCTGCGTGGGTCTGGCTACGCTGAGGGCACCCTGTTTCCCTGGACCATGAGTGACTTTTCGCTCATGGATGCCATCGAGTGCGGCATCGTCAAACTACCGCGCGTGCCGGTGGCCGACAATATCCCCGGTGGGGAGATGCCGAAGTTCCGCAACCTCTGGGAGCACATCCGCACTCGCATGCCCAGGAAGGGCCGGGGCAAATCTAAAACCCTCGACCCGCTCAGCCTGCCGGTGGAATTGCAAACGGCCCTGGAAGCACTCTATGGGCACTACAAGAAGACCTACGACCTGTGGGAGGCGGCGGGTATCAGCGTATCGCCCTGCTTCATTGTGGTCTGCAACAACACCTCCACCTCCAAGCTGGTGTACGACTATATCGCGGGCTTTCACCGCGACAACGAAGACGGGTCAACCACCCTGGAGAATGGCCGCCTGGAACTGTTCCGCAACTTCGACGAGCACGGCACCTCGCTCGGCCGGCCCCGCACCTTGCTGATCGACAGCGAGCAGCTCGAATCGGGCGATGCCCTGGACAGCAATTTCCGCGCCATGGCTGCCGACGAGATCGACCGCTTCCGCCGCGAGATCATCGAACGCACTGGCGACCGCCAACAGGCCGAGAACATCACGGACCAGGACCTGCTGCGCGAGGTCATGAACACCGTCGGCAAGCCAGGCCGGCTGGGCGACTCCATTCGCTGCGTCGTCTCGGTGGCCATGCTCACGGAAGGCTGGGATGCCAACACGGTCACCCATGTACTGGGTGTGCGCGCTTTCGGCACGCAGCTTTTGTGCGAGCAGGTGATTGGCCGTGCCCTGCGCCGCCAGTCGTACGACCTCAACGAAGAAGGTCTGTTCAACGTCGAATACGCTGATGTCCTGGGGGTGCCTTTCGACTTCACTGCCAGACCGGTGGTAGCGCCCCCACAGCCGCCCCGCGAGACCATCCAGGTTAGAGCCGTGCGCCCTGAGCGCGATCACCTGGAAATCCGCTTCCCCCGCGTGCAGGGCTACCGTGTCGAACTGCCCGAGGAACGGCTGACCGCGGCGTTCACTGGCGACTCCGTGCTGGAGCTGACGCCGGACCTCGTTGGTCCCTCGATCACCAGGAATGCCGGCATCATCGGTGCGGACGTTGATCTCAGCCTGGAACACCTGGAAGATACACGGCGCTCCACGCTGCTGTTTCACGTCACTCAGCGCTTGCTCTACACCAAATGGCGTGACCCAGGCGAAGAACCCAAGCTGCACCTGTTTGGTCAGCTCAAGCGCATCACCAAACAGTGGCTCGACACCTGTCTGGTCTGTAAGGGCGGTACGTATCCCGCCCAACTCAGGTATCAGGAACTGGCCGACATGGCCTGCGAACGCATCACCGCCGGGATCACCAACGCGCTAGTGGGCGAGCGACCCATCAAAGCGTTGCTTGATCCCTACAATCCCACCGGCTCCACCATGCACGTGAATTTCACCACGTCGAAAACCCGCCGCTGGCAGACCGATGCCCGACGCTGTCACATCAACTGGATTATCCTCGACAGTGACTGGGAAGCCGAGTTTTGCCGCGTCGCCGAGTCGCACCCGCAGGTGAGAGCGTACGTCAAGAACCACAATCTGGGCCTGGAAGTGCCGTATCGCTATGGCTCCGAAACGCGCCGGTACTTGCCCGATTTTATCGTGCTGGTGGATGACGGACACGGCGAGGACGACCTGCTGCACCTGATTGTCGAAATTAAAGGCTACCGGCGTGAGGATGCCAAGGAGAAGAAGGCCACGATGGACACGTACTGGGTGCCTGGCGTAAATAACTTGGGTCACTATGGTCGCTGGGCCTTCGCCGAATTTACTGAGGCGTACGAAATTGAAGCTGATTTTGCGGCGCAAGTTGCGGCCGAGTTCACCAAGATGTTAGCCTGACAATGGGCAATGCAATACCGGGGAAACGGTTTGTCTCATGCAGCCATACAGGTTCACGGCTTATTTTGAGAACGAGGTCTTGCGCAAGCGGCCTTATCTCAAAAAGGAGTGGTGTATTCGAGTCATCGAGCATCCCTTAAAAACAGAGCTACAAGAACATAACCGGTACCGCTTCTGGGCCGCGATCAAAGAACTGGATGGACGTATACTGCGCGTGGTGACCCTGGAGGACAAGACCACTATTCATAACGCGTTTCCTGACAGAGGGTTTAAGCCATGAAACTCACATACTATCCGGATACAGACTCTCTGTATATCGATTTATCCCACCGTCCGAGTGTGGAAAGCCGTGAGATCTCAGAGGGGGTCGTGCTCGATTACGACGAATCAGGAAACGTTGTAGGCATCGACATAGATAATGCGAGCTTGAAGGTGGATCTTCATGAACTCATGGTAAGCAAGGTGCCATTCACCACCCAGACCATTACGGGCTAATACGTGTTCGGCGTCGAAATAACAGCATGTTAACATACTGGAGCCTGTGATGCCGGAAATAAGCAGGTTCTTGGGTATTATCATCTATATGTACTTCGATGAACACCTACCGCCACACTTTCACGCCAAGTACGGCTCCTATGAAATACTCGTGTACCTGGATGACGGCGTGGTGGAAGGCAGGTTTCCAAGACGTGCCCTACGGCACGTCTTGGAATGGTATGAACGCCACCGCGACCAACTCCAGCGTAACTGGGAGTTGGCCCAGAACCACAAGCTACCTGTGAAGGTTCCACCACTGGAGTAAGGATCATGCTCGTACATGTTGTCGAGGCCAAATATATCTCAGGTTACAAAATATGGATAAAGTTCGACACGGGAGACGAAGGAGAAGTTGACCTCACCGATGTGCTTTGGGGCGAGGTGTTTGAGCCCCTCAAAGACCGTCAGATCTTCAGGAGGTTTATGGTTGATCCCGAAGCGGGAACTATCGTCTGGGAAAACGGCGCTGACCTCGCACCAGAGTCGTTGTTTAGGAGAGTCAAGGCGAGCAAGTCGAGCCTGCCCGCGGACCACCTACGCATGGTGTGAGGAGGACAGAGGGAAGCAAACGGGTCAGTAGCTAGCCCTGCGCCGACATGAAAGAGAAACCGATGCCCAAAGTTGAATCAAGTGGGGTAATCTTGCACGGAGTCTGCGATATCCAGACCGAACGCTGCACAGCCAAAACTGGAGGAGCCATCACTGCAGTGTGGGGGCCGCCTGGCCGGACGCAAATCAATGTCTGTCGAGTGTGTCTCGAAGAAAAGATGCGCCGTGGTGAGTGGACAGTCGAGGGAGCAAGACTGCGGCAGCCTGTCTGATATCCTGAGGAAATACAATGGCCAGAAATACCACACCCAGGAAGAATGCCTCACACAAAAGCATCGAAACGCTGAAGCACGACACAGTATCACGCCTGAACATTCCTACCGCCGAATATCAGTCGGTGATGCAGAAGGAGGAGCAGAACCCCATCCGCATGGCCTACGAGCGCCGTAATCGCGACCTGGACCCGCAACTGGTCTGGCGCGGCAAGGATGAGCAGGACTGGTCTGACCTCATGGTGCATGCCCCGCCGCTCTACATCCAGGAGAAAGTCCATCCCAAGGTGCTGATCGACGACCTGCTCAAGCAGACGCACGAGCAGTGCGAGCACGAAGTCGGTGCACAGCCTGATCTCTTCGCCGACTTTAACGGTATTCCCAAGGGTGTGGACAGGACCGAATTTTACCGCCATGAGCAGAACTGGTCGAACCGCATGATCCTGGGCGACAGCCTGCAGGTAATGGCGAGCCTGGCCGAGCGCGAGGGATTGCACGGCAAGGTGCAGTGCATCTACCTCGATCCGCCCTACGGCATCAAGTTCAACTCCAACTTCCAGTGGAGCACGACCAGTCGCGATGTGAAGGACGGGAATGTTGAGCACATCACGCGCGAGCCGGAGCAGGTGAAGGCCTTTCGCGATACCTGGCGGGATGGGATTCACTCGTATCTCACGTATCTGCGCGACCGGCTGACGGTGGCGCGTGATCTGCTCGCGGACAGCGGGTCGATCTTCGTGCAGATTGGGGATGAGAATGTACATCGGGTGCGGGCGGTGATGGACGAGGTGTTTGGTGATACGAACTTTGTCGCCCAAATCGCATGCACCAAGACAGCAGGGCAGACGGATACGTTGTTACCGTCTCTGTTCGATACTTTACTCTGGTATTCGCGAGATGCGCGACAGGCCAAATTCCGGAGGCTTTTTCGAAACAAAGGCGTGGGTTTCGAGGAAATTGGTCAGTACTACTTTTTGCAACAGCCAGATGGCACCAGGCGACGCATGACTGATGCAGAGATCAGTTCGGGTAATGCGCTGACTCTCGGTTTACCATACCGAGCCTCTGACATTTCCAGCAATAAGCCCTATAGTTTGGGGCGTGTGCCTTTTGAGTTCGACGGAAAGCAGTTCCTTCCGCCTGAAGGGCGATACTGGACTCATAGCCCAGATGGACGAGAACGTCTGCGGCGAGCCGACCGACTAATCGCAATCGGCAAAAGCGTTCGGTTTGTTGGCTTCCTAATGGACGACCCGGTTTCCAGTATCAACAACCAGTGGACTGATACAGGCATAAGCGGCTTCGCATCAGAAAAGGTCTATGTCGTGCAGACGAGCCCCAAGCTTATCGAACGCTGCATCCTCATGACCACCGACCCTGGCGACCTCGTGCTCGACCCCACGTGTGGCTCCGGCACTACCGCCTACGCCGCCGAGCAATGGGGTCGACGCTGGATCACCATTGACACTTCGCGCGTCGCACTCGCACTCGCCCGTGCCCGCATTATGGGTGCACGCTACCCTTACTACCTGCTCGCCGACTCACCAGAAGGCCAGCTCAAAGAGGCCGAGATCACGCGCAGCGTCCCATCAAGCCAGCCCACACGCGGCGACATTCGCCAGGGCTTTGTCTACGAGCGCGTGCCGCACATCACGCTAAAATCCATCGCCAACAATGCCGAGATCGACGTGATCTGGGAGCAGTGGCAGGCCAAGTTGGAACCATTGCGCGAGGCGTTGAATGAGGAACTGCGCAATTCCTGGCAGGAGTGGGAGATCCCACGCGAGGCCGATGCCAGGTGGTCGGCCCAGGCGAAGCAACTGCATACCGACTGGTGGCACACGCGCATCGCGCGCCAGAAAGAGATCGACGCCTCCATTGCCACCAAGGCCGAGTTCGAATACCTCTATGACAGGCCCTACGACGACAAGAGGCGCGTGCGCGTGGCCGGGCCGTTCACCGTGGAGAGCCTGTCGCCGCACCGCGTGCTGGGGGTGGATGAGAACGACGAACTGATCGACGGCATTGCCGAATCACAAGATGGCTACAGCGAGGAGCAGGGCTTTGTCCAGATGATTCTGGAGCACCTCAAGACCGCCGGGGTGCAGCAGGCGCACAAGGAAGACAAGATCACCTTCACCTCGCTCACGCCCTGGCCGGGCGATCTGGTGTGTACCGAAGGCCGCTATGTCGAGGGCAACGCCGAGTCCGGCAGCGAGAAACGCGCCGCCATCTTCATCGGCCCGGAGTTCGGCACCGTCTCCCGCCCCGATC
>AR_comb_assmDRAFT_10514701_pt1 | contig 10767 bp, 8 predicted proteins | sample ArasoioldDNA_FD_10543 | JGI IMG/M metagenome (IMG submission 10543) | reverse complement strand
TCTGCGCGGCGGCACTGGGTGCTCGCAGAAAACCGCGAGCGCGATCACCCCGCCGAGAGGCACCAGATTCGGCCGCACCAACACCGCGGCACCGGTCACCATGCCTCCGAGCGCAGCTCGTACGGCCGATCCGGTGAATCGCGGATGCGTGGCCGTGACCAGCGCCGCTGCCCACAGTGCCGTAGCCGGGACGTCGCTCATGGGCTGCACGATTTGATAGAGGAACGGCGGGCTCGCCGCCATCAGCACCGAGGCCAGGGCACCAGACGGGTTTCCGCCAACGCGGCGGCCGAGCACGAACGTCATCCACACTGCGAGCGCGCCGAAGGCCGGCACGACACCCAACATTGCGGTTCGACCAGCGACCATCCGCACGATTGCCATGGCCATCGGATAACCGGGCGAGCACATCGGAACGGAGGCGTCAGCGCGGTTGAACGCGGGAACATGCCCGACCGGCACGAAAGCGTCCGCGCCTTTTTCCCATGGGGCCACAGCCGCCAGCGGTTCGACGTGCATGACGTGGCCCGAGGCGAACAACTCCGCCTGACTCAGATAGCAGTACGAGTCCGGGCCTCCGGCGACGTGGGTGCCCCAGACCAGTCCGACGACCGCCGCAGCGATTGCTGCGAACGCCGCTATCCAGCGGCAGACCCGGGCAATGAAATTCGTCCGGTTGCCGGGCGGGTGAAAGCCCCCGCTCATACATCCTGAGGACTGGCGCCGGGTGTTGACGACACCGGCTGGCTGGCGTACTTGCGTTCGAGCCGCTGAGCGGTCATGTGCTTGATGTGGGCGAGCGTGGACTCACCGAACGTCGTCCGGACCAGATCCAGATATCGCTCGTTCTCGAAGTATCGGTGAAATGCGTCGTCGCGGAAACGAAGTACGTCACCGGCCGGAACGTGCCGCGTCGGAAGCGGCAGCGTGTCTACGGCATGCTGTGAGTATCCACTCCACGCATGCGGCAGCTGCCAGCCTTGCTGCACGGCCTGCTGATAGAGCGGTGAGCCCGGATACGCCATCGCGCAATAGAAGTTCGCGAACTCGCAATTCAGATCGAGCGCAAGATCGAGCGTCTGCTGCATCGTCTCCGGCGTGTCTTCCGGCAAACCAAAGATGTAGTTTCCGATGATGTGGATGCCGGCCGATTTGACCTTCTCGACTGTCTCGTAGACCTGATCGACCCGGTATCGCTTGTCGACGTCGGTCAGCACGCCTTCGTTGGCTGCCTCGATGCCGAAGGCGAGCCAGTTGAAGCCGGCGCGCTTCAGCTTGTCGAGCATCTCGTCCCTCACCGTATCCACACGCGCGTAGGCCCAGATATTGAGGTCGTAACCCCGGTCGATGATCGCGTCGCAGATGCCGATGACGTGGCGCGGATGCAGCACGAACATCTCGTCGGCGAACTTGATGTTGCGCACGCCGTAGCGCTGAACGAGGGTGTCGATCTCTTCGATGACGCGGGAAGGAGACCAGAAGCGGTAACTGTTGACGCTGTCGCGCAGGCCGATCGCCTTCTCTCCCGACTTGAACGGCGCCTGAATGCAGCAGAACGAGCAGTGATAGGGGCACCCCAGCGTCGTGTAGATCGCGGCGTACGGTTCCCGCTCGATGTCACCGAAGCAGTGCCAGTTGTGCGCACGATACCGCGACATCGGCAACAGATCCCAGGCAATGCCTGGCATCTCGTTCTCGACGTCCTTCACGAGAGCCGCGGCAGGGTTCGACACGACGTGCCCTTCGTGTCGATATACCAGGCCCCTGACGGCGCTTAGATCCGGCGTCTCGGTTTCCTGCAAGGCTGCGAGGAGATCGACGACGCCGCAGAGGCCTTCGTCACTGGTGACGAAATCACAGGCCTCCTCCCGAAGCGTACGCTCAGGAAGCGCGGCGACATGACCGCCGAGCATCAACACGCGCGTCTCGGGGCTCTGGGACTTGATCGCCGTCACGATTGCCGAGGCCCCGGTCATGTTCTGGGTGGACGCCGACGGCTGATGGCCGTAGACGACAACCGTGACGAGTCGAGGATGAAGGTCGGCAATTCGTGAGGCGGTCTCATCCGGTGTCAAGTCGTCCGCTTCAGCATCGACGATCTCGACGGAGAAGCCGCGCCGTCGGACAAACGTCGCAATCAGTCCTGCCCACACGGGATTCTCGACCGCGGTGAGCCGCTTCCCCAGCGCCTGATAGAGCCGCATTCGGCTTCCCGGGTTGACCAGCACGAGATCCAGTCGGGCGACGCTCATCGAAGCGCCCTTTCCGCAGGCGCATCCGTGGTCGCCTTCGACAGCCCGATCGTGGACTCGACGATGTACTGCGGACGATTGCGAACGTCCTTGTAAATGCGGATGACGTAGATCCCCACCGCGGCGATTGCTGCCAGGATGGTGGTCCAGAAGATGGCGCCGATCGTCACCAGGGTCAGCGTCGTGGAGACGCTTCCGCGGGCGATGAACACGAGCAGCGTGACCAGTACGAGCCCTGCGGTCACGATTGCGGCCGCCGCTGCCGCGCCCATGACCGCGAAGATGGGCATGAACGAGAACGATGTCAGCCCCATCGCGAACGTCTTCCAGGGATTGCGGCTGAAGAACGGGAAGTGCGTCTTTCCCGCGTGCCGCGCTTCGCGTTCGTAGGGAACGAACGCCTGCTGGAAGCCGATCCAGACCACCAGACCACGGAGGTATGGGTCGGACTCACCGAGCGCAAGCAGGTGCTCGAGTGCCGGGCGCGAGAGCAGCTTGAAGTCGCCGGCATCGACCGGCAACTCGATCGACGATCCCATGTGGATGATTCGATATGCCAGGCGCGTGAGCATCATCTTCGCCGCGCTTTCCCCTCGCCGGTGGGTCCGCACCGTGTGCACCACGTCGGCCCCCGCGCGCCATTTCTCGATCAGCTGCGGGATCACCTCCGGTGGATCCTGCAGATCCGCGTCCATGACGATCGTGGCGTCGCCGCTCGACGCTGACATGCCCGCGCGCGCACACTCCGACACGCCGAATCGGCGGGACATGTTCACGACCTTCACTCTCGGATTCCGCGCCCGCGCGTCCATCAGCGCCTCGAGCGACCCGTCATCGGACGCGTCGTTGACGAAGAGCAGCTCGTAGTCCAGGCCAACTTGCGCAAATATCGCGTCCAGCCTGCCGATCAGGATCGGGATGTTCTGCCGCTCGTTCCGGAACGAGAAGACGACTGAAATGAGCCGTGGCTCAGTGGTATGGGGAGCGACCCTGGAATCTCGAGCACTAACCACCGGCGTTCACCGCCACACGGCACAGGTGTCTTAAGCGACAACAGGAGAAAAGAGAGAGGAGAATCTGTGAGTGGCTGAGGTTAATGGTGCGCATGTCGAAGTGAGTAGGCTAGACGTTCGAGTATCTCGTATTCCGGATCATCGCGAAGCCCTTGATGAGCTCACGTATGCCGTCGTCCAGGGAGTACGCGGTACGATAGCCGGTCCGTTCGATCTTTTCGTTCGACACGATGTAGTCGCGCTTGTCGGGATCGGTGCCGATGGCCGATTCGATGAAGACGAACGATGGCAGATGCACCTGGATCCGTTCGCACAGCTCGCGCTTCGAAAGGTTCGCATCGGACAGGCCAACGTTATATGGCCCTCCCTTCATGGAATCGCCGTGTTCGATCCCATGACAGAACACGCGGGCCACGTCGCGAACGTGCAGGTAGTTGCGCTTGAAATGGCTCTCGAACAACACGATGAATCGATCCGTGCAGGCGCGGTAGGTGAAGTCGTTGACCAGCAGATCCAGCCGCATCCTCGGTGAGACGCCGAACACCGTGGCCAACCTGAAGCTGATCGCATTCGGGTGACGCTCGAGGAGCCTCTGCTCGACCGCGACTTTGTCGCGCCCGTATAGCGAGATTGGCCTGATCGGCGTTTCCTCGGTGCAGTACTTGCCGGGCTCGCCAATGCCGTAGCCGCTGTTGGTGATGGGCAACAGCACCAGCTGTTCACGGCTGAGCCACGGGAGCATGTTGACGATCGCGTCCTTGTTGGTCGTCGTTGCCGCAATCGGATCGCGATCGCACAGCGGCGCCCCGACGAGCGCGGCGAGCGGAATGATCACGTCGGCGTCGGTGACGAGCGGGCGCATCACCTCGGCCGAACGCACGTCGCCGCGGACGAGCGAGAACGAGGGGTGGTAGCAAACCGCCGCCAGGCTGTCCTGGCCGTACATGAAATTGTCGATCGCCGTGACCGCGTAGCCGGCATCGAGCAGCGCCGGCACCAACGTGGATCCGATGTACCCCGCCGCCCCGGTGACCAGGACTTTTCTCATTGGCAAAAAATCTCAGTGTAGCATCCGCGGATTGACTAGAACACGCCCGCGGCTCCATCCAGCACGTCGTGCAGCCGCTCGATCTCTCCCGTCAAGTCGCGCGGATGGTTGCCGACGAAAAAGCCCCGATCGTGGGCGATGTGTGCATTGACGATGTTGCCGACCGTCTCGTAGTCGAAATACTTGATCGCTTCGTGGCGGAGAAAACACCCGCCGGTAATCATGCGAAAGCCGATGTCTGCCTTGCGAAGCGCGTTCATGATCTGCGTGCGATCGAGATTCATCTCCGGATTCAGCACCAGCGTGAAACTGAACCACGAGCTGCGTCCGTGTTCCCGCTGAATGATGAATCGGCGATCGTTCTCGAACAGCCGTGCGAAGACCGCCGCGTTGCGACGCCGGCTCTCCACCATCGCGTCGAGCTTCTTGAGCTGCTCCCGGCCGACCGCGCCGCACACCTCGAGCGGCCGCACGTTGTAGCCCGGCAGCATGAAGCGGTACGCCTCGAAGAACGGATCATCTGTCCGGCCGGTGTTGATTGGCGAGTCCGGCGGCAGGTCGCGGGCCCAGCCATGATTCCGGATCGCGCGCGACAGATGCGCGATCTCGGTGTCGTCGGTCAGGAGCAGCCCTCCCTCCATCGTCGAGATGTGGTGCGAATAGAAGGTGCTGAACGTGTTCACGTCGCCATACGTGCCGCACAGTTTCCCGTGGAGGCTGGCCCCCATCGACTCACAGTTGTCTTCGAAGAAGTACAGCCCGTGGGCATCGCAGAACGCGCGCACGGTGTCGAGCGGCGCTGGGTTGCCGAGAATGCTGACCGCGACGACCATTCGCGTCCGCGGTGTCAGCGCCGCTTCGAGCTGAGAGGCATCGAGGTTCAGAGTCCGCAGGTCGACGTCAACGAAACGCAGGCGCAACCCGTACTGCTGCAGCGGGTGGTAGGTCGTCGCCCAGGAAATCGCCGGGACAATCACTTCGTCCCCGCGCTGGAGCGGACGATCGCGCTTGTAGCAGAGCGCCGCGACGGCCACCAGATTGGCCGAGGATCCGGAATTGACCATCACGGCATGCGCCATGCCGAACTTCGCCGCAAATGCTTCTTCGAAGCGCCTCACCTCTTCGCCCATCGTGTATCGATCGGACTGGCAGACGCGTCGAATGGCCTCGAGCTCTTCGTCGCCCCAGGTCGTGCTTGCGAGGTCGTAGAACATCAGCGCAGAAGACTCCGTGCGGCCGCGGCGATCCGCGCGGCATCGGGATAGTAGTGCTGCTCCAGCGTGTAGCCGGCAGGGGTTGGAATGTCCGGCAGACCCACCCGTGCGACGGGCGCCTTCAGGAAATGAAATCCCTTCTCCGCGGCGAGGCATCCGATTTCTGCGCAGACGCCACCCTTCATCCAGGCTGTGTCGACCGCGACGATGCGTCCGGTCTTTTCGAGCGACTCCAGGATGATGTGCTCGTCCATGGGCTTGATCGTCCGCAGATCGATGACGTCGGCGCTGATGCCCTCTGCCTCCAGCTGAGTCGCCGCCTGGAGTCCGAGCTCAATCGCGTGCGACGCGCCGGCAATCGTCACGTCGCGGCCTCGCCGACGGTAGGTGCCCTTGCCGAGCGGGACACGATAGAAGCCGTCCGGCACGATTCCGTCCTTCTTCATCAGCCATCGGTGCTCGAAGACGCAGACGGGATTGTTGTCGAGAATCGCGGAGAGGAGCAGCCCTTTTGCGTCATACGGCGTGCTGGGCATGACGATCTTCAGGCCCGGCACGCCCAGCAGCAGCCCTTGAATGGCCTGTGAATGCTGCGCCCCCGATCCCCATCCGCGTCCGATCGCGGCCCACACGACCATCGGCACCGTCGTCTGGCCGTTGTCCATGAAATGAAACTTTGCCGCGTGAGTGACGAGCTGGTTGAACGCCAGGAGCACGAAATCCGGCCGATTGTGCATGAACACCGGTCGCATGCCGTTCATCGCCGCCCCGGTGCACACGCCCATCATGCCTTCTTCGGACAACGGTGTGTCGAAAACCCTGTCGGGACCGAAATGGTGCTGCAGGCCGCGCGTCGTGCCGAACATCGCCGAGGGATCATCGACTCCCTGACCCATCACGAACACAGCCGGATCGTTCGCCAGACCAATCGTCAGCGCTTCATTGATCGCCTTGACGTAGCTGACGATGCGTCCTTCGGACGGGTCGGGAGCGTCGTAGACGAGCGAGTTGACGAGTCCTTCATCCCAGGGCATCTACAGAATCCTTCGCTGGCCGCGGTCCGCCATGCGCGGTTCGCCGTTCGCGATTCGCGCGTCTGTCGCTTCACTCGGCATACACATGTCGCGTGAGATCTTCCTTTGTCGGATTCGGGCTATTCAGGGCGAACTCGAACGCTTCAACGATCTCGTTGGCAATCTGTCGCTCGATTCCGTCCAGCGCCTGATCGTCCAGCAGATCCTTCTTTCTCAGGACGTGTTCGAAGAGCGCCACAGGATCGAATGCCTCCCAGTGCTCGCGCTCCGCGATGTGACGATAGCCGGTGTGTGTGTCGTCGCCGGATCCGCCATGCGCGCGAAGGCGGTACACCGGGGCTTCAATGAATGTCGGACCCTCACCCGATCGCGCGCGCGCGACCGCCCGTGCCGCCGCATCGTGCACGGCGAGGACGTTGACGCCGTCGACGGCGACCGACGGCATCTGATACGTCGCCGCCCAGCGGTGGAGGTCGCGCGCGGGTTGCCTGGTCGACAGCGGTGATTGGACCGAGTAAAAGTTGTTCTCGCAGAAGAACACGACCGGCACCCGCTTGAGGGCTGCGAAATTCAGGCTCTCGGACGTGACCCCTTCTTCGGTCGTGGCATCGCCCAGAAACACCATCGTGACGCGGTCTTCGCCCTTCATCTGCGCCGCGAGCCCCGCGCCGACGGCGATCGGTACCGCACCGCCGACAATCGCCGACGTGCCAGCCATCCCGACGCGCTTGTCGATCAGGTGCATGGATCCGCCGCGCGACCCCACGCAGCCGGTGATGCGGCAGTGCATCTCTGCGAGCATGGCCTTCAGGTCGCCCCCCTTCGCCAGGTAATTCCCGTGCGTCCGGTGGCTGGAATAGAGGAGATCGGTCTGAGCGAGCGCGGCACATGCTCCCACGGACGTGGCTTCCTGTCCGATGACGAGGTGAATCGGCGTCTTCATCTGATCCTGGTGGTAGCGGCGCTCGATTTCCTCTTCGATCCGCCGGATCCGGAGCATCGAGAAGAACAGACCGCGGAGGAACTCCGGAGTGTGCGAGCCATGGTAGCGCTCGAATCCGGCGGCCCCTTCGCCGGTGTATCGGTATCGAATGGTCAATGCCACATGCTCAGTTCTTGCCAGGATCCGTGGTCCGGGATCAGGGATCCGATCGGTCAGGAATGCGGGTCCCTGATCCCGGATCACGGACCCCGGTTTCGGTTTCGCGCAGAGTATTCATGCGCGACCCTACCATCCATCCGGCTGATACAACACGATTCTGCTTCCTGACGACTCGAATCGGAAGGGCACGTCGAGGAGCGTCGGCAAAGCGGACCGAACCGCCGGGCGGTCCTCGGGGCGGACGAAGAGCAGCAGGAATCCGCCGCCGCCGGCGCCCAGAAGCTTGCCGCCAATGGCGCCCGCGCGCCGCGCCGTCTCGTAGATCCCGTCGATATCCGGAGTCGAGACACGATCCGAGAGACGCCGCTTCAGCTTCCATCCTTCCTCGAGCAGACTTCCAAACTCGGTCAGATCCGACGTCGATCGCAGGATCTCGATCGCGCGATCGACCATCTGGTTGAGCGCGTGCAGCTCGCTCGCGCGGTGGCGGAGGTTCGCGATCTTGGTCCTGGCGATTTCGGCCGCCGTCCGCGACAACCCGGTAAAGAGGAGCATCAGGTGCCCTTGCAGGGACTCCAGTCGATCGCGCTGCATGACGAGGGGCGCGACCTGATAGGAGCCATCCTGACGGAAGGTAATGTGGTTGAACCCGCCGAACGCTGCGGAAATCTGATCCTGCGCGCCGACCGGCTCGCAAATGACGCGGTGCTCGACGTGGATCGCCTCCTGCGCCAGTTCATCCTTTGAGACGTGCCGTCCCTCGAGCGCGCGCACGGCGCTGATCAATCCCACGGTGAACGCCGAGCTCGAGCCGACACCGGATCGCGCTGGAAGGTCGCCGTCGTGATGAATCTCGAGTCCTTTCGAGATTTTCAGATACTGAAGCACGCCGCGCGCGGCAGGATGTGCCAGCTCCGACACCTCCTTCACGTTCTCGACGAACGAGTAGACCAGGCGGAATCGGTGTTCGAAGAACGGCGGCAGCTCGCGCACGCTGATGTAACAGTACTTATCGATCGTCGTCGAGAGCACAGCGCCGCCGTGTTCACGATACCAGTCCGGATAATCGGTGCCGCCGCCGAAGAACGAGATTCGGAAGGGAGTGCGGCTGATGATCATTCCGGGATCTCGTAGAGCAGGTACGAGCTGTTCTGGGCCACGATGGGCAGGCGAAGCGTCCAGTTGTTGTAGGTCAACACCTGAGTCACATTGTAAGCGCGACGAATCTCCTGCCAGCGGCCGGTCGAATAGCCTTCCCAGATCGTCTTGTTGAACGAAGAGGGAATCATACCGGTGCCGTGCGCCTCTGACGGCGGGTGGAAGAAATCGATGCCGTAGATGTCGCGAAGAATAATGTCGGTTTCGGGTGCGCCGGCGACGGCGTAGGGAAGGCCGTCGAGACCGCCGCCGTCGATGACCACAGGCCGCCTGGTTCGCAGCTGCGCCAGATGAAGGTCGCCGCCGGTGAGGAGCATGCCGTGTCCCCGCGCAGCGGTGGCGAACAACCCGTCGTTCGTTCGATCGCGAAAGGTGGCGGACTCGGTTCGAGGCGGAACCCGCAAGAGGCCCGGAATCACGGCGATCGCGACGATTACCACGAGCGTCAGATCAGCGACGATCCGGAACCAGAGCGGTGCACGAGTTCCACGATCGCTGATCCACGACTCGAATGCGGCCCCGGCGACCAGCAGGCCCGCACCCCCGAGCAGGACAATCAGCGTGAGCATCCTGGGCTCGAGTGCGAGCCACGTCGCGAGCTCGGATCCCGGAGATAGCAGTTCGCGATGGTTCAGCAGTAACCCGGCGACCATCGCGATGACGAGCAGCCGTCCCCACACGCGTCGACGAAAGGCCGCGGCCAAACCAAGGATCACCGCCCCGAACATCATCGCATCCACGTTCACGACGCGCGTTGGCATCAGCATGATGAGAACGCCGGGGAGTTTGTCCGGGGACACATGTGAAATCGCCGCGCACGCAATGCTCACCATTCCGCTGACGGTCACAAACCTCAGGACGAACGTCGAAGGGGCCGAAATCATCGACTTGAAGAACGTCAGCCAGAGCAGTCCCACGACCATCGCCGCGATGTTCAACACGATGCCGGCGTTGTCGAACCCCATCGGCTGGCGGTGTTCATCCCAGAGTTGCGTAAACGCGGCAAGATACCGCGACGCCAACGCCGGATCGATGGCGGGAATGCCCCTGCTAGTCCAGACGTGCACGGCAAGACTTGCGGCGCTCACGAGCGCGCCGGCGGCGAACCACCGCCAACGGGGCCGCACCCACTCCCGTGCCGTCTGTGGATCCCAGGCGAACGACAGACCGGTCACGAGCGCGAGCCACACGCCAAGCGAAGGATGAAGTGCGGGCGCCAACCCGAGCAAGAACAGCCCGGCCCCGTGCCGTCCGCACCCGATCAACGCCGCGACGAGCACAAGCCAGGAAAGCCCGAGGCTCCCGTAGGTGTGCGAGGTTCCAAGCAGAAAGATTGGATAGCGGACCCCGTACTCTGCGGCACGGCCCATGAAGACCACAATGGCCGCGGCGATGGACAGCCACGCGCTGCCGCTGAACGCGTAAGTGGTCATCGCCAGGGCCTGGAACGACACCATCCCCGTGATCCCGCTCAGAACGGTGGACAGGCGGATTTCCGAAACGCCGGCCGCCAGCAGCGCTGCACAGACCTGGTGAAGCAGGGTCCAGAGTTTCAGGTGATAGATGAAAAAAGGATTCATTGGCGGGTAGCGTACGATTCCTGCAAGCACCTGCGCCGTCTCCACCGGCACCTGCCACTCCGGAAACCCGCGCGCGCCGACGTAATAGCCGATGACGCCGCTGACCGTCAGGGTGACGAACGCGCCGGCGCGTGTCGGCGATTCGCTCATCAGCTGCGCAGCCGTTCCGTCACGAGCACTCGCAGCGCCATCCATCCGTCGCGCCACCGCATTTTCTTTCCCGCTGACCGTGACCGCGCCGCAAACCGGACCGGCCGTTCGGCGATCCGGTGGCCGCCGCGAAGGAGACGAGCAGTAATCTCCGGCTCGATGTCAAAACGATCGGCGGATAACGTCAGCGATCTGGCGATATCGCCTCGCATCACC
>AR_comb_assmDRAFT_10398822_pt1 | contig 10767 bp, 8 predicted proteins | sample ArasoioldDNA_FD_10543 | JGI IMG/M metagenome (IMG submission 10543) | reverse complement strand
ATGCTCGGCGACCTGCCGATCCTCGAGTGCGCCACATGCGATGGCGTGTGGATCGGCGCATCCGATTTCGAGCGGATTTGTGCCGATCGTGAGGCGCAGGCCGCGGTGATCGAGCGACGCCGCCCGCCGCAGCCGTCCTCGTCGCGCCCACGGCCTGTTCACTACCGCCCGTGCGTGGTCTGCGGAAAGATGATGAACCGCGTGAATTTCGGCCGCGTGTCCGGGACAGTCATCGACCTCTGTCGCGGCCACGGAACGTTCCTGGACGCCGGCGAGCTTCACGCTATCGCGGCCTTCATCATGGATGGCGGGCTCGATCTGGCGCGCGACCGGGAGAAGCAGGAACTCGAAGCCGAACGTCACCGCCTGGCGCTGCTCCGGTCGCAGATCGATTCGCGATCGCACGGTACCGACTGGGAGTACCGATCGAAGTTGAGCGAGAGCCTGCTGGAAATGCGGCGGCTCCTCAAAGACGAATAGAGGTCACGACGGGTACACAACCGAGTCACCAATCCATGACGCTCACTGTCACGCTGCATGCCTGGCTCAACCTCCTCCTTTCTCACTTCTCGCGTTTGCTCTTGGCAAGTGGCTGTGGTTGATGGTGCCCGGATGGCCGACTTGATCACTCCTGCGGCTTGAAGTCCAAAGCCACACCATTGATGCAATAGCGCAAGCCGGTCGGCGGCGGACCGTCTTCGAACACGTGTCCGAGGTGCCCGCCGCAGCGCCGGCAATGCACTTCCGTGCGCGTCATGAAGTAGCTGCGATCCGTCGAGGTGGCGACCGCGCCGTCAATCGGCTCGAAAAAGCTCGGCCAGCCGGTGCCGCTCTCGAACTTTGGTCCTGACGTGAAGAGCGGCAGTCCGCATGCCACGCACGTGAACGCACCGGGACGTTTCTCGTGCAGCAGCGCACACGTTCCCGCCCGCTCGGTCCCGTGTTCGCGGAGCACGTGATACTGCTCGGGCGTCAACTGCTTGCGCCACTCTTCTTCCGATTTCGTGATTTCGAATGTTTCATCCGTGCGCATCATCTTCTCTCCGACGCCTGCTTGGCGATTTCCAGAACGTCCTCAGCCGGCAGAATCACAGACAGCAACCCCAGTCCCTCTGTACCGCTCATCGTCGCAAAGGCGCTCGGCCGATCGCTGGCGATCTGCCTGACCGTCAGGATGCCAACAACCTTGCCGTTGGTGAGGAAGGCCGGTGTGCCGATGCCGGCGGTTTCCCCCGCCAGCACAAAAAACGTGCGTGGCTTCACCACGATGCCGCCGATGTCTCGGAGCGCCGCTGACGGCGCCCATCCGCCCACGCGTCCGAGACGGCCAAATACCACGACCTGGTCAAGCATCGCGGGCTGTCCGGCGTCGGCCAGGTTGATCGCCACGAACGGCTTCGCCGGCGCCGTAATCGGCCGGATGAACGCCAGGTTCAAATCTTCGTCGCGAAGCGCGATCGTCGATGGGATTTCCCGGCCATCGGCCAGCCGCATCTTCAGATCGGTCGGCTCGCTCGCGATTTCAACGCTCTGGCCGTTCCCGGATGCGCTCGCCATCAGCTTCGTCATCATCGGGCCAGGGTTGATCGAGCTCAGCGAGACCACCGTCAACCCTCCCGGATCGATGACGGTGCCGACGACCTCGATGGTGTCGTCGCTCGACTGCATCTCGCGCCCGCCCATCGACATCCGCATCTTGACGACCACGCGGACGTTGACGATGGCGTCCTGCCATTTCTTGACGAGGTCGCGCGCGGCGGCGCGATTGTCCTGCCCGTCGGCCGAGACACACGCCAACAGGGCCAGGAGCATGCCCGCACTCACCCGTTGAAGCCTCACTCGTTGCCCCCGCAAATCCTCAATCGTCAATCACAATCGTCAATCGGCAATCACGGCAATCGGCAATCATCAATCCGCCATCGGCATTCGACAACTATTTCCAGCCGGTTTGCAATTCAACAAAGAACGTCCGGATGCCGCGGCGCACTTTCATGACGACCGCCGATGGTTTGTCGCGCGCGACGCGCTCCATTTTCCGCTGGACCGCGGCGACGTCAGCGACCGCGTCACCGTCAATCGCAAGAATGATGTCTCCATCGGCGAGGTGGCTGAGCGCCGCCCAGCCCCCTTCCCGCACAGCTTCGACCAGCACACCCTGCTGGCCTTCCGGAAGACCGGTGAGGGTGCGATCCGCGGCGGCCAGGTCGCGAACGCGGAATTCGAAATCGCGGTCCTCGTACTTCAACATCTCTCGCGGCAGGCGTGGAGACGCGACCAGCTTGACCGGCAGCTTGTGTTCCTGAGCGCCGCGACGGATTGAAAGATTGACCGTCGATCCAATTTTGTATTGGCGAATCATCGTCGCGAAGAGATCGGCATCGGAGGGCTGCGACGCCTGAACCGGCGAGTCGTCGATCGCGGTAATGATGTCGCCGATTTTCAGGCCCGACGCCGCTCCCTCAGGCAGCACCCGTGTCACCCGCACGCCGATCATGTCGGCAGCGCCGACCTTTTCTGCCAGGTCTCTGGTCAGGACCTGGACGCTGACAGGTATCCATGCCTTTCTCGCCTCGAGCCCCGGATCCTCCAGCAGCGCGCGACCGACCTCGACGACGGTCAACAGTCGTTCACCTCTCCGGTCGAAGGTCACGAGGGTTTTGACTGGGCCCTTGCCGTCAGCAGTCAGTCGGTCGAGCGTTGCGGCAAGCGCGCGGACGTCGGCGACCGACCCTCCTTCAACCGATACGATCACATCATCTTCTGCGAGCGAGGGATTGGCATCATCGCCGGGTCCTCCGGGCCTGACTCCGGTGACGCGAACGCCGCCGCGGTCCGGCCGCCCCAGTTCCTTCGCCGACCATGTCGTCAGGTTCGAGGCCGTGATGCCGAGAGCAGGGAACTCCTGGACCCTGGCCTCGACGCTCTCACGCTCTACCGGTTGGACGCTGAGCGTGCGTTCGACGCCTCCACGGAGGACAACGGCAGGAACAGGTTTTCCGAGCGGCAAACGCATGACCGCCTGATTGAAGAGGGGCAGCTCCTCCGCGAACCGGACGTTCACGTCGCGTCCATCGAGCTTGACGAGCAGATCGCCGGCGGCAAATCCGGCCGCCGCCGCCGGGGAGCCTTCGACCGTGCCGCCGACGAGCACGCCATGCGGTGCCGCGGCTGACTTCAGGAGCGGCTGCACGTCGAGCCCGATCCAGCTTCGGTGGACCCGGCCATCGCGAATCAGTGCCGTCGCGACCTCCTGCGCGAGGTCGCTCGGAATCGCACCCGCGAGACCCATGCTGATCTCGTTGACGCCGACGATTTCGCCCGCCATGTTGACGAGCGGCCCGCCCGAGTTCCCGCCGTAGATCGCGGCGTCGTGGCCAATCCAACGCACGATTGATCCGACGTCCTCTCCTTCGAGCGTCATGCGATTGAACGGCCAGAACAGTCCGGGCATGATCATCTCGGTGTTGCTGACAATTCCCATCGTCACCGACTGTGACAGCGCGAGCGGACTTCCGAGTGCCATGACGGGATCGCCGACTCTCAGTTTGGAAACGTCGCCAAACCTCGCGACCGGAAACGTTCGCGGCCTGGCGGGACGCAGCTTGATGATGGCGATGTCGGACAGTGGATCCGTGCCGACCAGGTCAGCGGGGACTTCTTCCCGATCCGCGAGCGTGCACATCAGGGTTCGCGTGCGGCCGGCGACGTGATGATTCGTGAGGACGTGGCCCTCGGCCGAGATGATCGTGCCGCTTCCGGCTGCCTCCCGCTTGATCTCGCGCCCGTCCGCGTAGTCGTAGGTCACGACGTGAATGCGCACCAGGCTCGGCGAAACCCTGGACAGCGCCGCGGCGATGGCAGGGTCGGAGCGCGCGCGCTGGCCGGCACTCGCCGTCGTGCCGGCGGCAAGGCCTGCGAGGACGGCCAGGACTGCGGGTCCCAACCGAACGGACGATCGAATCAATCAGACCTCCCGGAAAGCGACTCGGTCAGGAACTGTACCACCAGATTCTCCGCCACCCGCATTCTGTAGCGGGCGGTTGAGCGCATGTCGTCGATCGGCGTGATGTCCAGGGTCAGCGCCTTCGTGGCGGCGAGGGCGACGTCGCGGTCCAAAGTCCGGCCGCGGAGCGCGGCCTCCGCGTGAACACAGCGGACAACCATGGGAGCGACGCTGCCGAGCGCGATCCGGACATCGCGAGTGCGGGTGACGTCGAGGTCGATCGCCGCGGCAAGACAGATTTTGGAAATCGCCTGTGCGTGGCGAGTGCCGACCTTCCTGTACGCCTGCCGCCAAGCCGAGTGAGTGCGTGGCAAATGGATGCGACTGATGATCTCACCGGGCCTGAGGTCCATCACTTTGTAGCCGGAGTGAAACCGATCGTAGGGAACGCGGCGGACACCCGCGGTCGAAAGCAGTTCCAGTTCGGCGTCGTACACCAGCAGCGCTGGAGGCGAATCGGCGGCGGGCGAGGCATTGGCGATGTTGCCGGCCAGCGTGCCCCGGTTCTGTGTCGCAATCCCCCCGGTCTGCCGCGCGGCGGCGCACAAAAGCGGGAATTCGGACCGAAGCAGCTGGTGCGACAGGACGTCGGTGTAGGTGGTCAGTGCACCGAGCACAACGTGGTCGGCCGTGATCGTGATGCCGCGAAGCTCGCTGAGTGCCCACAGGCTCACGTACCTGCCCGGTGGCAGCTTTCCTGATTCCAGCAGCACCATCAGGTCGGTGCCGCCGGCAAACGGACGACACCGATCCGGATCGGCCGACAAAAGGTGAAGCGCCGATTTCAAGTCCCTCGGCGCCTCGAGCGTGAAGGGTCGCAGCCAGGCGCTCAACGTGGACTGTCCTCGACACGTCGGCAGGCATCCACGACCGCCGCAAAGATTCGTTGATACCCGGTGCACCGGCACAGATTGCCAGCCAGGCCTTCACGAAGCTCGTCGTCGGTTGGCGAGGGATGGCGTTTCAGCAAATTGACGGCCGCGAGCACCATGCCCGGTGTGCAGATGCCGCACTGCGCTCCGCCGCACGCGATGAAGGCTTCCTGGACGGCGTGCAACCGGTCCCCGTCAGCAACGCCCTCGATGGTGACGATGTCGGCTCCGTCGGCCTGCACAAGCGGCACCAGACAACTGTTGACGAGATCCCCATCGAGCAGAATCGAGCAGGCGCCGCACTCACCTTCGCCACAACCATACTTCGTGCCGGTGAGATGTAAAGCGGTGCGCAGGACGTCGAGCAGTCGCATCATCGGATGGCCGCTCACGGTCACATCGGTGCCGTTGACACGACAGCTGATTGAGACGCTGGATTCAGGCACGCGCAGCCTCGATGAGCTCCAACACGCGTTCCGGTGTTATCGGTACGGTCCTGACGTCGATGCCGGTCGCGTGCGAGACCGCGTTGGCGATGGCTGGCGCGGCGCCGTCCATCGGCAGCTCGCCGATCCCCTTGGCGCCGCCGGGACCATGCGCGTATGGAACCTCCTCGAAATGCACGCGGATCGGCGGCAGATCCATCGACGTCGGGATGATGTAGTTGGTCATCTGCGCATTTGCCATTCGCCCTTCGCGCCACGCCACATGCTCGAACAAGGCCCAGCCAATCCCTTGCGCGACGCCGCCTTCGATTTGTCCAGTCGCCAGCACCGGGTTGATGACGCGGCCGACCTCCTGGACGGCGACAAAGTCATCCACCCGGATCTGAAAGGTCGTGGGGTCTACCGAAACTTCGGCGACATACACCGCCCACGCGTACGTTCCATACGCGTCCCCCTCGTACCGGTCGTCGTCCCAGTGCACGCCCGGCGGCGGCTGATATTGAGCCGACGCGCGAAGTGGACCGTGATGTTCGACGTACTCGCGGCAGGCCATGGCAAATGGAATTTCGGCGCCGACCGTCTCCGCCAGCAATGTCCGGAGGTTCAGCGCGGCCGACTCGACCAGTTTGCCCACCACCATGCAGGTGCGTGAAGCGACGGTCGGACCGCTGTTGGGTACGGCGGATGTGTCCGGCTGCACGATGTCGATCTCGTTGACGTCGAGTTGCAGGGCATCGGCGGCTATCTGCGAGAAGACGGTATTGGTGCCTTGTCCGATTTCCGTGCACGACGTGAGCACGCGAACGCGTCCATCGGCGGTCGCTTCGATCGTCACGACCGACGCGAGGTGGTCTTCGCCGGACCCGGTGAACCCGGCGCCGTGCATGAACGCAGCGAACCCGATTCCACGCTTCACGGCCGCGTCTCTATTCGACCGATCGAAGCGCGACCGTTTGGCGCGGTAGTCGGACATCTCGAGCGCGCGATCGAGCAGCGCGGAGATCGTCACCGGTTCGCGCATCACCTGGCCGACCGCGCTGGTTTGACCGGTCTGGATGAAGTTGCGCCGGCGTAACTCGTCGGGTGGAAGATCGAGTGACCGGGCAACGCGATCCATGTGGCGTTCGAGCGCAAAAATACTCTGCGGCGCGCCAAATCCGCGGAAGGCGCCGTGAGGCGGAGCGTTGGTAGCTACCGCGCGACCGCGCACGCGGACGTTCGGGCAGAAGTAGGGACCCGTCGCGTGGATCGTTCCCCGCGACAGCACGACCGGTGACAGCGTCGCGTACGCTCCACCATCGATGACAAAGTCGATGTCCATCGCCAGCAGCCGTCCGTCGACGGACACCGCAGTACGGTGACGCGTGCGCGACGGGTGACGCTTGGTTGTCGCCGCCATGTCCTCGGCGCGGTCGTACACGATCTTGACGGGGCGGCCGGCTTTCCACGCGAGCAACGCAGCATGCCCGGCGATGATCGACGGATACTCCTCCTTTCCGCCGAACCCTCCGCCGGTTTCCATCTGGACGACGCGGATCTTCCCGTCGGGCAGGTCGAAGAGCCCCGCCAGGGCCTTGTGGACGTAGTAGGGGCACTGCATCGAGCCCCAGACAGTCACGCCTTCATCCGGGTGCGCAATTGCCAACATCCCGTTCGGTTCGATGTAGAGCTGCTCTTGCGCGCCGGTTTCGTACACTCCCTCGACGATGATGTGGGCGGCTGCGAAAGCCGACTCGACGTTGCCCCTGGTCACTTCGTACGACTTGAAAACGTTGTCCGCGCCCCAGATGATTTCCGTCCCGCGCAGCGAATCCTCGAGCGTGAACACCGCGGGCTGCGGCTCGATCTCTACGGTCACGTGGCGGCGGGCTTCTTCCAACAGAGACGGATCGCGGTGCGCGAGGAGCACGACCGGCTCTTCCGGGTGATTGATGCACCCGTCGGCGAGATAGGGCTGATCCTCGGTGATGAGCGCGACGACGTTCGTCCCTGGGATATCGGCGGCGGTGACGACAATGAACTCGTCCCATGGGATCCCGTCGCCGTAATGAATCGCTCGGATGAGGCCGCGCGGCGCGCTGCTCCGGACAGTGGCCCCGTATAGCATGCCCGGAAAGAAGAGATCGTCAACGTACCGGGAGTGTCCGGTGACCTTGGCGCGCCCTTCCTTCCGAACTACCGATCGGCCGATGGACACCCGGGCATTGTAGTCCCGGGATCCGGCGTCCGGGGTTCGATTAGCGTGGGCCGAACCCCTCGCGATACCCGAGACGGAATCCGGCGCGGTAACCGGACTGGTAATCAGCGCGCACTCCGAGGTCGGCCGAATATCCCGAGTCAGCCTGCTCGAGCTCGCGTTGCCCTTCCAGATCCCAGTGACCGCCGTTGACGCCCTTGTCTTCCTTGCCGGCCTGAATGCCTTCCGTTCTGCCGCGCTCGTAGCCGGCCCGATAGGCCCGCGTCGTGTTGCGCGCGTCGGCAGTACCGGAGGTTCCGACCTGGCCGTCGTCGGCGGCTACCGCGAGGAACTCCTCTCGCGTGACGACGCCGTCGCCATTCTCGTCCATGCGCTTGAACGCCGCAGTGGTTCCGGTCCACTCGCTTCGTGCCACCCGCCCGTCACTGTTGCGATCGGCTCGATCGAACCGGGCCATCATCTGCTGACGCGATGAATCGTCGCGGCGGTTCCTGCCGTCGCGAACCCATACCTCGTCTCCCGAAAGCACGCCGTCGTGATTGAGGTCGTGCTCACGAAATGACTGCGCGCTGCCGCGCCACTCGTCGCGCGTGATCACGCCGTCGTTGTCGGCATCCATCTCGCGGAATCTCATCTGGGTCCGGTCGTCGTCGCGTTGACCGTTCGCTCGGCCGTTGCCGTTGCCGTTACCGTTACCGTTGCCGTTCCCCTGCGCATATGCGGCCGCCGGAATCATGACGACGCTGAGCGCGAGGGCTGCGATCGTACGTTTCTCCACGTCCTGCCTCCAATGGCTCCGCCGTCGCGCCGCGGTTCCCCGCGCCGCTTCTGCGGGTCAAGTTATTGGAACGTCTGGCAGGCGTCTGGCGTGCCCTTCTCGAACCCGCGGCGAAGCCAGGTGACGCGCTGCTCCGACGTACCGTGTGTGAATTTGTCCGGGAACACTCGCCCGCTGGACGCTCGCTGGATACGGTCGTCCCCGATGGCCGCTGCCGCTCGCAAGCCTTCCTCGAGGTCGCCCGGTTCCAGCTCCATCTGGCCCTGGTCCCCCCGTCCGACCTTGTCAGTGGCGTGCGCCCAGACTCCGGCGAGACAGTCAGCCTGCAGTTCGAGCCGAACCGACAGCTGGTTCACCGCACCGGGATTCTGCGACTGCAGCCGCCGCATCTCCGAGTCGATGCCGAGGAGATTCTGGACGTGGTGACCGACCTCGTGGGCGAGGACGTAGGCTTCGGCAAAATCCCCGGCTGCGCCAAACTTGCTCTGCAGCTCGTTGAAGAACCCGAGATCCAGATACACGTAATGATCGCCGGGACAATAGAACGGACCGCTCGCAGCTTGGGCAAACCCGCACGCCGACTCGATCGCGTCGCGGAACAACCGCACCTTCGTCGGCCGATAACGATCGCCAAGCAGTTGCTGCCAGGTGGCCTGCGTGTCGTCCATGACCGCGCCGACAAAATCCACCACCTTTTCCTCTTCCGCGGTCGTCGCCACGTTGCCAGACGTGCCGACCGCGTCGGATGGCGGGCCGCCGCCTGATCCGACGAGGGAAAGAAAATCGACGCCAGTGGCCCAGCTGAGAAGCAGCAGCACGAGCAGGCCGCCAATCCCCAGTCCACCGGCCTTCATGCCGATGCCGGATCGCCCCCTCAAATCTTCGATGTTGCCCCTGTCACCCGGCGTCCACCTCATCGGCGTACCCTCCCTCCTGGTCACGTAGTGCAAGAACCGGGACCGCCAGCGGCCCGGCTATTCAAGGCAAAGTGTGGCACTGAATGGCCGATCCTATACCTTGATGTGTCGCCATTTGCCCTGCCTGAAGCGCAGGACGGAGAGGAGGCATCGCGTGGAGTGCCCGACCAGGATCGCGGTCCAGACACCAGAGGCCTGCAGCTGACCGGTCCGATCGAGCAGGAGGCAGATGCCGGGTGGCAGCAGCACCTGAGAAATGAGGGTGATGAACAGCGGGCTTCGGGTATCACCGGTCCCCTGCAGCCCTCCCGTGTAGGTCAGCGCCACGGTGATGAACAGGCCCGAGACGCTCAGGAACCGCAAGAGGCCGCGACCGATCTCGACGACGGTCGGATCGTTCAGGCCGAACACACCAAGCAGTTGCTCCGGTATGAGAAGAAACAGCGCGCCAATCACGCCGGCAACGCCAAGGCCGAAACGCGCGGCGAGGTGCACCGCATGCGCGCTGCGGTCCGGGCGTCCGGCGCCGAGATTCTGTCCGGCCACGGCGGCGGCGGCCCCCATCAATCCCACGGACGTCCACGTGATCAGCGAAAAGAGTTCCGCGTAGCCGACGGCGTACGCCGCCTGCGCTTCCGCACTCTGGGGAAGTGATCCGATGAAGCGCAGCAGCATGACACCGGCCACGTTCATCGCGACGCCTTGAATGCCGGCCGGCAGGCCGAAACGAAACAGCGAGCGGATGATCGTGAAGTCCGGCCGATGCGACATCGATCGCTCGAAATGCACGACCAGCCGCCCGGCAAAGATCAACCACAGTCCGACCGCCGACACCGAGATGCTGGCGATGGCGGTGCCCATCGCCGCGCCGCGGGTGCCGAATGCGGGGATCGGGCCAGCCCCGCGGATCAACACGATGTTGAGGACGAAGTTCAGGATCGTCATCGCGATCCCGAGCCGCAGCGGCGTGCGTGCGTCGCCGGCCGCACGCAACGCGCCGCCGAGCATGAAGAACATCAGCAGCCCGATGCTGTACAGGAACATCGTCTGCAGGAACGGCAGCGCCTCGGCGCGAACGGCCGGTGTCGCGTTGACGAGATCGAGCAGCCACGGCGAGAGGACGTATCCGAGCGGTGCCAGGATCCCGACCGCCAGGGCGACCGCGGTCAGGAACGCCTGGTAGACGGTGCGATTCACTCTATCGTGATCGTTGGCGCCGGCCGCGCGCGACACCAGCACGCCCATACCGGTGAACAGCGAACTGATGAAGACGATGACGACAAGAAAAATCTGCCAGCTCACGCCGATGGCGGCGTTGCCGGTGTAGCCGACGTAACGGCCGACGAGCGCGTGGTCGACAATCCCCTGCAGGCCGCCGATGGCGTTCTGCAAAACGCTGGGCCAGGCGATATTCCACACCGCCGCCGCGATCGGGCCGTCCACGATCGACCGATCGAAAGTCTGGCGCTTCTTGCCTGAAATAGACGGTGAGCCTGCGGCGGACTCGAGGGGAGCGCGCGCCGCGGCCTGATCCGACGGAACGGCTGCGGCGGG
>AR_comb_assmDRAFT_10156150_pt1 | contig 10767 bp, 11 predicted proteins | sample ArasoioldDNA_FD_10543 | JGI IMG/M metagenome (IMG submission 10543) | reverse complement strand
TTCAAAATGCCCATCCTGTTCGTCATGCTCGTCCTGTCTTGAGCTCTAGATCGGTGCGATTACTTCACCTGCACTCGCATTCGTTTTGATCTAAACAAACATCCAGCCTTACTATGTGGCCATGCGAGCCATACAAGTTTCCCAACCCGGTGGGCCGGAAGTGCTCACCGTCGTCGATATCCCCGTTCCAACTCCTAAACCAAACGAAGTCATCGTGGAAATCAAAGCCTCAGGCGTGAATTTTATTGACGTCTATTTCCGTGAAGGGCGATATCCTGCGCCGCTTCCCTTTATTAATGGTCAGGAAGCTGCCGGAGTCGTAAAAGAGGTTGGCGCCGATGTTTCAGATCTAAAGCCTGGCGATCGCGTCGCCTACACCAGTTCACTTGGAAGCTATGCCGAGTTTGCCGCAGTTCCAGCAGCGCGTTTGGTGAAGATTCCGGAAGCACTGAATTTTGAAAACGCGGCGGCAGCGATGCTGCAAGGTATGACCGCCCATTACCTGCTCCATAGCTCTTACAAATTGCAGCGGAGTGAGACTGCGTTGATTCATGCCGCAGCCGGTGGTGTGGGATTACTGCTGGTCCAAATGGCGAAAAAGATCGGCGCTCGAGTGATAGCGACGGCAGGTACAAAAGAAAAGGCAGAACTCGCGCGCGATGCCGGCGCAGACGATTGCATCATCTACACCGAGGCAGACTTTGAGACTGAAACTAAACGGTTAACTGAAGGTAAAGGTGTACACGTTGTTTATGACGGTGTGGGCAAAGCGACGTTCGACAAAGATCTGGAAGTGCTCAGACCTCGTGGCTATCTGGTTCTATTCGGGGGCTCGAGTGGTGCGGTCCCTCCGTTTGATCTAATCAGGCTTTCACAAAAAGGATCATTATTCATCACGCGCCCTACGTTGGCGCACTACACTGCCAGTCGGGAAGAACTCGAATGGCGCGCGGGTGATGTGCTGGGCATGATCGCAAGGGGCGAATTAAAACTGCGAATTCATAAGAGGTATCCACTCGAAGAAGCAGCGCAAGCGCATCGTGACCTGGAGGGACGAAAGACGACGGGCAAGCTTCTGCTGTTGCCATAAGCAAAGCACGATTGATCATCTTCTGGTCGTTCTGCCCGAACTCACAAGGCGACTTTCGGCGCCCGCGCTCAGCTTACTTCTTCACCGCAAACATCAACACAGCTGACGCCGTTCCATCCATCGTGGGTTCATTCGTTGAGTAGTCGTTTATGTCGTCGTGATAAACGGCGCGCTCATCTTGAAACATGGCAAACGGATCTGGCTCTTTAATAAATACTCCTTTCAAACTTTCAAACACGCGTTTGTAGACTGGACCATCAACCAAACCGCCGCGAACCGTCTTCTTCATCAATGCATTTGTAAATAGATGAACATCGTGTGGGTAGACGCCGTCTGAAGAAATGCCACTGAACATCGAAACACCCCAAGGGTTTCTTCCCAATAACCAATCAAATTGTTTGGCAGAAAAGTCTCGATAGCGACGTTCACCAGTCATTCGTTCATACATTTCACATTGTGTGACTAAGGCAACCAAGAGATTGTTTGAGCACCAAATGAACGGCACTCCAACTTCAAACGGATTTCGAAGTCCCGCCTTGACGCACGCTTCAATTCCCTCACGATAGAAAGCTGCAAGTTGTCGTTTAGTAGCAGCGTCAACTAGTTCGTAAAGGCGAAAGTGTCCGACGTTCATGAAAGGGTAGTATTGATAGTGGCCCGTCTGCTCCTTCCCCATCCAGGATTCGGAACCGGCGATGAGCGCATAACGTTTTGCCTCTCGCAAATAAACCCGATCTCGCGTCGCACGATATAACTCCGCAGCTCCCCATTCCATATCGTCAGCCCATGTTGTTTCCGCGTACCGATAAGGCGCCCCATAGGAGTTTCCCTGTTGGACACCTTCGTTCGCCTTCCCCATTGCGTAAACTTCGACAGCCGCCTTCAACAGAGTTTGAGCAAATGCGCGAGTCTTCGGCTCCGCGTTCCAAACCTGATAGCCAAGGGCCATCCCCGCTGCGTAGCGCCCCGCGAGATTGGCTATGCCCGTTGATTCGCTCTGATACTGCTTGAGTCCCTGCGGTCGACCATCGGCGAAGTAAACCACGCGATAACTTCCGGCTCCCCATCCATAGTCGACAGTCTCTGCTTGCGGCATGCGGAAGCCTTTGTGATCGCGATCATCTGCAACCTGGTGATAAAGCTGATCTGCAGCAGGGTGAAGCCGCAACATCCAGGCAAGGCCCCAACGAGCTTCATCGAGGACGTCTGGCACGCCATTGGGAACAGGCTGACCAAGATCGTTGAATCGATCGGCAAAGTTTTTCGAGTTCCCGCCGAGCTGATACGCGAGCAACATCTGCGCTGTCGCGTTACTGGCTGTTAATAAATACTTCAGTTGATCACCAGCGTCGTGCCAGCCGCCTGTTGCATTCAGATAAGTACCAGCCGGCATTGGTCCATATGCAGTGCGGCCGTCGAAGGTATGACATGCAGCATCGACATACGGGTTATAGCCACATCGTTGTTGTCGCATGAACTCTAGCAATTGATCCGGAATAGCCGCGGCGACGTTGCGTCGAATCTCGAACGATCGCGACTTCGCATTACCGCCTTCGATGTAGAAGCGGCCTTCTCTTGTCAGCGAACTGAAGTTCAATTCCGCGGAGTACTCGAAATCGGCCCATGAACCAGAAACACGCACCACCTCGCCAGCAAACACGGTTGCATTTGTTGCCTCATCCTTAACAATGAACTTTTGCGGAAGTGGTTGATTTGAAAATGCGACCGCGATCTTCAATGCTCCGGGTTCAAAGCCGATTTGGTTTACGCGGATGTAGGTGTCAACCTGGGCGGAAGCTGTAGGACCAATGCAAAACAGCAGCGCGATGCAAGCGACGTTTGAGATAAAGTTTTTGGCCATGTTCGAAGATATAGACCACTCAGGAGAAGGAACAAAGGACAACTAATCTAATTTTCGAGGTTAAAGATTTTCACACTAAGTATTTACCAATTCCATTCAACCCAGTACGCTACGCGCCATGCCTTGGTCACAGGTTTACGATCCATTGGGCCACCCGTGGCTGTCGACACTTTTCGCAGCGCTTCCGATCGTCGTTCTTCTGGGAGCGCTCGCTATATTCAAAATTAAGGCTCACACGGCAGCATTGCTCGCACTCGCCACTTCGATACTAGTTGCAATTGTGGTGTTTGGCATGCCGACAAAGATGGCTTTCGGCAGTGTTGTGTTCGGTGCTGCTTACGGATTATTTCCGATTGGCTGGATCATTTTCAACGTCATTTTTCTTTACCAGCTAACGAAAGAGCGCGGCCTCTTCGACGTCTTGCGTCACAGTATTACCGGACTCACTCAAGATTCCCGCCTACAACTGTTGCTCGTGGCTTTCTGTTTCGGTGCGTTTTTTGAAGGCGCCTCTGGGTTTGGAACACCTGTCGCGGTTACCGGCGCATTGTTGATTGGGCTTGGCTTTCCGCCACTGTCTGCCTCAGGACTTTCGTTAATCGCCAACACCGCTCCGGTTGCATTCGGTGCGCTAGGAACTCCGCTGATAGGTTTACAAAGTGTCACCGGTCTCGAACTGAAAGATTTGAGTGCGATGGTAGGTCGCCAGCTTCCCTTCTTCTCGCTGCTGGTCCCGTTTTGGTTAATCTGGGCTTTCGTAGGTTTTCGCAGCATGCTCGAAATCTGGCCGGCTATCTTGGTTGCTGCAATTTGTTTCGCGATACCTCAGTTTCTGATTTCAAACTTTCATGGACCATGGCTGGTGGACGTTGTTGCCGCAATGGTGTCGATGGGTGCACTCGCACTGTTTCTTAAATTCTGGCGTCCAAAAAGAATCTGGCGTATCAGCGAAGGTGACAGCCACGATGCAAATCATGAAGTACGAAGCAAGAAGGCAATTGTTCAGGCGTGGCTGCCCTGGATCATTCTAAGCGCTGTCGTTTTTCTGTGGGGCCTGCCGCAAATCAAAGCTGTGCTCGATGGATTTTCTGCACCAAAGATCGCAGTGCCCTGGCTGGATAAACTCGTCGTTCGTGTTCCTCCGGTTGTCGCTAAGAACACAGCTGAAGCAGCGGTGTTCAATTTCAATTGGCTCTCGGCCACCGGTACTGGGATCTTGATTGCATCGATCGTTGCAGGTTTAGCAATGGGCTATTCGCTGTCCGGCTTGGCACGCGTCTACTGGCAAACTTTGAAACTGGTCCGCTTCTCTCTTCTTACGATCGCGGCGATGCTCGCGATTGGATTTACGACGCGCTATTCAGGTCTGGATGCAACTTTAGGCCTCGCGTTTGCGAAGACCGGAATTTTGTATCCGTTTTTCGGTGCGATGTTGGGCTGGTTGGGAGTTGCATTGACTGGTTCGGACACGTCATCGAACGTTCTGTTTGGAAGTCTGCAAAAGATCACCGCAACACAGCTTGGACTTAGTCCAATATTAATGGCGGCCGCGAACAGTTCAGGCGGCGTGATGGGCAAGATGGTGGATGCTCAATCAATCGTGGTCGCGAGCACAGCGACACGTTGGTATGGGCATGAAGGTGAGATTCTGCGGTTTGTATTCTTTCATAGCCTGGCCTTGGCAAGCCTGGTCGGGCTGTTAGTGCTAATGCAAGCATATGTCTTGAGGTGGATGGTCGTGCAGTGACCCCTGTTTTGCTGAGCTCATCGCAAGAACTGCTCAATTCATTCAGCTAAGCAGAGTGAATAGGGTCCCGTTTCCAATGTAAATCTAAACTGGAGACAGGGTCATAACCCCGACATTTTTGTATTCCGGCCATTTACTTCTTGACAGCCTTTTCCAGTGCTGCCTATAGTTAGCCCGGTCATGAACAGCACTCGCCAATTTTTCTATTTCGCTTTTACGTACCGCTTCTTCTTTACTGAGAAGAGCGGACGGCGATGTTAGAAAACGATGTGCTGATGATTTAAAGAAGCCATACGAATTCAAACGAGCCAGCCGCGATTCAAAAGTCGCGGCTGGTTTTTTTATTGGTTCGAGGTTTTCTCAATCGGTCATTGCCCCATAAATGCGACACAGTCAATCCGGATCGACTCGAGGTTAGCTATGGATATCGAACATTGGCGCACAGAGATCGACAAAATCGACCAGGAAATACTTCTCCTCTTAAACATGCGAGCTCGACTGGCCATCAAAGTTGGCGCTTTGAAAAAAGCAGCCGACCTGCCGTTCTGCGATCCTGAGCGCGAACAAAACGTGCTTAGCCGTCTTCAGGATCTTAACGATGGCCCACTCGATCACATTGCCGTCGGAAAACTGTTCCGCCGCATCATTCGTGAATCGAGACGGGTTGAAGTACGGACCGTAGAAAGTGCGCATCAGCAAACAATCAATCAGGTTTAAGTATGAACGTCGTGACTACCTTTCATCCCAAAACTCGAGTTGCGTTTCAAGGTGAGCGCGGTGCCTTTAGTGAAGACGCCGCGGTCAAACTACTCGGTGAAGAGATAGAGTTGGTGCCGCGCCAAACTTTCACAGCGCTATATTCGAGCTTGAAGGAAGGATTAGCCGACTATCTTCTCGCGCCCGTTGAAAACAGCATCGCTGGAGTCGTGCAACCTTCAGTCGAACTACTGCGCGAAAGTGAACTGGTCGTCATTGATCAGGTAACGATTCCGGTTCACCAAAATCTTATCGCCTGCCCTGGCATAACCTTCTCCGAAATAGATGAAGTCCAGTCGCATCCGATGGCGCTTGCTCAATGCTCGCGTTTCTTCAACGAGCATCCTCAACTAAAGAAAATTATCGGCGACGATACTGCGGGCAGTGTCGCTGAAGTCTTGCAAAGGGGCGATCAACATCGTGCCGCAATCGCAGGCAAACGCGCCGCTGAAATTTACGGTGGCGTCATCGTTCGCGAAAACATCCAGGACACGAGCGACAACTTCACGCGCTTCGTCCTTTTATCAAACCACAGTGAAAAGGAAATCGAATCATGATAGTTAACATGAAAAGAACTGCCACTAACGAAGAAATTGACCACGTGATCGATAGGATCAAAGAGTGTGGTTTTCAAGCGCACGTCGTTCGCGGCGAAGAGCGCACCATCATCGGTGCCGTGGGCAGCAGCGGACGCCGTTCTGAGATAGAAGCACTGCGAGCCGCTCCAGGAGTCGCCGACGTAATTCAAATTTCACACCCGTTCAAACTAGTGAGTCGCCAACTGAAAAAGGAATGCACGGTCGTGGACGTTGCGGGCGTGAAGATTGGAGGTGGCGATCTGGTAATAATCGCTGGTCCATGTTCGGTAGAGTCGCATGATCAACTGCTTGAAACTGCCCGGGCGGTGAAAGCCGGCGGCGCAAATATGCTTCGAGGTGGTGCGTACAAGCCACGCACTTCGCCTTATGACTTTCAGGGACTCGGCGTTGAAGCGCTTCGTTTTTTAGAAGAGGCGAGCAAAGAGACGGGTCTGCCAGTCGTAACGGAAGTGATGAGCGAAGGTGATGTTGAGGTTGTGGCGGAGTACGCCCAAATGCTTCAGGTTGGAGCACGCAACATGCAAAACTTTTCTTTGCTCAGAAAGCTTGCGACAGTGCCGAAGCCAATTCTCTTAAAACGTGGGCCATCGGCAACCGTCAAAGAGTGGTTATTAGCAGCGGAGTATTTACTGGCCGGCGGAAATCACGATGTCGTCTTGTGTGAACGAGGAATTAAGACATTCGAGACTGCTACGCGAAACACACTCGATCTTGCTGCTGTCGCGCTGGTCAAAGAGCTTTCACACCTGCCGGTACTGTCTGATCCGTCACATGCGACAGGGCTGCGAAGTCTGGTGACGCCAATGTCGAAAGCATCTGTTGCGGTTGGAGCTGATGGACTGATTGTTGAAGTTCACCCGTGTCCCGAGCGTGCCCTTTCAGACGGTCCTCAGTCGCTTGATCTTCCCGGCTTCGCAACGTTGATGAAAGAGTTGGGAAGAGAGCCGGTTCGAGACGCGAAAGCAGCGTAAAGGAATTGCGCGGTTGCGGAATTCCTCGACTACGAAATACGGCTTGCGGGATTTTGAAACTCCGGGACCACATGAAATATCGCAATCCCGCATTTCCGTAGTTCTTTACATCTATTCTATTCAGGTAGTCGCACTTTTCTTGGCAGTTCCTTCTCGGTGCGGATTACTGAACCGTCAACTGCGTTAACCCAAACATGAGTGACCGCCCCAGTTTCAACCTCATCATTCGCGACCAGGATCACGCGATAGAAGACAATGCCGTCTTCAGCTAATACCCCCGGCTCTTTCCAGTGCTCGGCGTCGAGGCTGCACTGTAGAACCTTGCCAGGTTTTTGACTGGTGGCGATTTGAATAGCCTGGTCCATATTAATGCGGGCAACTTTGACGAGAGCTGCCTGTCTGACGGCGCGCATCTTGAATTCGAGTTCTTGTTTCGCGATCACTTCCTCACGATACTTTGGATCAGTTTCCATTCTTAATTCATTTTCGCGTTCTTCTGACGAGCCTGTGCGCGCTCGCATCGTCATAACTTTTTCTTCATCCGCGCGTTGCTTTTGCTGTTGAGACGGTTCCTGCACAGCAATCGTCGTCTTCGTTGGCTTCAGATCAAACTTCATTGCAAACGATGCCGCCCCAAGACACGGAATCAATAGCAACAACGAAACAGCTATCAAGATCATTCTTTTTCGACGTGTGTCCATTTTTGATTTCTTCAACAATGACATGATTCGGGCCTCCAGAATGTCGGCATCGGCGATGCCTACGGTTGTGGTAACGGAGAGACGACCAAGCGTTGGGGCAGAGCTAGCCAGTTGCACGAGAGAGCGGGCATAGACGTCCGCATTCAGGATTCGCTCTGCCACCAATTCATCGCATGAGAGTTCACGAGTCTGTCGAATCCGACGACGTATGAGGGCGGCCGCCGGATGAAATGAAAGTGGAAGGTAAAGAAATTCGTAAATGAGATTTAGCGCATAATCTCGGCGTCGCACATGAATCAGCTCATGACCAATCGCAGAAGTTAGTAGTTCGTCGCTTGGATCACAGAGCAATTCGCCCGGAAGAATGATCATTGGAGTCACGACACCAATCGTGATCGGCACGGGCACGTGTTCCGATGAACACACTCGAATGCGTTGGTCAGTTTCAAGAGCCGCAGCGCACAACTGAACAACTCCAGCAACTCGCTTATCGCTAACCAGGTCAACGGCAGAGCGTCTCAACCGACCTGTAACGAGCCAGGCTTTGCATAAGCGAAACGAACTGTAGATAACAACTCCAAAACAAACCCCGAGCAGAATAAGACCAACCATCGGGCTAAGAAGAAACACATCAGTACTCGGTAACGTCTGACTAACTGATCCTTCAACTGGGATGAGGGGTTCGATCGTCAACTCGTTCGGAGGAGGTATTTCAGTCGCACTGATGGTCCCCGGTGACTCACGTAAAACCCTTGATGCAGTTGTGACTGGAATACCAATTGACAGCAGTAGTGCGGATACCCAGACCCAGTGGAGGTAACGCGCGGCAGAATTACGCAGTAGCCACGCAGAAAGAGAGGCAAGTGCCGCAACGAGTGCTATCTGCCAAACCGCATTTAGCAAGAAGGTCAGTAGAAGTTGGCTACTTGTTTTCATCGACGTTGTCCTCCGCTTTTGCGATCAGCTTCTGAAGCCGAGCAAGTTTTTCCGGAGTCAGATGTTTTGTTTCGAGCAAACTCATCACCAGGCTCTCGACGGAGCCTCCAAACAGACGATCAACGACGTCCGTCACGTGTTTACTCACAACCTGTTTGCGACTGACGGCCGGTTTGTAGAAATAAGCGCGGTCCTTCAATGTGCGTTTAGCTTTTCCCTTCTTATGAAGAATATTCAGCATGGTCTGAACTGTTGTGTAAGCGAGATCTCGTTTGAGTTTTTGTTGGACAGTTTGCACATTAGCGGGTCCGGTCTCCCATAGAACGTGCATGATCTCCAGCTCAAGTGGGGTCAACTGTTCCGTCTTGCTTCGCGCCATATGATTCGTGCTCTCCTAATTTTTTAGGAGTATAGAGATGGCCAGGGCGGGTGTCAACTAATTTTTTAGGAGATGGGGCTGATGTCACGGCCAGCCCCGCGGCATTTGAATTCCGGCTCAGATCGTAGACCTGCATAGAACGAATCCGTTGTAGAATTCGGGTCCTTTTACTAGCGCAATGAAGAAACGGATTCTGATTTACGGCTTGGTGTACGGCATTTGTGGCGGCATCCTGATCGCCGTACTCCGATTTATCGAATACCGCTTTATAGTCATCGAGCACTCCATTCAGATCTACGGAGCATTGATTGCCCTCTTGTTCGCCTGCGTTGGTATCTGGCTCGGAGTTAAGTTGACTCGCAGTAAGGAACTGTTAGTCATTAAGGAGGTCCCGGTTCCGAACAACGCGCCTTTCGTAAAAAACGAAAGCCGGCTGCGTGACCTGGGAATCACTAAACGGGAGTTAGAGATCCTTGAACTCATCTCTAAAGGAATGAGCAACCGGGAAATTGCCGAGCAACTTTTTGTCAGCGAAAACACTGTGAAGACGCATTCAAGTCGACTGTTCGACAAATTGAGTGCCAAGCGACGGACCCAGGCAGTTCAGATTGGCAAAGAGATGGGGTTGATAGAGTAGAGATAGTCTTGGGGCTCTAGTTCTAAGTCGCATCGCCACTCCGAGAAATTGTGAGTTGGGAAGGCGCCTTGTCACCGCGATCTTTCGGATGATAGGGGCTTTGCACACAAAGCTTGGAATTCCCCCACTTCTGAGTTTGGGTGAAAACTCTGCCTCTCATTCTCCCCAAGCTTCAGCTTGGGGTTAGAGGTGCCCTGAGATTTTTCTGTGAACCGTTTCAACGGTTTAGTGCGTAGCGCCAGAACTGGCAGATTCAATGCCCATTTGGAAAACCGTTAATGAGAAGCAGAGTTTTCACACAACCTCTTCGTGCTAGGGATTCGCGCTACCTATCTGAGCTTCGGCATAAAAAATAAGCAGTGAGGAGAAGGGTCCTTTTCCCAAAAGAAAAAAGATCGAGCAAAGCCTCGCACTAAAGTATGATTTTCCGGCTTCACCTACGAAATCACTCAAAAGTATGACGACAAAAACCAACGTCGAAAGCTAGTTTCCAACTCGATCGTGACAAACTTTTTCAGTTGGGAGACTTAGTTCAATGAAAAAAATTGTTTTGACCTTCGGCCTGATCTCGGGTGCGATTTCCTCGTTATTCATGATTTGCACGCTTCCCTTTATCGAAAAGATCGGATTCGACAAGGGGATGTACGTCGGTTACACCGCCATGGTGCTGTCATTTCTACTAGTCTTCTTCGGTATTCGTTCCTATCGGGAAAATGTCGGAGGCGGCGAGATCACTTTTTTTCGCGCCTTCAGCGTCGGCATCCTGATCACTGTAATTTCTTGTCTGTGTTATGTGGCGACCTGGGAAGTCGTCTCCCACAGATTCATGCCTGACTTCGCCGAGAAGTTTGCGGCCCATTCACTGGAGCAAGCTAAAGCCTCGGGAGCTTCTGCGCAGGAGATTGAAGCGAAACGAGTGGAGTTGGAAAACTTCAAAAGACTCTACGCGAACTTCTTTTTCAATGCAGCAGTTACATTCCTCGAACCGTTACCTGTCGGAATACTTATTACATTGTTATCAGCATTTATTCTGCGGAAAAAACAGAAGGCCGTTAACGGCACGGAGCAGCTTGCGAGTGGGTGATGGTCA